>Ga0115011_10000228_pt1 | contig 51397 bp, 40 predicted proteins | sample TroAtlMetagenome_2_FD_88705 | JGI IMG/M metagenome (GOLD analysis project Ga0115011, IMG submission 88705) | Marine eukaryotic phytoplankton communities from Atlantic Ocean - Tropical Atlantic ANT8 Metagenome | ecosystem: Environmental > Aquatic > Marine > Oceanic | place: Tropical Atlantic... | reverse complement strand
TTAATCCTCTTGCCGCCATGACAATGGAGGAGCGTGCTCAAATCCGAGGTATCCTCATTGATACCAATACCGCTGAGTGGGATTCAATCCTCAAAACGGAAGGCCTCGACTGGCATCGGACGGCCCTGAGCCTCGACTACCAATATGATGGCCGAGACCATCGGCTCCTTCCCGAGCTCCCCAGTGATTTGCGTTACCTGTCCATCTCCTGTGAGGGAGTCACGGGCTTGAAGAAGATCGGCAGTCTGAAGGGAAACAATAAGCTCCACTTTCTCGACCTGCGACTCTATGACCAGAGCGTCGATTTGTCCTCGATCTGCACCAATCCCGATCTCGTCAATCTCAGTATCTCCGGGGGCTCTCTGGAGTCTGTCAATGAGCTCGCCGGGCTATCCGGCATCAAGTTCCTCAAGCTTCGGAGAACGGAGAATCTCCACTCCATCGACTTTGTCTCCACAATGCCGGAATTGCGGGTATTTAAAGTGGATTCCACGGCGGTGACCGACCTACGCCCGCTTTCCAGGTGCTTGCAGCTCCGCCTTCTCTCGGCATCCAATACTCCAGTCAAGCATCTCCCCGATGGCAGGAATCTTGCCTACCTCCGCGACGTTCGAGTCCTAGACACTCCTCCTCCTACGAGAGAAACCGAGGCTGCGATACTTCAAAAGGCAAGGCCTGCCTCTACAGTGCAAACCTCATGGGAGGACGCCCTCCGGGCCGGACTTGTCCGCGCTGACAGACTCTCCCTCAGCACTATTTCCGCTCAACGGCAGCACGACCGTCATCGAGATTCTCCTGTAGAGATCCAAGGGGCTGAAAACGTCCAGAAACTGATTTCCAACATGAGAATCACCCCTCGTAACTCAGGCTCGTATCGCATGTCCAATAGCGACTACCAGCTGGATTTCTATGAGGGGGAGAGGCTGGTCGCCACCATGGGACTTCACCATGGCAGGTTTCTTCGCTGGCACCGCGGTCGGTGGCCCGGAGATGCCGAACTCACAATACCGGCGGCCAGACCCCTGTGTGATCTCCTTGCCAGTGGAGGGCACGAGGATCCTCAACGAGAGCTCAGACAGGCTATTGCCCGGAAGCGAGCACGGGTGAAAAACTGGGAGCCTTCCATCAGGTCCTTCGAAAAAGTAGATCAGGAATCCCCTCCCTCAAAAAATTCCATTCTTCTCACTGGAAGCTCCAGTATTCGCAAGTGGAACCTGAAAGAATCATTCCCGGGAAAACCAATGATCAACCGGGGCTTCGGCGGGTCGGAACTATCAGACGCCATCCTGTATTTCGATCGGATTGTCCTGCCACATCGACCCAGGGTGATCTTTCTTTATGCAGGGGATAATGACATTGAGCGAGGAAAGTCCGCCCAGCAGGTTGTCGAGGATTACAAGGCCTACTCTCGGCTCATTCGGCAGAAGGTTCCGGGCACCAAGCTTGGATTTATTGCTATAAAACCCAGCATCAAGAGGTGGCACCTCTGGCCCGAAATGGCTTTGGCAAACCGAACCATCCAATCCATTTGTGAGACCGAGAAGAACTCCTACTACATCGATATTGTCAGCCCGATGCTGAATTCAGAGGGTCTCCTGCGTGAAGACCTTTTTGCCAAGGACAGGTTACATCTCAGCGAAAAAGGGTATCAAGCCTGGACCAGAGTTCTCTCCCGGTGGCTTGAACAGCACGACCCGGGCCCCTGAGGTGTCACAAGGCAGGCAACGCACCCCGCATTCAGCGGGTATGAGCTCTTCCATACCCTCAGGACAAAAAGCTCTGAACTCCCTATTCGGCAGCGACTTCCATCTCTGCATACATCTCGGAAGCTCGCTGGATTTCTGAACGAGCAGGAAGCTTGCCCTCCACAATGGCAAAAGCGTAATTGACCGTGAGGGACTCACCTTTCTTTATTTCCTTTTCAAAAAAGGATCCGAACCGTCCGTAATCACGGTAGGCGGAGTGCACCGTTCCCTTAGGATTGGTAGGATGATTCAGCTGCACCACGCTATGAGCCTTGTCCCCAAGCCAGTAGGTTTCCGCAATCCAGGCCAGATCTTTCTCCTTCTTGACGTTTGCAGTCGTGATTTCTTCTTTCGGGAACAGGTAAACCGTCTTCTTTCGATCCACTTCATCCGCTGGTCTATACTGAATCCCCGCGTGCTCCGGGTCTCCCTTCAAGGCGATATCACCATAGGATGCAGTTAACTTACTCTTGAAGAAAATAACCGTTCGAGCCCAGCCCTCTCCCGGGGTCCAGACCGTCATCGTCCGCTCCTCATCAAGAATAGGCTTCTTTGCAGCATCCTGCCACTCGGTCACCGATGTAATCGAAGCGGTGTTATCCTTGGCTTCCTTCTTCTTGAAACTCTGGTGAACGATCGCGCCGTCCTTCATGTGCCAGCGATCATATTTTTTCCCGTTAAACCCAATTTTGCTCCATCCGATGAAGATTCCCCGGTGATGAGTGAACTGTCCCCCGGGGCCTTTTGTGATGAGGCTTTTCCCGTCGGCATCGAAGACATGGAGATAAGGCTTATAAGTCGCATGCTTGGTCTTATCCGTGGAGGTATCATACTCATACATGTAGCGGACGAGAGACTTACCTCCCGATACGATATCGAGGCTCTTCCCCTCCACATCCTTGATTTCCAGCTGCGCTTTCAGGGGGACAAGGAGCCCAGTCACAAATGTCAGGGCGAGGAAAGGGACGTTGAGTTTGTTCATGCTCCTTTCTCTATACCCCGGAAGCCTACCCCCTGATCAAGCTATTCCCTCACCCTGTCTCCAAACTCTCAATATTTAGACGGTTTTTCCCTGAAGGCGTTCAGATCAATATAGACGAATAGGCGATTCGGGCGCAACCTCCGTGCCGTGATAACACGGCGCAAATTCATCACCACTACGGGTTCGACCATGGCCGCGGCCTCAATAGCCCCTGCGGCCGATGCCGATAAGGATGCGCCCCTCCTCTCATTCGGACTCATCGCTGACTGCCAGTATGCTGACGTTGATTCATCCGGAACGCGGCTCTACCGGCAAAGCGCGGCGAAACTGGATCAGGCTGTGAGCCAACTGAATCGCCATGACCTCAGGTTCTCTCTGCATCTGGGAGACTTCATCGACCGTGACTTCAAGAGCTTTACCGAACTCAAGCCCGTCATCACCAAGCTCAAATCTCGACTCTATCACGCCCTTGGAAATCACGATTTTGACGTAGAGGAGCACCTCAAGTCCAAGGTTCCCGCGGAATTGGGCCTCACCAGCACTTATTACGCCTTTCCCCACGCGGGGTTCCGTTTTCTGGTCCTTGATACCACCGAAGTGAGCACGTATCGTTACGCGGACAAGGATGCCGCCACCCTGAGCGCTCAGGAAGAGCTCCGCGCATTGGCTGCTGCCGGCAAGCCTTACGCTCAGTCGTGGAACGGCAGAGTGAGTGACCGGCAGTTCCTGTGGCTTACTGAACAACTTAAAGAAGCAACTGATGCAGGAGAATCCGTTCTCGTCTTCGGTCACCACCCTATCTTACCAGAAGAGGCTCATTGCACTTGGAATTGTGGGGCTCTTCACAAGCTGCTATCCCGGTTTCCCTGCTGCAAGGCCTACCTGAACGGTCACCGCCACTCTGGGGGGTATCAATCCAGAGATGGCATGCACTACCTGACCCTGCACGGCATGCTGAACACTCGAGACAACGCTTTCTCCCTCGCCCACCTCCACCGCTCACGTCTCGAGATTGAAGGGTTTGGCCGCCAGCAGTCCCGCACTATCTCGTTTCGCTAGTCACGAAACCTGCCCTGCTCTTTCCCGCCCCCACGACGACCCTTCTCTGGAGATCAGGACCTACTTGAGGGGATGCACTGTCATTCGCAGAAAACGGCTGCTGGACTCTCGCAATCCAACCCGGTCTCGCACATAAAAGGCTTCCTCGTCATCTCTGAGAATACTTCGCTCGGACCGATTCCAGTCCTTGAGGTTCCCGCTCACTTCAGCATCAAAGTGCAGTCCGCTCCCGGGACGCTTGTCAATTTGCAGCTGTAATGAGCCTCCCTCGAGTGAGGGCAACGGTATCAGATCCAAGCCCCAAGCCGTCCCGCCAGTTGCATACTCTCTGAGTAAGCCCTGCCCGTCTCCATCGGGATCAAGAGTCACTCCGGTCCTCTGCCCGAGTTCAGACTGCAGAACCCAGCCGGTGTATTTGGAGAAGCTCAGATTATCTAGATAACCCGTATCTCTCCTTCGGGACTCGGTTTCATCTTTTTCGTAGGCCCAGGTAAGTTTGTGCCATCCGTAAGGCAACTCTCCAGTATACTCCTGCCACCTGCTATTACCCGTCAGGGATGCCACTTGCCGCTCGTTAACCTCGAAAATGAGGAAATCATAGTCTTGTTCCGAAGAGGCGCGCCATGAGAACGATACTTCTCCTGGACCAAAGACCCACGTGCTCAGCGCCGCTCTCTCGCTGTCGCCCACTCCAGAAGCTGCCGCTGCAGATTGCCCATCCACGGTCTGATCCTCCTGTGAGATCCATTCACCTGAACCACTCGTCTCCCAAGCCAGACCCCAGTCGGGTCCATCAGCGGAGTAAGCCGCTGCACCCACTGGAGAATCGGGCATGACTTCAATAGTCGCAGGAACGGTCATTTCCTGTCCACCCTGGACGATGGTGAGATCAAAATTCACGACCCCGGTCGAGACCGGCGTGCCTGTTATTTCTCCCCGGTCATTAAGAAGCAGCCCACCACCCAAACGCACGGGAGAGAACGTGGCATTCCCGGAGCCAGAGTATAAGGGATACTGGTAATCGACGGGTCTTTCGGATCGTACTCGCACATGCGGGGGATCCATCAGAAAGGGCACACTACGCGAGGCCAGTTGCAGATAATCAATCCATCCCCGGTCTGCACCTCCGAGAGAACTCGCATCCTTGCTGTAGGACCAACGAACAGTGTGACTCCCGGGTGGAATCGCAATAACCCGGTATTCCCAGTCTCTATCACCGGATAGAGATCTTCTCAGCTCCCCATCCACTGAAAGACTGAGGAAATCATACCCCTCCTCGCTCGACACCTTCCACCAGAAGCCAAGGTAATCCGGTCCATCGACAGCCACTTCCAGCCACGACTCCTCTCCGTCCTCCACGCCCCCACTCTGCGCACGGTTGTTACCGGCAAGAGAGTCCCCGCTTGCCTCGATCAAGAAAGGCGCGGATCCCCCGGAACGTAACAGAAGGCCCCCTGGGGAGTCCACCGCCTGTGAAAGCGTGTTCGGGGTAATCAGAAAACGCACGACCCCGGTTTCTGATCCTGCTTCATTTGCCACTCTCACTCTTGCCACATAATCACCGGCAACCGAGGGCAGCCAACTGATCAACCCTTGACCGTCGATTTGCATTCCCGATGGAGCCTGAGTCAACGTGAACTCCGTGGGGGTATTCCGGACTACTACCGCAATGTTCACATCCTCTCCAACGGTCCCCCGCACTAACGAGGGGCCTTCCAGAACCGGCACGATAAAATCATCATTTCTGATAATACCCCAGGCCTGACCGCCACTGAGGTTGACCGGGGCATCTCCCTGTGAAGACAGCACTACTCGAAATCGTTCATTCTCCTCAGCTTCGGTATCTCCATTAATCGAGATCGAAAAAGTCGCACTCAAGCGACCCGCTGGAATCGAAACCGCCACATCGGACGCCGGGGCGTAGTCACTCCCCGCCACGGCCGTGTCATCCTCAGTGGAATAGAGAAAATCAGCTCTCTCCTCCAGCGCCTGGCTCAGGCTGATTGTAAACTCAAGGTTTCTTGTTCCAGAGTCCCCCTCTACCGCCTCGACATCGGACAAGACAACCTCAGCCTCTCCCAGCGAAAGCCCATCCACGGTCAGCGCGCCCGTTCCATCCGGGTCAAGCCAGTCTCGCAACCTCGACCCTGAGGAACCACCTCCTTCCCAGCCCTCGGAAAACTTGCCATACCAATCAGCATCATCATTTCCACAGGCTGCGTCACCTCCACTCAACTGGCCTACCATACGGCCGTTCTGGTCGTAAATCGGAGAGCCCGAGGACCCTCCCTCCGTCGTCCCGTGGTCCCAGTCAATAATCATCCAATGGGTACCATCAGGGATACTGACCGAACTGTAATCCGATGTTGAGCGCAGAGCATCAAAGTCAAAGCTGATCCGCTTTTCCGAGGTAGCAGGGAAATGAATCCCTACAGCCATTTCAGGTATTTCTCCAGTTCGCGACCATCCGGCAAGATAGACGTCGTGCTCAGGGTCAATCGGATCGTCGAGCTCGACGAGGGTCATATCAGCGGCAGTGTAACTGGCCCGCAGAATAGCCCCGCTGTTGAAATCACTGAGCGGCCCATTCCCATCTTCACCATTCTGAATACTCCCCGGTGTTCGGCAGGAGCTGTTCTCATGGTTCCAGTAAACCACCATACTGGGTGCATTCGAGGAAGTTACCCCGCAATGATCAGCAGTAATAAAGTATGGTCTCCTATCCCCACGCGCATTATTGACCGCGCCACCTGAGCAGGTGTCCTCACCATTGAGGGTATAGGCCCCCGCAGCCCGGATTTGATCTCGATATTGATCGATCGCTGGGCCCACTCCCGACTCGGAAGCCGAGCAAACGACATCTATATGGCAGTCCCCATCAGGAGCTTCATTACCAATTTTCCATGCACCCGCTGCGAAGCTCAGGGCACGGAACCCTCTGTTAACCGAGGCGAGCTCCAGCTCGACTCTGCCTCGCTCATCATCCGGCAGCTCTAATCGTAAATCGATCTCTGAAGCCGCAACAACCGGAGTCCATAATTCTCCATGACTTTCATTATCTCTGGCAGTGAATGGCCTCACCAGCAACTGCCCCCCGACTCGCAGCTCCAGACGCGCATTTTCTGGCAGAAAGAAACGGGAGAACCCCAGATTCAAATTCACCGCACCCGGAGCTTCGATTCGAAAGCTCCACTGCGCTTTCCCGTCACGGACTTTCCAGTCACCATGCTCTCCCGGGTTGATGTTGACCGGTGATCGCTTTGCAAAACGGAGCGGACGCCCTTTCCGGGGAGGATTTTCCCGGAGAAGCTTATCCGAGTCAAAAGTCGGAAGCTTCAGTATTGATCCAGAGGGACTTCGGTTTGACTCCGTCTTCTGCGCCAAATTTAACTGCGTACCCTGGTAGCGGTTCTGCTTTTTATCTTTGTTAGCGCCCTCGTGAAAAACGGATGCGAGACTCTTTTTCTCCTGAAGCAAAAGCACAAATGCAGTGACGACCAACAGAAGTGTGGCTCCAACCCATATGACTGACCGTCTTTCCATCGTCATCACCTAGATTGCCACCGCACCCGGGCGACGAAAGCGAAAGTTTTGAGAAATGACGAGCGTGAGATTCGGTTCTGCCTTGCCAATCCCAAGCCCCCGTGAAGGAATTCGAGTCATGGCGAGGACACTTCCTGCACACATATTTAGACTTTTCCTGATCTCTCAGGGACTTCTCTCTCTCGCGGCCAGTCCAGAGCGCCCGAATGTGGTCTTCTTTCTGGTAGACGATTTGGGGTATATGGACATTGGCGCCTACAATCCAAACTCCTTCTACGAGACACCAAATTGTGACCGTATTGCGGCGGCGGGATGCCGCTTCACCAACGGTTATGCCGCCAACCCAGTATGCTCGCCCACGCGGTATTCCATAATGACAGGTCGTCATCCCTCCCGACCCGACGCTACTAACTTTTTCTCGGGCCGACGAAGTGGCCGCTTCCTGCCCGCTCCTCTTCATGACCGAATGGATCTCGATGAGGAAACCCTCGCTGAAGCATTCAGAGAGGCTGGATACAAAACATGCTTCGCTGGAAAATGGCATCTCGGTCCCACCCCTGAATTCTGGCCAACCAAGCAGGGCTTCGATGTCAATTTCGGAGGCCACAGCCGTGGAATGCCTCGCAGTTTTTTCTCCCCCTATCAAAATCCCCGTCTCTCCGATGGACCGAAAGGAGAGCATCTGCCGATACGTCTTGCGGAGAATTGCGCCCAGTTTATTACCAGCCACAAGACGGATCCCTTTTTTCTCTACCTGTCATTCTACTCGGTGCACACCCCACTACAGGGCAAACCCGACCTCGTGGCAAAGTATCGGGAAAAATTGGCCAAAATGCCTCTCGCCGATGGAGAATCTGCCTTTGGCTCGGAAGAGCAGGTCTCGCAGCAGCAAGGCAAGAACGGATCCGCGCGTAAGGTCCGTATCCGCCAGCGGCACCCGGTCTATGCTGCGATGATGGAATCCATGGATAATGCAGTAGGCCATGTCCTTGACTCACTGGAGAGTAACGGACTCACCAAAGAAACCATTGTCATTTTCATGTCTGATAATGGTGGGCTTTCCACCTCGGAGGGCAGCCCAACTTCCAATGTCCCGCTCCGCGGCGGCAAGGGATGGCTTTACGAAGGCGGGATCCGGGAGCCCTACATGATCTCCGCTCCAGGCCTCACCCGAGGCGGAACAGTTTGCCATTACCCGGTCACCTCGATGGACTTTTATCCCACCCTTCTTGACCTCGCCGGCATTCCTGCGAGACCGAAGCAGCACCTCGATGGCAAGTCCCTTGTGTCCCTGCTCCGGGATCCGGAATCCTCACTTTCCCGCAAGTCACTCCACTGGCACTATCCGCACTATTCAAATCAGGGAGGATTTCCCGGCGGCGCGATCCGACAGGGCGACTACAAGCTGATTGAAAGGTTCGAAGATGGAAGGGTCCATCTTTTCAATCTCGTAGCTGATCTGGGAGAACGGAAAGACCTGGCAGAAACGCACCCCGACAAGGTCCTCACAATGCGCAAGGACCTTCATGAATGGTACCGCAAGGTCGATGCAAAATTTCTCCAGCAGAAATCAGGTGGACCAAGACCCTGGAGGCCCTGAGAAACCTTCTTGGTTTCCTCCCGGTAATACCCGGAGCTACCCCACGTCCATCACCAGGACTCGTTCCCACCAGCCCTTGAAATTCTCCACGAACGCCATGTGATGAGGGTCATCACCCTGATAGGCATCGTGATCTTCCATCGTTGCGAACTTGAACGAGAGAGCGTAATCCCATGAGTGATCGGTGACAGGCCGCTCTTCCGTTGCTGCCGGCTGACCCCAGCAACCACTCTCAAGAGCCTTTGACTCCATGAGCTTGCTCATTCCTGCTTCAAATTTCGAGCGCCCCGATGGATTGTCCCACTCCTCCTTCAACCAGAAATACACATGATGCTCCATGGGTGGAGGGTTAGCCGGGTTCTCCCCGGGGTAAAAGGGGAAAGATTCAGCTGATACTCTTACGCATTTTCCAGTGTGGAATATTCACCTCGAGAAATTCCTCTCCTACTCTGGCAAACCCGAGCCTTTCGTAAAAACCTAGGGCAGTCTCCCGAGCATGCAGTTCAATAACGGAAACACTTTCTCCAGCCAGCACCTTCTCCACTTCCAATATCAAGCGCCGGCCCCAACCTGACCGCTGGCAATCCACATCGACAGCCATCTGCCGCAGCTTGACCACGCCACTTTTCAACGACCGGATCACGAGGCAGGCGACAATCCGCTCTTCTACTGAGCACCCGAAGTGGCGCTCCATTGCCTCCCACGACTTCTCCTCTGCCGTCCATTCCAGATTAAGCGGATCACGCAGGATCCGTTTCCTCAGGGCGAGCATGCCCAAGTAGGTCTCTGACCCATATTCAGCCTCTATTACCGCCATGGAAAAAATACCCCTGCCTGATTTTACTCTTCACCACTGATCACTTTCTTCCACCCAACAGGTTGGGTCCAGGCCTGCTCCTTCTGCCCGGCGTAGGAGGGATTGGGGTGATCCATTGAAGAAGTGACCCTTGCACGGACATAAAGTTCGTCTCCCCTCAGGCGGTAAACGGGCTGCAGGGATTCCGAAACGTCGAGCTCTTCCCCTGCAGCAGCTCCATCCCCGCTACGGGTTCCAATGAACTGGGTTTTATAGGTCACCCCAGGCTGCCCCTCGATCTCTAATTCGACCACTCCATTCCGGAAGGAAACCTCCTTTAGGGTTACGCCGGACGAAGAATAGAACTCGCCCCTCTCCACCGCTCTCATGAGGAGATCTGCCTCAAGGCGCTCGGCCCTCACCATGATCCAACCCCGCCCTGGGGAAACATTGCCGCCATGATACTCGTGTGAATCATCCGTCGCTATGCCATAAAGGGGGGCAGCCTTCATCTCCCCAATCCGAATGCCATTGGCCATATCCCAGAGCTGCTCGTCCCCGGGGTGCGTTTCATCACCGAGATGATTAATTCCCGGATGGCCGTTGTAGACCTCAAAAAACTGTTCCTCGACCACTTCAGCCAACTGCTCTGCCGTGAATGAGAAATGGAAATTTGGATGGTTCAAATGTGCCACGATAGGCTTGCCAAGACGCTCTGCCTGCTCCCGGACCATTCGAAGGTTGTTCCGCATCGTATCGACCACGGATGTCCCCTTCTGCGGTGGAATTAATTCCTCAAGGTTCAGTGCGTTGATGTGCACCTGGTGCCTTTCGAAACGATCAGTAATTTCCTCTGCCTCAATGAGGAGAAAGCGCCCCTCTTCCTCAAACTCAGACCGAAGTTCATCGAGTGTTCTCAGGCGAACCTCCTCGGCGCCTTCCTCTCCCCGGACCTCGACCCAATCCTCACCAAATCGCTTGCGGTACTTGTCCAAGGCAGAAGGCCCATCAGTTTTCTGACGACTCTTGATCGCGGCACTCTTCATCCACTTGTCTCCCCGGCTGAGAATGTTGTGGTCCGAAAGTGCAAGGAAGTCATACCCCTTCCCTTTATACCAATCCACTACCATATCGGGAAAATCATTCCCATCACTCCACAGGGTATGAGTATGAGTATTTCCCTTGAACCATGGCAGGAATGCCTCCTTCTCCTTTTCCTTTTCCTTCTGGGCACGCGGCAAGAACAGAATGACCCCCAGGCCGAGCACGACCCCCCCCAGCAACAGATGATATTTCTTCATAGTCCTGAGCTAGTAAATCGTTTGTGAGCACACGAGATTTCAGCCTGTCTCACTTTTTTTGCCCTTGAATCTTCCTAGACTCTTCCTTCCCGATCTCCCTGATAAAGACATTGCGCCAGCGGATCTCGCCTCCATGCGTCTGCAACTGAATTGGTCCTTTCCCCGGAAGCGAACCCTTCTTGTCGAAATAGTTCTGCAATCGCGCATGATCGACCACCAGCTTTCCATTCAAATGAATGGTCACAAGGTCTCCAGCCATAATGATACGGAAGCTGTTCCACTGCCCGAAGGGCTTATCAGCGAGGACCAGCGGGTCCTTTCCAGGCCAGCTCTTGGGATTGTTCCAGAGACCGCCTGAGCCCTTGTCCGCCCCAATATCCCACTTCCCTCCCTCCTTGGTATAATCCCAGATCTGAACCTGAGGAATTCCCCGGAGGTAGATTCCGCTATCCGCCTTGGCCACCGTCTTGTAGTCGAGCAGTAACTCGAAGTCCCCATAATGTTTCTCTGTACTGAGGTAGAGTCCCCGACCATCGTTGACCAGCTCATCATTCTCGACGCTCCAGTGCTTACGGATATCCAGTAGGCTCTTGGCTTTCTTTTCAGCCAGCTCCTCCGGGCTAAGCGCCATCCATTTGGCTGGGTCCTCAGTTCCAATTCCCCACCATCCCTTTAGATCCTTTCCGTTGAAAAGAGCAGAGAACCCCTCAGGCGGTCGGACCCCCAGATGGTCATCCGCGACCGCTGAGATTCCGGCAGCAAAAGTGATCAACAAAAAGGCGGCGAACGATTGGGTCAATGTGGATTTCATAGGGAGAAAGACAGATAACCCGCATATTCTACCCCCCCGACGGCAAGTGGCTATTGCAAAATTTTCTCTCGCTTACTATTCCTGCACTAATGCGTCACTTCCCTTTGCTTCTCTTTCTCTGTTCAATCCTTTGGGTTCAATCCTGCATAGCCCGACAACCCAACGTTGTCCTCGTCATCACTGACGACCAGGGATATGGCGACCTCGGGTGCAATGGACACCCCTGGGTAAAAACTCCTCATCTGGATAAGCTGCACACCGAGGCAGTCGCATTGGATGACTACCATGTCGCTCCTACCTGCTCACCTACCCGCTGCGGCCTGCTTACGGGACACTGGACCAACCGCACAGGGGTCTGGCACACCGTGAACGGCCGGTCCATGTTACGGGAAAATGAAATCACCCTCGGACAGCTACTTAAGGATAATGGCTACCACACCGGGATGTTCGGGAAATGGCATCTCGGGGACAACTTCCCCTACCGTCCAGAGGATCGGGGCTTTACTGAGGTCTATCGCCACGGAGGAGGAGGAGTGGGGCAGACCCCGGACCTCTGGAATAACAATTATTTTGATGGCCGCTACTGGCACAACGGAAAGATTGTTTCTGCCAAAGGATTCTGTAGCGACGTATTCTTCGACTACGGCATTCAATTTATCCGGGACTCTGTTCGCGCGCAAAAGCCATTCTTCGCCTACATCTCGACCAACGCTCCGCATGGCCCCCTTCATTGCCCCCAGAAATACATGGACCTCTACCCAGAGCGCAGCAAGGCTGAGCAGGCCTACTACGGGATGATCTCAAATATTGATGACAACGTAGGTCGAACCCGACGTGCTCTTGAAGAGCTGCAAGTTGCCAATAACACCATTTTTATCTTCACCACCGATAATGGAACAACTCTCGGCCGTAACATTTTCAACGCCGGCATGAAGGGCTCCAAGGGAAGCGAGTATGATGGAGGCCACCGGGTTCCATTCCTTGTCCACTGGCCTGCTGGCAATCTTGACAAGGAACGATCCATCAGGACCCTTACCTCTTTTGTCGATATCGTGCCGACCCTCCTTGATCTCTGTGGAGCCAGCAAGATTCCTCCTGCTCTCAAATTCGACGGCATTTCGATCAGCAAGCTACTCAAGGAAGGTGATCACAAGGGATGGCCGGATCGATTTCTGATCACGGATTCCCAGCGAGTCCGGGATCCTATCAAGTGGCGTAAGTCCTCCGTGATGTCTGAGCGATGGCGACTGGTGAATGGCAATGAGCTCTATCAGATTGATAATGATCCTGGCCAAAAAAAGGACCTTTCCGCGGACAACCCGGAGCAGGTCAAAAAGATGCGCGCCTTTTACAACAGCTGGTGGGCCGAACTGGAGCCAACCTTTTCCCAGACCACTGAAATATACCTTGGACACAAGGATCATCCCCGCGTCTCACTAACTTCCCACGACTGGATCCAAGAGCAGAATCCACCCTGGAACCAGGGTCATATACGCAAGGGGTCAGGGGCGCAGGGGGGGAAACACCGAGGCCACTGGGCAGTCAAGGTTGTCAAGGCAGGGAAATATTCCTTCGAGATGCGCCGCTGGCCTGAAGAAGCGGATATCCCGATCAATGCCGGCGTTCCCGCCCTCCCAAACGTTCCCGGTTCAAGCAAGGCCTTCAGCACGATCCCGGGAAGAGCCTTCGACTTTGAGAAGGCGACTCTCCGTATCGACGGCAATGACCTTGCCTCCGCTCCCGTGGGAGATTTAGAGACCTCTGTCAAACTTACCACAACCCTCACTGCTGGATCACACCGCCTGGCTCCTTTCTTCACTGCCTCTACCGGTGACGAACTGGGGGCATATTACCTCATCGTCGAGCCTGCGCCCTGAGGCGGAATATCTGCGTCGGGAGGAGGTGTTTGAGCTCATTCCGTCACTTTGGCGAAATGACTCGGCATCTTCCTACGTATCCTTATACATCTAACCCTCTGCCTTTTCTACCACCCCGGATAAGCTCTGCCCCTACTACGCTCATCCAAACAGGAACACTCCTCATCATGATCACACGTATTTTTATCAACGCCCCTGCTCTCGCCGTAGCAGTTACTGCTTTTCTCGGCCTTACAACCATAAGCCGATCCGCAGAAGAGGCCCCCAAGGTGAATCAGAAGCAGCTTCTTGAAGCTCTGAATCAGAAAAAAACTCAGGCTCTCGCTGAGGCTGAGGAGGCTCAGTTACTCATCTCGGGCTACGAAGAATTCCTCGAGGACCCAGAGCTCAACGCGGAAGAGCGACCTGAAATCCGCAAAAGCCTCATCAAGGAAAGGTCGCGCTACAAACAGCACCGCTCGAGGGCCGGAAGAATTCAGGTGGCCCAGCAGGAACTTCGCCGACTTTCCCTCGACCCCGCGGTCAACCTCCACACATTGAAAGAGGCCTATGCGGGGCTTGATTCCCTTGCTGCACGGGGAAAAGAAGCATGGAACGAGGTTCTTGCTACCCGGGAAAAGTTTGTGGGAAATCTTGAACGGGAACACGAGCAGCACCTCAGAGACGCACAGGCCGCGCTCCGCACGTTGAATGTAAAAGAGCAGGCAACCGAACTCCTGCTACACTCCGTCGATCCAAACTCGGGCAATACCTCTGACTCTGAATTTTTTGTGACCCTCAAACTCCCAGCTGTCAGGACCGCCGTGGAGCGGGGATTTCGGATTGCTGCCAACCCGGGCGATACGCAGCGGCAGGCTCAAACCACACTTGTAGCCCTGATCGCCTACTCCCAATATTTTTGGGATCACTACAGCGGGAAGCGTTCCCTCCTGGGTGAGGATGAACTCCCCTCGGACCGTCATCGCAATATTTTTGGAGTGCCTGACGGCAAGGTCCTCACCAGCGAAATGATCACACACAACAATAGCCACTTTTATTATCTCGCTCCAAAAGCACGTGAACGCTTCAACAAGGCTCTGGAAAGGATCTGGGGCGAGGATGCCCTGTCCGTTACGACGTGGAACCAGAAATATGATGAGCAGTTCGCACGCGCCTGCCGCGCCCTTGCCACGGTCAGCGACGACTACCTCGTTCCAAACCCAGAGGTTTTTGCCATCATGGAGAAGGTCGAACTTCTTCTTAATGAACTCGACCTCGTTCATAAGTCCATCAACCAACTAGACTCCAACTATCGGGCTCAGATGGCCACAGCCAAGCAGTTTGGAGATGAAGCACGCCTCTCCTCCGCACACTACAATGCAGAGATCTGGAGCAAGGAAGCAGAACGCCTACTCGAAGGATTTGAACGGGGCCACGCCCTTCTGGCGCAGCAATTGAGAGATTCCGGCGAAGAGGGATGGATTCCAGACGCTCGCAGGATCTCTGAAAGCGCTCTCATTATCGGCAAAGCCCAGAAACGCTTCTATTCTGTCCGCAAGGTCAAGGAGGAGCTTGAGTCCCTGCTTTCTCGCCGGAAATCACGCCCGTAGGAGGACGCGTCAGCTCTCTAATCCGAAGTTCCACCCTTTGACGACCTTGCGTTGGAGACCTTCTCCATCTGCATTTCCTTGTTTCTTACGAATTCTTGGATGTCAGGAGTAAGGCAGCCTTCTATTCGGCCCTAGCTACCGTCTCATAGATAAATTGCTTTCACTGTCGGGGCAAACGGAGACCCTGTCCCCTATGAGCAGTAATTACAACGTCGGTGTAATCGGTTATGGCTGGGCTGCTGCTGCCCACATTGACGCTCTCAACAACACCTCACAAGGAAACGTCACCGCGGTGCTCTCCACCCGCAACCTTGATCCGGCGGAACTGTCATCAACCCATGGAGGCAAAATCAAAGTCTACGACAATCTGGATGAGATGCTTGCCGACGCATCTATTGATGTGATCGACATTACCTCTTATCCAAGCCAACACAAGACTCAGGCAATCGCCGCTGCAAATGCCGGAAAGCATGTTATTCTTGAGAAGCCCATTACGCTGAATCTTGAGGACGCCGAGGAGATCCAGAAAGCTTTTGACTCCAATCACACTCTAAGCTGCGTCTGTTTTGAGCTAAGGTTCATCTCTCAGTTCACCACCATCAAATCCATCATTGAAGAGGGACTTATTGGAGACATCCATTATGGCGAAATTGACTATTACCATGGAATCGGCCCTTGGTATGGACAGTATCGCTGGAACACCACAAGAGAGAATGGAGCGAGCTCACTGCTCTCTGCCGGATGTCATGCTCTCGACGCCCTGCTTCTCTGTATGGGATCAGAGGTCGAGGAAGTGATGGCGTATAACACACAGTCTTCCAATGAAGTCTTCAGCAGTTACGAATACCCCACCACAACAACTACCATCCTGAAGTTCCGCAACGGGGCTGTGGGCAAGTGCGCCAGCCTCATTGACTGCATGATGCCCTATTATTTTCACACTCATCTCTGTGGTAGTGAGGGGAGCATTCTTGACGACAAGATCTTTTCTTCCAAGCTCCACCTACGCGACAAGGCTTGGACCAAGCTGCCCATTGCTCTCGCAGATTCCGGCGATGTTGCCGATCATCCATATCAAGACCAGTTCCAAGCCTTTTTTGATGCGCTCGACAGAGGTGAGTCCATGCCCCTGACCAGTTATGATGACGCACTTCAAACCTTCCGGGTTATCTTTGCCGCTGATCATAGTGCTGCCAGCGGTAACCCTGTAAGGCTCTAGGGCATGAAAGTGCTGACACCTTAACCTCATCCTATTCACCCGTGCGAAGCACTGCTCTTGCCATCTTTGCCCACCCCGATGACATCGAATATTTCGGTGCTGGGACGTTGATTCTGTTGAAACAGGCAGGGTTCGAGACGCACTACTTTAATCTATCAACCGGTAACTGCGGGTCGGTCGAAATGGGCGCAGAGGAAACACGCAGAGTCCGACTGGCCGAGGCACAGTCCGCTGCCAGCATCCTTGGAGCTCATTTTCATCATCCTATCTGCGATGACCTTGAGATTTTCTATGATCTGCCCACCCTGCGTCTGGTAGCAGGGGTAGTGCGGAAGGTAAAACCCTCCATAATCCTGACCCATCCTCCACAAGACTATATGGAAGATCACACTAACACCTGTCGCCTGGCTGTTACGGCGGGATTTACGCATGGGATGCCCAATTTCGTTACCACCCCCCCTTCCGATGACATCTACCCGGAAGACGTATTTATCTATCACTCCATCCCGCACGGCCTCTGCGACCCCCTTCGCATCCCCGCGCCTGTGGAATCCTTTGTTGATACCAGTTCCGTCTTTGCGACCCAGCGCGAAGCACTTGCGGCCCATGCCTCCCAACGAGACTGGCTTGATAAGTCTCAGGGGGCTGATTCCTACCTCAAGGTCCTCGACGAAATCTCCCTCAAGGTTGGCCGACTATCTGAACGTTTCCGACAGGCCGAAGGCTGGCGCCGCCACCTTCATCTTGGTTTCTCTGCTCGCGACGAGGACCCATTGAGCACGATTCTCGCGGAGAAGTATTTCATGCGCGAACAAAACGGACCTTAACCATCCTATTCCAGGCTTCTCCCTTAACAATGCGTCCTCAATCAAAAATTTCTTCGTCCTGGTGGGATTACACCACCTTGGACCCATCCATCATTCGAGATGCGGCTAAACTGACTCCGGCAGATCTCCTCCAACTTTCTCGCCCTGGGTTTACGGTCACATTTTACGATACTCTCGAAGATTTCTATCTGGCTGAGGCGCTCGAATACATCGAGGCATGGAGACAGGCCACCGCCGACAATCCGGTAGGTATCTGTGGCCCCATCGGACCGACTGAGCAACTCCCACTTGTAGCCCGACTTGTCAATGAACTGGAAATTGACGTTTCTAATGCTCACTTCTGGGGCATGGACGAGTGGATAGGAGAGAATGGAAAGGAAGTCTCCCTGAATCATCCTCTTTCCTTTGAAAGGGCCGACCGTGAACTGTGTTTCAACCACATCAAGAGCGGTTTCCCCGAGAGCAACCTTCACTTTCCTGCTGCGGATACCCGACACTACATCGATTCCTGGAATGGAACAATACGATGCGCGATCATGCAAGGAGGACAGGGTGACATCAAGCACTGGGCCTTCAACGACCCTCCTCGACGTGAAGGACAATATCTGGACTCTCCGCCGCCGCCGGAAGAATACCGCAAGCTAACAACACGGATAGTTGATCTACACCCTGTAACGCTCGCCCAGAATGCCCGCACTTCTGGCGGTGGAAATATCACGATGGTGCCCAATCAGGCAGTTACTGTAGGCCCAGTCGAAACCTGGCAGGCCGAGAAGGTTTCCATCTGGCAGGCCGGAACCCACGACAACCCTCTCGGCCAGCGCCTTACCGCTTTCATGATATCCAAAGGAATCGCCGATTCTGCCGTTCCCATGTCCCTGCTCGCAGACCACCCCAACGTGCAGTTCAACTATTTCACCGGAGGACTAGGTTCCTGCGCTGTAGAGATGCATTGATTGCCCTAGGAACTGCAGCCAGCCAGAATCTGAGACAAAACATTGACCCTCTCCCGAAAGTAGGCACTTTGCACCCAACCCGTGAAGTCTTTCCGGGTCCATCGATCCCCAAAACACTCGCCAGTCATGAATCGTATTATTTCGACCCTTCTTACCACAACGCTGATGGGCTCTTCGGTCTACGCCGCGCGACCCGACTGGCTTCAGTGGAGAGGCCCAACCCGCGACAGTCAGATTCATGAGTCTGCCAAGGCTTGGCCAAGCAAACTGACTGAGGGCAACCTTAAGAAGAAATGGTCGGTCGATCTCGCGGAGGGCTACTCCTCCCCGGTTGTCGCAGGCAATCGGGTCATCACGGTAGAGACGAAGTCCAAGAAGAACGAAATCGTTCGTGCCTTCGATCGTGATTCCGGAAAACAGCTCTGGGAAACATCGTGGGCGGGGTCCATGAAAGTTCCCTTTTTTGCTGCCAAGAACGGTAGCTGGGTCCGCAGTTCACCAGCGTCTGATGGCAAACATATTTATGTTGGCGGGATGGTGGATGTCCTTGTCGCCCTTGATCTTACTTCCGGAAAAGAGAAGTGGCGCGTCGATTTCCCAAAGACTGAGAAGACCACAAAACCTCAGTTCGGCTTTGCGTGTTCTCCCTTGCTCGACAAGGACAGTATCTACGTTCAGATCGGGAGCGCTCTCCGCAAGATCCGCAAGGATAATGGAGAGACCATGTGGAAATCTCTCGCTGATGAGAGAGCGATGTTTGGCTCTGCCTTTTCATCACCGGTTCGGGCTCAGATCGGAAAACGAGACCAGATTGTGGTTCAAACCCGGATGGAGCTTGCGGGAGTGTCCCCCCACGACGGGAAAGTCATCTGGAAAACTCCCGTCAAGGCCTTCCGGGGAATGAATATTCTCACCCCGACCGTGATCGGAGATAGGGTGTTTACCTCCACCTATGGCGGCGGCACTTTCTGGTATGGAGTGGAGACCAAGGCTAACAAGCAGGATGTCTCCTCCCTCTGGCAGCACAAGGTTGAAGGTTATATGTCCTCGCCAGTCGTTGTCGACGGCCTGGTCTACATGCATGGACGCGACAAGCGCTTCCACTGTATCGACCCCTCAACCAAGAAGCTCCTCTGGTCCAGTGGTGAGGTATTCGGGGATTACTGGTCCATGGTGGCAAATGGAAAGCACATCCTTGCTCTGGATAGCCGTGGATACCTCCATCTTATTGAAGCCAACCCGGATAGCTTCCAGCCCATCGGCAAGGTCGAGGTTAGCGGCAGGCCCACTTGGGCTCATCTGGTAGTGTGTGGAGACGAAGTTTACATCCGGGACCTCAAGGGCCTCACCGCCTACACCTGGAAGTAGGCAGCCCACAGGAACTCGGTTAGTCGAGAATATCCTCTGTCGGCTTTTTCTTCGGCGAGGGCTTCTTCCCGGGCTTTTGAGCCGGAGGGCTCCAATCAGGATGGGGAGTCGCCCATATCTTGCGCTCTCCAAGATTCAGGGTTTGACGCACCGCATCATCAGCAAAGATCCATCCGACAGGGATTCGCTTTTTCTCCGCGGTTCTACGAACTTCGATATATTGCTCGAACGAGTCCCGGGTCACATAAAACCGGAGATAGTCTCGGTCAAATGACGCCGCAACCATGACCCTGTTTCCGGCTGAGTTGGGTTTTGCAAGGTCCTCGAGGGCCTCGCCCTTGCCCTCCCTCGGGTAACAGAAAACCAAGAGGTGCCCGTTCTCTTGCAGCTTGAATTCATACCTGAAAAGTGGATTGCTCTCCTTCAATTTATCCAGCAGAGACATAATCTTGTCTCTATCGTATCGATTCTTGTATTTGGGGTCGCGGGACAACAGGTCCTTTCTGGGCCTTACCTTGGCTGCAATGGCGTCCAGGATCCGATCCCGGTCGAAATGAATCAATTTTCCACCGCGGATGATCATCCGGATCTCTTTCGCTTCCTCTTCAGGAACACGGGGGTTGGGAAGGCGGACCAGTTTAGGCTTCCTGTTTCTGACGCTTTCCTCTTCCTCCTCTGCCTTGCTTCTCAACTGTGCCAGTCTGCCACCCTCGGATACCAACTTCTGTTTTAGCTCCTCGACCTCCTGCTCAATGATTGCCAACTCGAGATCCAGCTTCTTGAAACGGGCTTCGCTGTTTCTGAGCTCTTTCCGGTCCGCGATCAAGGCGCTCAAATCCCCTCGTGCCTTCTCCACATCCTCAGGGGCCACCATCTCGGGCTCTTTCAGTTGATCGAGGCGCTCCATTACGATTTTCTCCTTCGCCTCCAGCTCAGACATCATCGCAACGGTCACTTCCGGGAGGTTGGCTCGAATCCGCTTGGCCGCACTCGAGACGTTCACCTGAGTAACAATCAGAACAACGATAAGAACCCCCACCACATTCGTCATCGTATCGAGAAGAGAGTCCAGGCTCCCCATCGCATCATCTCTTTTTCTACGTCGTGCCATGGCCTTATCAGCGTCGTTTACTGAAGAATTCCTTGAGGTCCAGATCTCCTCTACCGATCAGAGGAACCTTACTTGTCACCGCACCAACTCCCCGCGCGAAATCACGAGCCGCATAGAAACTGGATCGCGCATCATCCCTTACAAGAAATACTATGATTCGGTTTTCTTTCGATGCCACATACTCCACCGCCTGCCGGAACTTTGCGTTCTTTGATAACTCCTTACGAGTTACCTCCACTCGCTGGGAAGGACTGTGAATGACCACTCCCTCCTTACGCGCTTCCACAAAAACAGGAGTGACCTTCCGGAAATAATTGGAGTTCGAAAGAATCCTCAGGGGAAGGCCCCTCCCAGCCTGCTTGGCAAGCTCTCCCAGTTTTTCTTTCCCCTCAACCAACCCCGCCTCAACCTTTTTGGTAGCATCCCGTATTTTTTCCCGTTCCGCCTTCGCCTCGTCAACCTGACGGACAAGCGGAGGAACCTTTGATCCTTCCTTGCGAAGAGTCTCGATCTCTGCCGAGACCTTCTCGATCTGCTCCTTGAGCTCGGCCAGACCCACGGCATCAGCATTCGTCCGCTGCAGCTCCTGCTCCTTCAGCTCGATCTCAGCCTCCCGCTCTGCAATTTCATCCTGCAGTGCAACATAGTCTTCAGCCCGGGCGACCGCTTCGTCTTTCCGCCCCTGAAGAACCTCCGACACACTTAGAGCAACAATCAGAATCGTGAGAGAACCAATCAGGCACGCAAGGATGCTAAGAAATGGAAATAACGAGATCTCTGGTCCCGCGGATGCTCGCCCCCTGGCCATTGTCTTATATTAATTTTGCGATTTCTCCGGCTTTTCCACTGCCACACTCAAAACCACTTTCTTTTTTTCTCAATCTTGACCTGCTTTCCATCCAGTTCCCGAAGCACCTTGTTGAGCTCTTTCATCCCCTCCGCAAGGACTTGAAATGAGGCCTTCACCCTCTCTGAAGTTGTCTCGAGAGTGTGCTTGGACTGAACCTCCAAGCTTTCCGCCATTGCCCCAACCTTCTCCTCAATCACGGATCGTTGCGAATCGATCGCAGCAGTGGTCTGCTCGACCAGTTGGAGCTGTTTCGCCTGCCCCTCGGCCATCCCTTCCCCAACCTCCCTTAACTGCTGTAGAAGGTCTTGCTGGCTCTCCGCAAGAACCGGGGCAAGGGCATTAGCAAGAGATCGGGTATTATCGGCAATATCTGAAACACCACCGGCATCACTGAGCCTCTTAAGAAGGTTTTCAAGGCAGTAACTGTCCACCGAGGCCAGGAGGTCTTCCTCCGCCTTCTGCATTCCACTGGCGGGAAAACTTAAGAGAATGCTCATGCAGAGAGCAACCAGAGTTGTATCAAAAGCAACTCCAAGGCCGACCGTCACCTCTGTCAACTGGTCCATGAGTGAAGCCATCTCCTGCGTGCCGGACATCCCTCCCGCTAAACCTGCAATGGCAGTCGAAATCCCAAGAACCGTCCCAATAAAACCCATGATTGGGATGGCCCACAGAAAAACTTTCACAAGAGTATAGCTGCCACTGATCTTTCCCGCATCAATCTCGGACTGCATCTCCATCATACTCGCTACCTCAGGATTGCTCTCGCGGGCCTTGAAGTGCTCAAGACCACGCCGGATTCGTCGAAGCATGTAACTGTCCACCATCTTGGCAGGCAAGGTGGCCTGGTAGCTCAGGAAGTTGTCAACATTCTGTGGAGTAATCGCGTCCGCGATGGAAACGGGAAGAACATCGATAATCAGTGCCCGTCGCTCCACCTTCAGTCGACGGTATTTCAGGATCATGATTCCTGCAGCCCATCCGAGGAACAGAACCAGCACGAAAGGCACCCACCCTCGATCGAGAAAGAGAGCTCCAAAGTAAGCATCCTTGAGAGGAAGCATCATGAGCAGGAAGCCCGCACTGATTGCGGCGCCTATAGCAAAACCCGTCCACAGTTCACGATTCCCGGCACTTCCCCAGTCCTGCCCTCCCGGGCTACCCTCCATGGCAGGATCCTGCTGTTGGGAAACTACCCCTGGAGCAGACAGGGAGCCGAGAGCCGGAACCATACAGTTTGTTCCGCAGAAGGGGCACTTCACCTGTGTCTCTGAGGCGAGTTGCTGGGCCAGAAGAGCCTGGCTACACGAAGGACAGGAAAATCTCACACCTCAGTTGATCCTATGGGAGGCTCGAGTGCAACTCAGCGTATCAAATCCAGCTCCATAAATCTCGCCCCCTTTGAAGAGAGCCACTTAGCCTGACTTGGTCATTTCTCGCTTCCTATCTCGAGAATGTTCCCTTTCCATTCCCTATCTCAAAGAACCTATGGCGGGACACTTTACAGCATCATGAACACCACACGCATCCTCCTTCTGGCGCTCATTACCGGTTTTGCGCCCTTCATCGCCTCTGCGGAAGGAAAAAAGGCGCCCAGCGAGACCCCTAATATTGTCATTATCATGACCGACGACCAGGGTTATGCCGATGTAGGAAAGTTTGGCGCGAAAGGGTTCTCGACTCCCAATCTCGACCAGATGGCGAACGAAGGGCTGCACTTTACCAACTGGTATGTCCCTCAGGCAGTGTGTGGGGCTTCACGGGCCGGACTGCTCACCGGGTGTTACCCAAATCGCATCCAAATGCTCGGGGCTCCCGGCCCAAGCTCGCGAGGAGGTATTTCAGACGGCGAGTTACTTATCTCTGAGATGCTCCGGGAACGCGGTTACGCCACCGCTCTCTTTGGAAAGTGGCACCTTGGCCACCACCAGAAATTCCTGCCTCTCCAGCACGGTTTCGATGAATACTATGGGTTACCCTACTCCAATGACATGTGGCCCTACCATCCCGGCGTCCGTCATCTCCCAATGGAAAAGCGACTCAAGCGGTGGCCTCATCTCCCTATGATTGAGGGGAACAAGGTCATTAATAAAGAGGTCTCACCTGATGATCAGGTTGGTCTCACAACCTCTTATACCGAAAAGGCCGTAGACTTCATCACCCGTAACAGGACTAAACCATTCTTTCTCTACGTGGCTCACTCCATGCCTCACGTTCCTCTTTTTGTCTCAGAAAAATTCAAGGGCAAATCTGAACAGGGACTTTACGGAGATGTCATCATGGAGATTGACTGGTCTGTCGGCCAGATCCTTTCAGCCCTGAAAAGATTCGATCTGGCAGACAATACCCTGATCTTGTTCACCAGCGACAACGGGCCTTGGTTAAGCTACGGAAACCACGCCGGAAGCGCTCATCCACTCCGCGAAGGAAAGGGAACCACCTGGGAAGGAGGACAGCGGGTCCCCTGTATCGTACGTTGGCCTCGGAGAATTCCTGCGGGCCAAGCTTGCCATACTCCGGCCATGCACATTGATCTTTTCCCCACGATCCAAAATATTGTGGGAGGCACAGAGCCTCCTCACCAGATTGATGGGCGGGATATCACTGCTCTTCTCACTAATCCCGGAGAGGCAAAAAGCCCACACGAGGCATATTTCTTTTACCGTGGAGATCGGCTTGAGGCCGTTCGCTCTGGAAAATGGAGTCTCCATCTCAATCACTCCTATCGGAGCCTGAAAGATCAGCCGGGAAATGATGGCATTCCCGGGCCCTATATTCAGAAACAGACAGAGGTGACCCTCTACGATCTTGAAAAGGATCTCAGTCAGAAAAAAAATATAGCCCAGGATTATCCAAGCGTCGTCGACCGTCTTCAGGGACTGGCAAAGAAGTTTGACGCCAGTCTCAGGGCTAATAGCCGCCTCAAGGGATCTCTCTAAGCGACAAGACCTCTCCGCCCTGCTCTCTAGCACCCTGACGATCGAGGATACGCTCTTTTCCCTTACCTTGCGGGGCGTACTCAATCGGGACGACCCCTGGAAATCACACCCGGCAGCGCAAGTCCCTCCTTTCTCCACCGTGGGTTGCCAAAAATCCTCTTGTCGGTGAACTCGTAGTGGTCCCAGGGAGACTGGCCCTTCATCCGTGGATCACCGGTCGCACTAAGATAGTCTTCCATCTTTCTCCGAAGAGATAACTTCACCCCCGCAAATTTCTCCTCTGCTGCGAGATTGTTCAACTGATGTGGATCCTGCTCCATATCATATAGCTCCTCAATAGGACGCCGCCCAAAGGAGAGGCGATAGTAGGGTGCTATCGTGGCTTCATTACAGTTTTTCATGAGAAACTCCTTGGTTGCTCCTCGATCGCAGTCCCCGATGAAGCCCTGATGAGAAGACACGAAATCAGGATCACCTGCCGGCCAGCGATCCGGCTCGTAATTCCGGATGTAGGCAAAGGAATTGGTTCGAATACATCGGGCAGGGTAACCCACTCCGTCACGGCGACAGATAATATGGCGCTCAAATCCGGTTACCACGAAATCACGGGGCTTGGTGGAGCCTTCTTCATCTAACGACTGGAGCGGCTGCCCTTTCATATCCCCCGGGACCTCTACTCCTGCGGCAACCAAAAAGGTCGGAGCAAGGTCAACAAGATTGACCAGATCTCCCCGAGTCTCGGCTCTCTTTGCTGGCCCCGGGAATCGAATAGCCAGGGGCACTCGGGTTCCGGAATCATAAAGATTGCACTTGGACCTTGGCATTGGATTTCCATGGTCACTGGTTACCACGATGAGAGTGCTCTCAAGAAGATTCTCCCTTGCGAGCAACTCTATCATCCTTCCGAGATGCCTGTCGAAGTGCTCGATCTCGAGGGCGTAATCGAGAAATTCTCCCCGCACAACCGGGTCATCGGGAAGGCTTCCGGGAACGAGCGCATCCGCAAGGTTCTTTCCCGCTTTTTTCCATGCGCCTTCTTCAAACCCCTGATGGGGTTCATTCGAACCATACCAAAAAAAGAAGGGCTTCTCCTTGTCCCTTGCGGCGAGGAAGTCCTCAAAGTTGGCGGCATAGTCCAGATTGCTCATTCCTGGGCGTCGCTGCTTCAATGTCCTGCGGTGGAAAGATTCACCAAGAATCGCCTCAGTCTGGATCGAGGAATACGAACGTAGCGGCAACTTTTTCCCCTCGGCTGGAGTAAACCCCTCCAACTGTCCCGGACCCCAGGTCTTCCCAGTTGCCGCCAGCTGATATCCGGACTGCTGGAGAAGTAGCGAGAAAATAGCATACTCAGCTTTGAGGGTGCCCATCAGGTTTCCGCCGGGTCCAGTCTCCCACATGTTCCTCCCAGTGAGAATCGAAGTCCGGGATGGCATACAAGAGGGGCAGGAAGCAAAAGCGTGTGTGAAGAGGACTCCCTCCTCCGCAAGCCGGTCGAATGCCGGCGTGCGCGTGCCCCTGTCCCCATAGGCACCCGTATGCATCCACGACTGATCATCTGAAATGGCAAAGAGAATATTTGGACGATCGGCGCTCTCACCCACTCCCAAGGAGCAAAGGACTAGCCCTACAGCGATACGAAACATCTGGGTGTCTTCCCAGATCTACTGGGCCTTGACAAGCGGCCATCATGACCCGCCATGCTTAGCGACTCCTCCAGAACGTTTGTAATTCCAGAATTCCCAGTCCTTCGAGGCTTTCAAGCTCCCCCACAGCCCCCGGAAACACATCACCTTTTGCTAGCTCACTGGGTGTCACAAGACAGCGCATTCCGGCATTGTGAGCAGCCTCCATTCCGTGCCTTGTATCCTCAATCACGAGGCAATTTTCAGGCAGCACTCCGCAACGTTTTGCCACCAGAAGATATACTGCCGGATCAGGCTTTTTGGCCGCCACATCATCACCCGCACACACTGTTGCCAGCGATGAAATCAGCTCCTCACCAAGCGAGGCCTGAAGGACTCTCTCCGCCGCCCACTTGACACACGCCGACCCTACAGCCAGTCCAACTCCGGACCCGATAACCTCCTTGAAGAGAGATTTTACTCCAGAGCGAAGAGAGAGCGCTCCGCTTTGCAGATCATGCACCACAAGGTCCACATAAATCTCCGTCTTTCGCGCATATAGCTTCCTGCGGGTCTCTCCAAGATTTTCCACGGGCTGAGGGAACCACGTGAGAACCTCATCGAACTTTGCGCCTCCCATTGTGCCAAGGCGCGCCCTGTAGTCTTCCTCGCTCCACTCCCGCGCGAGTTCTAACTCGCGAAAAAGAGCATTGTATGCCCTACGATGGTAGTCCTCGGTCTCCACCACCGTTCCATCGAGATCTGATATAACAAGCTCCATTGGCATAGCGCTATGTGAGGGATTGATGACAGCGCTCCTTGAATTCAAGAAAGCGATCCCGGTAGTAGTTTTCTCTACCGCCCCTGGGCTCTACCACCCACGCCATTTTTACCATCTTGCGAGACCAGTTCCCAACAGGATCATGATGGAATCCAGCTGCCGCTAGGATTGCGGCTCCCATTGCCGAGTGGGGGTGCGCTGGTATCTTGATGGACTTGGATAGTAAATCAGCGCGCACCTGAAGGCTCTGTCGACTTCGAGCTCCTCCCCCGGTCGCATAGACGCTTCCTCCGACAATTCCCCCAAGAGATTCAATCAGCTCGAATACCATGGCCTCAAGGCATGCCATTCCCTCCAGGCATCCCAAGAAAAACCCTACTTCATCATCTTCCTCACCACAGGAAAAGGGCTTGAAGGAAGAACTGGCGAACGGGAGGCGCTCACCCTGCCTGACTGAAGGGTAGATAAGATGGCTAGTCTCTTCCTGTTCCAGTGCACGCATTTCTATTTCCTCGATCCGATTCCCGAAACGCCGGCGCACTATTTCTCCACCGGCATTCGATGCCCCACCGGGCAACCACGAACCATCCGGATGCCGGTGGCAATAGATTCTCCCGTGGGGATCTTCGATTTTTTTCGCGCTTAGTCCCTTGAAGGCCATCGTTGTCCCAACGGTTGTTGACCAGTCCCCCGGACTGGCAGCTCCAGAGGCGTAAAATGCTGCATTCGAATCGGTCGCCCCACTCACAAGTGCTACCTCACGAGGCAATCGCCATCGCCTACGGTGCTTTTCACTCAGGAATCCGAACCTCTCGCCCGGAGCCACCACCTCGGGCAGATTGAGATCTTCCAGACTCCCGGGCCACTTTCCAAGAGCAGGATCAAAGCCCGTCTTCATTGCATTAGTAAAATCCGTTGGAATCCCCGGAGTATCTGCCAGCCAGCTGTTGACGAAGTCAGCCGCATGAAGAAAAAGCACGTCTTCCGGTAGATCCAGGTTGTTATGCATCCATCGAATTTTAGGCAGGGAGAAAGTCGGAGAGCACATTCCTCCAAACACTTCACCGCAGCCGGCCGCTTCCTCCGTGGCACGCATATCATCATACAACAGAGCCATCCCGAGTGGATTGCCCTCCGGGCACACCGGGAGAACCGTCCCCGAGGTGCTGTCCACTGCGATCGCGTGCAGATCACGATTAGCAGGATCAGAAAACAAGTGATCCATGGCTCCCTCCAGTGCGAGAACCCATTCTCTGGGGTCTTGCTCCGAGCGACCGGCCTCCCGTGCTAAATTGCGATTCCCCAGTTCCTGGGAACTTTCCGACCGGATAGCGCCATCGTCCTCCACGAGAAGACAACGCACTCCACCAGTGCCCAGATCAATTCCAAGGAAACCCATCGATACGCGGTGGCATTGACACCCTTAAAGATTCAACTGCTTCTGCCGGTAGACTTCGTCAGGTCTCCCAGCGATACGCTCGATCTGGTCCCGCGGCAGGAATACCGGACCGCCGAGAGATGCTGCGCCCTCAAAGATATTCGCAGCCTTGTCCGCCATAAATGTGCAAGCGAGCACAGCATCAGCTGTTTTTCCGAGACCGATGATCCCATGATTTTCTAACAAAATTAACCGCGGAGCCTCTCCATGCTCCTGGATATATTCCCGCGTCTCTCTCTGAATCCCACGCGCAAGCGGAAGGCCTGGGTCACAATTCTCCACAAATACTGAAGCCCGCCCACAGCATACAATCTCATCGGGAAACATACGATTCTCTGCGAAGTCACGCGCCCTTTTACTGCATAGAATCTTATTGGCCGCCTCTGAGTGACAATGGCCCACGAAATCTACCCCATCGAGGGATAGAAGCCATGCATGAAACATGGTCTCAATACTCGGCTTTTTCGCGCCTGGATCGCATCTGCTCGTCTGGAGGATCTCTTCAACCTCCTCATTTGAAAACAGCCTCTCACTGTCCTCCATGAGCGTGAGCACCTTGCTCGAGAGACAGCGAGTTACCTGATCGCTCCGCAGATTCTCTAGACATGAGCCGCTGGCCTTGACCAGGAATTCATCCTCAGAAATGCGAGCTGAGGTGTTGCCCTCACCGAGGATGGCAAGTCGACGATCTTCTCTCCCAATCTCATGCGAGAGCCTCAACAACTCTTCCAATGGCATATTATTCATGATCTCTCTGACCGAGGATGGGCCGGTGAGCGAAGAACCCAACCATAAATCTTCCTGAAGTCTCCGCGGGATTTCCCACGCAGATTTCTGAACCAACGGAGGTTTTCCGGTCCAGACGATACTAGTCCTCATAGTTCGATCCAAATGCACCAATGCCTTTTGTCCGGTCTTTTGCGACACCAATCCCAGCTGCTGCCATCTGAACAGGGGTAAAGCTTAGCATGCCAGACGGGATTCCATGAGTAGCAGGCACGTCCTCCTTCGAATTCAACAGTAGCGCTGCAAAGGAAAGCGCCGACGTTGTCAGAACTACGTAACGATCCTTTTTCCCAATAACAATGGATCCCTACTGGGATGAACTTCCGCTGCTTAGGTGGGGCTCTATCAGAGCGCACATCTCTAGAGGAATTTTTCTGGGCCTTCCGGTCTCAATGTCTACGAGCACCCACTCCGTTTCACCCTCAGCGACCTGAAGATCTCCAGCCTCAAATTGATAGCCCCTGTGGGAGCGCGCGCCCCTCAATGAGGAAATCCATGTCTTCAGGGTCAGGCGGTCCCCCTCAAGGACCGGCCGAAGATATTCAATTCGATGCGACCGCGCCACCCAGGTCGCGCCCAGTAACGCTGTGACATCAGGCCCTCCGAGGGCTTCGAAATGCAACAGGGCGATTTCATTCATCCATTGCAGATAGGCGACGTTGTTTACATGACCGTTCCCGTCTATGGCCTCAGCGGGCACCTCGATGGAGCACTGGTATACTTTGCCACGAAGCATACCCGGAAGCGGATCACTCATAAAATTCAGATCCTATGGCCATCTAACCAGAATACCAGACCCTCTCTTACCACAATTCAGGTTGACCGGAAGCCCGAGAGGGCCTATTACCCGCCCCCCCACGGGAATTTCCCTGACCGAACTCCATTCCGATATGCGCACGAAGAGAAAGTTCATGAAGACGCATCTTACCCGCCCCCGTAAGGGTGGGGCTGCGAGGCGTCGCCGTCAGGCAGATCATCGCAAGCGCCTCGTCGCTCTCGGAGTCGATCAGGCAGCCGTGGATGGAATGAACCAAAAAGAGGTTCGTACCATGCTCAAGTATCCCGCGAAGATCGGGAAAAGCTGAGCCACCCTACCTTTGACTCAGTCAGCTCTCAGAGGGTCTCACTATTTTCAATTGTCCGCATCTTAAGATGCGGACTTTTTTTTGGGCTGAATTACTCATGATCTACAAACAGGCGTGGCCCATCATCTGACCTCTGCAAGCCTCGGTTTCCTCACCACAAAACAGGCGAGGAAAAGCCCCATCATGAATCCGCCAAGGTGTGCCCCATACGCAATATTGACTTCAGCGCGCTCCATGAGGCGATAGTAATCAAATGAGATCCCGACTACGGTCAGGATCCCAAGATTGGCCGGGGGAACAGGGCGGGCCAGCGGGAAGACACATGGATCGGGCAAACGCCAGCGCACCGCCATTCCGAGATATAATCCCTCGAAACCCATAACCACTCCAGAGGCTCCAAGTAAGTAGTGCCTCTCAAACGGATTAAGAAAAACATGCCCCAACGATCCTGCAACCGCTGTCAGGAGGCACACTACCACCATCCAGCGTGACCCTAGAAGCTCCACCGCCAATGCCGCAAAGATCCAGAGGAACAATAGATTGAATACTAAATGCCCGACATCTCCATGCATCATGGCATTGGTGATCAAGGTGGAGAAGGTTGATACGTCGCTGATTGTTGCCTCTCCGGAGCGAACTGCCTGCCAGCTGGTAGTGATCTCCTTCGGGACAACCATGAAGCGCTCATCAGATCCATCTGGACCGAAAGTCTGAAGGCCCAGGATCAGACACATTACGAGGATCAGAAGCAAAAGCAGCCACTGCTCCCGAACTACCTTGTGCTGATACCATTTCATCCTGAGGAACCTTAACCCAAACACCTCGATTTGACGAGCGGGCAAGGAAGCATTTCATCTCCCCTCCCTCTATCCAGAGAGCCTCATTTCCTTTCGGTAAGTGCTTCAATCCGTACCCATGAAATGCGGATCGGAACGTTCAAAGAGCATGAAAGCCTTTCCTTGAGGCCCTAACTGACTTGTTCTCCCCCAGCTAAGATCTGCCTTACTCAAAAGGCCGAGTCTGACGCAGGGAGAGACAACATTTCAGGCTTTAGCCCCCGCAGCAGAATTTCGGAAAGGGACTCAACCCTCCTCATTCCAGAGTGAACAGCGAACGACCTCCGGCTGGAATGGTACCATTCCAGCGCAGAATCAGTGTGTCATGACGCTCCCAGCATAGATTATAGGATGAAGAATTTGCGATCCTGCCATCGATTCTTACATCGGGCAGGCCCACAAACCCGGGTAACACGAACTTTATCACGGGGTCAACACGATCGTAGGCCCCAGCACGGAACTCTACCGCTCTTGTTCCCCTTACCACATGGCACCCCTCACCTTCGTTATAACCATCAGAATTGAGGTCTCCCGGCTCATCGGTGACTAGATTTCCACCCTGAGCAATCAGCTCCGCCGGATCCTGATAAGCACCTCGATATTTCTCCGCGAGATCCGGTTTCTCGAGAAAGGATGGCGTGATCCGGAGCTGCACAGCCACCCTGCCACCCTTCCCGCATTGTTCACAGGAAACTTTCCTGCGCATAGAGAGTCTCGGATCGAGAGGCACATGGGTAATAAGACGCGCTCCTGCCTGACCTGGCAACAGGAGCAAGTCATCTGGAACCAACCAGTAACTCGCGGGAAGGGGCACCCTCGATAACAGTAGGTGCCGCCCTTCGAAAGCGGCCCCGGCTTTCACTGGCAGATTCCCCTCGGGACTTATGACCTGCCAACCATTGGGATTGCCAAAGAAGGGAGTGGTGAGCAGGAGCGCCATTCCAGGTTCAGGCGGCCCTGTCTCCTCTGCCCTGATGAAAACGAAAATCTGGCCACTCGGGTAAATCGTGTATTCCTCAAGCCTTGGGGAAGGGAGAGACAAATTGCGCCGCTGAAAACGAACCCGCGCAGACGAACTCTCAAGAAGCTCAATCATTGCCGGGACAGGCACAGGAATTCTGGAGGAATCAATGACCTCCAGAAGAGACCCGCCTTGCAGTAAGTTCACAGTCCTGAAAGGATCCTTTTGGAGATTAAACCAATGGGTCACTACCTGCCCCTTCTCCGCAAGGCGCAGTTTATCCTCACCCTTGCTCGCAGAGATTCGGAATTCAAAGCACCCGGGCGATTCCACGGAGAGGCAACTCGGCTCATCCCGGATAATTAGGCCCGTCACACTACTCTGGCTCAGGACCCGGCCCTCTATGAAAGCCTCCGCCACTTTAAAATGCCGGGAATCTAGCTGAGGGTCGTGCCGGATCTCCTCCAGCAGGCTCACCGCCCAGTCCCGCTCACCAATCCCCATGTATATTTTTGCCAGCTGAGCCTTCTGATAGGCCCGCAGACCTGCCCACTCTGCTGAACGCAATTCTGGTAAGCTCTCAGTGAGAATCTTGATGGCTCGCCGTCCTTGGCCTGCCCCCGACAGTAGCTCAGCCATTGCGAGGCGCACTTCCGCTCGCAGCCGAACATAACCATTTCTGACATCAATAATCTTGAGAACCTCCCTCAGTTGACGAATCGATTCTTCTCTACTTTCCTCCTCGGGCGATATTTTCGCACGTTCTAGAGCAATAGCAGCCAACCAGAACTCGCGGTCACGCGCCAAGAGCTCGTTATCGTCCACTAGAGAGACAATGAGACGTAAGGCTGCAGCACCTTCACCGAGACCAGCGGAAGCCCTAAAAAATCCAAGCATCGCATGAGGCCGCAAATAGTCCGGCCCAGTCTCAACAACAATCTTGTAGAGGCTCCGAGCCTTCCCCCACTGGCGCTCCTCCAACTTTTGTTCAGCTGCGAGATATCCTCCCAACTCCTGAGCCTCCCCCAAGCCGCAGCTGAGCAAGACGCATAACCAAACTGCTCCCCCTCTTCTTTTCGCCATCTCAGACATCCTTCTCTCGCGGGAGTATTATGGATTTTTTTCCACGATGATTGACTGAAGAAGTGCCAGCGTCGCCCAACTTCCGGCCGCCATAGAGATAAACTGGTCCTTCCCGTGAGGATAACCGCTCTCATAATATTTCTGGAATGGCTTACTGCGGCTCTTAACACGCCATGATCCGTCATCATGCTGGGTATCGAGGAGGAATCGAACCCCTCGTCGATAGCCTTTATCCATATCCGTGAAAATCCCCTCACGTCGCAGGGCAAAGAGAACAGACCCCGTGGCGTAAGGATCACTTTGCTGGCTCTTCCCCGGCAACTGCGCCCACCCTCCATCACTTCGCTGCAACTGAAGCAAATCTCCCGCCGCCTCGGCCGCCTTCTCACTGGCTCCTAACTGCCCAAGACCAAGGATTTGGAAGACCCGTTCTTCCGTCTCCCTTGGCTTTGTCTGCAACAGCCATTCCCTAGCTTTTTTCTGCCTTTCCGCGATTCGGCGAGCCTGCTCCTCCGTGCCGAACCGGTCAATAGCCTCGAGAGCGAGATAGGTCGCGGTGAACGGGCTGAACTCCGTGGGAGGACGGTTCGTGTTACTCTTCCAATGATCCGCCTTCTCGTCTCGCACAAGATACCCACTCACGATCCCGGTAATCTCATCTGGTTTCCACCCTGCTTCCTTAAGCATCCAAAGCGCATACCCCGCTCTGGTAAATCCACCTCCCTGACCTCTTCCATCAAGATAACGTTCCTTCCCCACTTTCAAATCCGCCAAGGTATGCTCCAGCTGCTCCCGGATGTTATTCTCATCGATAATGAATCCACGTCGGCGAGCCTCAACAAGAGCGACCACCGGCATCGCGTGCCCATGACAGGTAAAGCAACCCCGGTGCTCACTGGTTCCGATTGTGGTTTTTTCAAGAAGCGGGATGGACTTCTTGATCGCAGATCTCACTTCCTCCACAGGCAGCTCGCTTTCTCCACCTGCTAGCCCACTCCCAAGCGAGAGGGCCAGCAGAGACATTCGAAATCGCGCTCTTATTCTCATCTCATTTTCTGTGGAGAGCGGTGACAGCCCAGCCCTCCCCCAAGGACTCCACCGTATTACCAATCGACATTCTTCCTCCAGATCATATCGCTCAGAAGACCACCTGTCACCACGCAACCTGTCGAATTACAGAACTTCCATCCTTGTCGCACAGGAAGGACCTACTGCGCTTGTCCAAAACGGAATGGTCTGCTCTTCTGAGCACAGTCATGAACAATCCTCTCCTCTGCCTTCTCTCTACTGGGCTTCTCCTGCTCCCATCTGCTGTGGCCGGCAAAAGACCCAACATCATCTTCATGTTTTCCGATGATCATGCCTGTAATGCGATCTCGGCCTATCCGGGAGGCCTTTTCGACCAGATCGCTCCCACCCCGAATATCGATCGAATCGCCAAAGAGGGCATGCTTTTTGAGAACTCCTTCTGTGCGAACTCAATCTGCGGCCCCTCCCGGGCCAATATCCTGACCGGGAAACACAGCCATCTTAACGGGTTCCTCGACAACAACTCGTCTCACTTTGACGGCCGGCAGCAGACCTTCCCCCAGCTCCTCCGCGATACCGATTACGAGGTCGCGATGATCGGAAAGTGGCATCTGCACTCCAATCCCATCGGATTCGATTTCTGGCGTATTCTCCCGGGCCAGGGCGCCTACTACAACCCGGACTTCATCGAGATGGATGGAAGCCGCAAGCGCTACGAGGGCCATTGCAACGACCTCGTCACCGACTTCGGGCTGAAATGGATCAAGGAGGATCGAGACAAGGACAAGCCATTCGTAGCCATGATCCAGTTCAAGGCCCCTCATCGTAACTGGTCCGGAGCACTGCGGCATCTCGAACTCTTCAAAGGCGTAACCATGCCGGAACCCGACAGCCTCTTCGACGATTACGCCGACCGCAGCAAGGTGCTTGCCGAACATGCCATGGGCATCGACAAACACATGTACTGGGGCCACGACATGAAATTCAACGGGCCCAACCTCTTTCCCGATCACTTCTCAAGTGGCATAGTCAATCGCCAGTATCAGCGGATGAGCGAATCCCAGAAGAAGGCATGGGACGCCGTCTACGAGCCGGAAAACCAGAAGTTTATCGCGGACATGAAGGCAGGCAAGCTCAGCAAGAAAGACATCGTCCGCTGGAAATACCAACGCTACATCAAGGACTACCTAAAGAGCATCGCCAGCGTGGACGAGGGCGTTGGACGCGTCCTGAAACACCTCGACGAAAGTGGCCTGGCCAAGAACACCATCGTAATCTACTCGAGCGACCAGGGATTCTACCTCGGTGAGCACGGGTGGTATGACAAGCGCTGGATGTTCGAAGAGAGCTTCAAGATGCCCTTCGTCATCCGATGGCCCGGCGTGATCAAGGCCGGCTCCACGACTAAGGCCCTCATCCAGAACATCGACTATGGCCCGACCTTCCTGGACGTCTGCGGCGCCAAAACTCCCGCCGACATGCAGGGCCGCAGTATCGTCCCACTCCTCCGGAACGGCGGAAAAAGGCCCGCGGACTGGCGCGATGCGGTCTACTATACCTACTATGGCGAGAGCACGCACCGGGTGGCCGCCCACGACGGCGTACGCACCGAGCGCTACACCCTCTTCTACGTTCCGAAATATAAGGAATGGCAACTCTTCGACAACGAGAAGGACCCACAGCAGATGAAAAGCGTTCATGAGGATCCCGGCTACGCCGATGTCCTGAAGGGCCTCCAGCAGAAGTATCGCGACCTCAAGAAGAATTACCGCGCCCACAGTGCCATCCTTCCCGACGATCGCCTCGGCCAGGAATGGTGGAAGAACCGCCATCTCGACATGAACAAGAAAGCAAATTCCGGGGCCCACGACCTCCTCTTCATTGGCGACTCCATAACCCAGGGCTGGGAAGGCTCCGGGAAGGAGACCTGGCAGAAATACTACGGAAAGCGCAAGGCACTCAATCTCGGGATTTCAGGCGACCGCACCGAACACGTCATCTGGCGCCTCAAAAACGGCAACCTGCGCAGGCAACAAAAAGCCAAGGTCGCAGTGGTAATGATCGGCACCAACAACACGGGTCACAGTGAGCAGGACCCCAGCGAAACGGCGGACGGGGTGGAGCGAATCCTCTCCATCCTGCGCGCCCGCTGCCCGAATGCCAGGGTCCTCCTCCTCGGGGTCTTTCCCCGCGATGAAATGCCGGATGGAAGGAAGAGAGGCATCAATGACTCCCTTAACGAGAAGCTTGTTGCCTTCCACAACGGCAAACGTGTCCACTATCTCAACATCAATGAGCGGTTCTTGGAGAAGAGCGGTCGACTTCCGAAGGAAATCATGCCCGATTTCCTGCATCCAAGGGAGAAAGGTTACGCAATTTGGGCCGAGGCAATTGAGGAAAAGCTCATCGAACTAGGGCTTTAGACAACCTCAAAAGTCTAACACTGAAAAGCGAGCCGGTATTTGGTTCGATATGAAAAGACACCGTGGGTCGTAGTCTTTGTCGTGATTTCCCCGAATCGAAATAGCCCCTCTTGCTGGACTTTCCACTCACTTCGGTGGTAACACGCCAGCACCATGAGGCGTTTCACCCTGATTGCTCTTTCAGCCACCACCTTTGCTGCGTTGTCCGGTATCGCCCCCGCAGGAAGTCCTCCAGCCGCAACGGGCCATGACGCCTTCATCGAGGGATTAAGAGAAGGAAAGGAACCCGGCACCAAGAGCGTCAGCAGGATACGCACCCTGAGCCCGGTCGTTTCCCGGTTTAAAGGTTGGTTTATCGATGTGACAGACCGTGCTAAAGCAAGCAAAGTGGGTGATATTGAGACCGCGGATGGAATCTCGCTGGCGAGCAAAGCTCTGGACTCCTCGGGATGGCAGTTTGTCGAAACCGAAAACGGATACCTGGTCAGAGCAGCTGGAGGAAAATTCAGAGGATGGGTGATTGCCCGTGATGATCGTGCCAAGACCCGTCCTGAAGGCCCACACCTGACAGTGACACCGGCCCTCCGATTGGCCAAAAGGGTCACAGACAATTGCCATTGGAAGATTATTCTCACTGAGCGAGGTCTTGTTCTGGAGGCCCTCTCGGGGAAATACAAAGGATGGTTCTGGGACTTTGGCGGAGGCGACCCTTCCCATCAGGAGTCCGGTCGGGAGGTCTCGATCAATGTTCTTCTTGCCGAGAAAGTCGTAGCTGGATCTTACTTTGCTGTGCGACCAGCCAAATAACTTGTCTCCTCCCAGGGCACCATGCACGGTGCACCGCTGAAATATTTTCCCTCCAGTGAGAAGCTATTTTCTATACCTCTCCGGAACAGCCCTTCTTCAGGCAGCTCTCACGCTGGCCGGGTTCGGAGCGGAGCAACCCGGCAGCCGCGTTGAAGAAAACGCATCAACGCCACTGCACGGAATAGAGCACGCCACGGTTCAACGCCCCCTGCTCAAGACTGCATTCCGTTCGACCATCGGGTCTATTATCCGACATCCTCTCACCACGTATCACCTCGGAATCACCCTATCCCGCCGGCGTGGTGCTACCCTCTTCGAAAGCAATCTCCCAACCCTACAACCATCCAAATTTCTGTCTGGTCAAACTCCTCGCCCAGGCTCTCCGGAATTCGAACTCCATCTCGACAGGGCGGGGTTGCCAAACCGGATCCCCGGAGAGCTTTCCTATCACATTGGGGGGCGCGAATTTTTCACTGCCTTTGAAAAGGAACTCACTGAGGCCCAACACTCAGTGGACAGCCAGGTCTACATTTTTGATAACGACGATGTCGGTGTTCGCTGCGCGGACCTCCTGCGTGCCCGAGCAGAGAAAATTCCTGTTCGGGTAATTTTTGATGACCTTGGAAGCACGATGGCCCATGGAAAGCAGCCCCCTTCAGGTCTTCCGCAGGGATTTATGCAGCCTGCGGATATCGGCGCGTATCTCATCGAGGAAAACTCCAATATTCTGCTCCGTGAAACACTGAACCCATGGTTGATCACCGACCATACAAAGCTCCATATCTTTGACCGAAAGGTCGCATTCCTCGGTGGTATGAATCTTGGTCGTGAGTCACGCCACGAGTGGCATGATCTCATGGTTAGTGTGAGGGGGCCCGTTGTGGAGGCCTTGAGCAGGGATTATGATCAGACATGGAGGCGGAATGGGCCGCTCGGCGACTTTGCCCTGTTTGTAAGGCAAAAGGATATGAAACCTGATGAAGGTCCGGGGGCTCCCCTTCGGCTGCTCCGCACCGATGTCCTTACCGCTCGCAATGAGATTCTTCTCGCCATGCAGCAGGCCATCCGTGGCGCCCGCACCCGGGTCTGGATCGAAATGCCTTACTTCTCCTCGGACACCATCGAGGGCGAACTCAAGGCCGCGGCGAGCCGTGGAATCGATGTCCGGCTTATCCTGCCAGAAAAGGCAAATCACCAAATCATGGATGCAGGCAACTCTGTCACTGCCCGGAACCTTCTCAAGGCAGGAGTCAGAGTTTATCACTATCCGGGAATGACGCACCTTAAAGCCATGGTGTGTGATGGGTGGGCTACGGTAGGATCCGCCAACCTCGACACTATCAGCCTCCATATCAACCGGGAACTAAACCTCTCGTTTTCTGACTCCACGCTGGTATCCGAGCTGGTTGACCGGGTATTTGAACCAGACTTTCAGAAGTCCGCTCCTCTTACCCTCAAGGATATTGACCTGAAGTTTGCACCGCTGATTGAATCCATCACAGACCAGCTTTAGATCGCTCCGGAGCAGGATTGTCCTGCTCACCAGCTAATGAAAAATTTACCATTCTCTTCACTGCTTACCGAATGAAACGCCGTCATTTTCTTAAATCCTCCACCGTAGCCTCAGGGAGTGCCCTTTCCTCAACAGGCGCGGCCAAGGCGCTCTCGAATGATTCTATCCGAAAGCCGAATCTTGTCATCATCCACTGCGATGAGTTGAATTTTCGTACAATCGGCTGCTACCGCGAGACTCTTCCCCCAGAGCAGGCCTACATGTGGGGAAGAGCAAAGGGAGCAGTCTGCGAAACTCCCCATATTGACCGAATTGCCAGAGAAGGAGCAATCTGCACCAAATTCTACGCCGCAACTCCTGTCTGCTCGCCCTCCCGCTCTTCATTTATCAGTGGCCAGTATCCTCAAAACACACCAGTCACCAATAACAGTATACAACTCGGAGACGAGGTGGTTTCGTTCGCTGAAATCCTGGGGAAGGCAGGCTATTCTACGGGCTATGGCGGGAAATGGCATCTCGATGGACAAGGCAAACCCCAGTGGGCTCCGGTGCGCAAATTCGGTTTCGATGATAACCGCTACATGTTTAACCGCGGACACTGGAAGCAGTTCGAGGACACCTCGAAAGGACCACGCGTCAAGGCCCGTCAGAATGGAAAGCCGAGCTACTCAGTTGCCGGAGCCGACGAGAAGTCGTTTGCAACAGACTTCCTCACCTCCAAGGCCATGGATTTCATCACCGCAAACAGGGAGAATCCATTCTGCTACATGCTTAGCATCCCGGATCCACATGGCCCGGACACGGTTCGGGCCCCTTATGATTCAATGTTTGATGACACGGTTGTAACAAAACCGAGGACCTATGATAAAAAAGCGGACATGGCTCCCTCGTGGGCTAAGCCTACGCCCAAGTGCCATTACCGAATGGCCCAGTATCACGGCATGATGAAATGTATCGATGACAATGTTGGACGTCTGTTCCGGCATCTGGAGAAGCTTGGCCTGATTGAAGACACCATCTTCATTTTCACTGCCGATCATGGAGACATGCGCGGTGAACACCATCGTCAGAATAAAGGCGTTCCTCTTGAGGCCTCTGCCAAGGTTCCCTTCGTTGTTCGCTATCCAGGTGCCATTCCCCGGGGAAAGCAGGTGAATCAGGCGATCAACACAGTCGACTTTCTTCCCACGATGCTCAGCCTCATGAAGATTAAATCAGCTGGTAGAGAGGACGGCCGTGACTGCACGAAGATTCTTAAGACCGGAAAAAGCCCAAAGGGTTGGCGCGATATTACATTTCTCCGTTCAACTAGCCGCGCCGACAGCAATCAAGTCGGATGGATCGCGGCAGTCACCCCGAGATACAAACTGGTTCTTTCCAGCTCTGATGAGCCCTGGCTCCTGGACCTGAAAGAAGACCCCGACGAATTAACTAATTTTATTGATGATCCTCGCTGCAAGGATATTGCCATCTCCCTCGCCCGCGAACTGATGACTTACGGAAAAAAGTTCAAAGATCCTTACTGCGCCAATCCAGTAGTTAGGTCCCACCTTAGTGCCCTGTCCGCCTGAGCTGAATTTCCTCCTCGCCAAAAGAACACATCCACAAAAATTGGTGGCAGTGAAAACCTACTTCGCGCCTCCTACGAGATAACCGGTCACTGCACGCCTAAGCTCCACCAATGCTGTATTGCCAGCCGCCTGTGAACCGATTATGAGAAGGAAATCTCACCCTCATCAGGGAATCACAACAGCACCACCCATGAAATTTTTACCAATCATTATTACGAGCGCCTTCTTCATCTCAGCCATTCTTCCCTCACTCGGAGAAGGTCACCGGGAAGTGGACGAGGATCTTGACCGACGAACCAACGCAGAGATCGCCATTTTTCTTGAGGAGCATTTCCCGGAAGCTCTGGACGATATTAACGATGCGTCAGAGGCCGAGGATGAAGAGGCCGAACACGAAAGGTGGCATATGGCGCGGGAGCTGACCGGGGAATTCTTCCTTCTGTTCGAGGACATCGGTCGCGAGGCTGCAGAGGCCTTTATTTCCATTCATCGAAACGAACTGATTGCTGAACGGATCGTCGGGGAACTCCATGATGGAGAAGAGAAAGAAGAGGAAGCCCTTCATCTCGAACTCGAGGAAGCGATCGCGAATCATCTCGAAGGAATTCTTGATCTCGAGAGAATGAAACTGGCCCGGGAAATGGAGGAGATCGAGGAACGGGTAGAAGAGTTGGAGGAGCGAGAGCGAGAGATTGAGGAGCTCGAACAGAACCGTGAGGAAGCAATCCGCGAGCAAGTTGAAGACCTTCTGAGGGAAGAGGACGAAGAGGACGAGGAGGACCAATAGCTCTCCCTCTGTGGAAGATCGTAAAACCACATTCCGGCCAACGGTCTACCATAGGCACAAGGCCACCATCTCCAGCCCTCTGGCTACCCCTACTGCCTTCTTTTTCTGCCAGACTACAAAGCAGCTCGACCCATCGATTAGGGGAAGCTTACATGGTGACAACCCATCCCGGGCGCCCTACCAGCGCCCTCCCCATGTCTAATACCCAGTCCTTCCAGCTACATCCAGACGACAACGTTGTCGTGGCAAGCGGAGTTCTGGAAGCAGGCCAACCCGTGCATGGCTGCAAGGTCGAACCTCGCAGCCGGATCCCCGGGGGACATAAAATGGCGATCTCCAAGATCCCTGCCGGCCAAAACGTCTTTAAGTTTGGACAGATAATTGGTCAGGCAAGCTGCCCAATTCTTCCGGGAGATCACGTCCACGAGCATAATCTCGCGATGGCGGAATATTCCAGTGATTATGCCTTTGCCGAGGATGCCTCCATCACAGAGGTTATCCCAGAGCATCAACGGTCTACCTTCATGGGATACCGCCGTGAAGACGGGAGAGTGGGCACCCGTAACTATGTTGGCATTCTTACCTCCGTTAATTGCTCTGCTACTGTGGCATCACTCATCGCGAAAGAGGTCGAAAAGCGTGCAGTCCTTGATGATTTCCCGAACGTTGATGGCGTGGTAGCTCTGACTCATGGTGCTGGTTGCGCGGTCAGCACGAGGAACGAGGGATTCCGCATGCTACAACGCACTATCTGGGGGCATGTCCGTCACCCCAACTTCGGATCGGTTCTCATGGTGGGACTGGGTTGTGAAGCCAACCAGATTCCGCTCATGGTGGAGCACTTCGGAAAACCTCCTGAGGGAAGCTTCCACCTTGAAACGATTCAACATCATGGTGGGACCCGCCGGACGATCGACTCATGTCTTGACCGTCTGCATAATGAAATTCTGCCCCATGCTGATAAGGCGCGGCGCGAGCCTGTTCCTGTCAGCGAAATTTGTCTAGCCCTGCAGTGTGGAGGTTCAGATGGGCTCTCGGGAATCACTGCCAACCCAGCTCTGGGTCTGGCAGTAGACCAGCTCATCAAGCAGGGTGGCTCCGCCATCCTCGCCGAAACCCCAGAAGTCTACGGCGCGGAACATCTTCTTACCAGAAGGTCGGCGAGCCCGGAGGTTGGCAAAAAACTGGTCTCCCTCATCCGGTGGTGGGAAGATTATGTCGCCAAGCTCGACGGCCATATTAGCAATAATCCTGCTCCAGGCAACAAACTCGGGGGTCTTACTACCATCCTTGAGAAGTCCCTCGGAGCGATCAGCAAGGGTGGAACAACAACTATGCAGTCCGTCCTTCGATACGCTGAACCCGTAGTCGGGCCTGGACTCCACTTCATGGACAGCCCCGGATACGACCCGATGTCAATCACTGGAGAAGTTGCATCCGGCGCCAACCTGATCTGCTTCACCACGGGCCGCGGCTCAGTCTATGGGAACAAACCCTGCCCCTCGATTAAGATTGCGAGCAACTCTACCATGTTCCGGCGAATGGAGGATGATATGGACCTCAATGCAGGGACCATTGCCGATGGCAATAGAACCCACTCAGAAGTAGCTAGCCAAATCCTCGAGAGAGTCGTTGAGGTAGCAGGAGGATCCCGGACCAAATCTGAAATTCAGGGTTTTGGGGATCATGAATTCGTCCCCTGGAGCACCTCTGCTATCACCTGAAGAGAGATTGCAATGCGGACGGATTGAGACTTCCCGACCGATCAACTTGGGCTACCCTTCGCCCCATGTCCAACTACTCTCTCTCCGGCCACGTTGCACTTGTCACCGGAAGCAGTAAGGGCCTCGGAGCCTCAATTGTCAGAAACCTCGCCTCGGCGGGAGCATCGGTTGCAGTTAACGCCTTCAATAACATTGATCGCGCCCAGAAACTCGCGGATGAAATTAACGAGGAAGGAGGAAAAGCGATCGCAGTCGCGGCAGATGTTACAAATGCCCGACAGATAGAAGCGCTGGTCGAGGAGGTAGCCACCAGAATTGGCCCCATTGATATCGTTGTCCCGAATGCGACCGGCCCACAACCCCACAAGCCGATTGAAGAATACGACGAAGCGTTTTACCAGGAGATGTACGAGTTCTTCATCAAGAGTCCATTCCTTCTTACGCAGGCCACCCTCCCCTTCATGAAGGAGAAGCGATGGGGAAGGATCGTAAACATCATCAGTGAAGTGTTCTCAGCCTCTGTTCCGGAATTTTCGGCATACGTCGCCGCAAAGGGAGGACAGATTGGCTGGTCCCGTTCCATGGCCCGGGAACTGGCACCCTTTGGAATCACCGTCAACATGGTTGGCCCCGGATGGATTCCCGTGGAGCGCCATGCCGATGATCCACAGGACAAGAAAGACGCCTATCTTTCGCAAATTCCTGTCGGCCGTTGGGGCGTTCCCGACGACGTCGCACATGCCGTTCGGTTTTTCTGCTTGGAGGAGGCCTCCTTCATCACCGGCCAGACCCTTTATGTGAACGGCGGCATGACGCCTTGGTAGCCCGCCCTGTAGTGCCTCTTTCTCAGGTGAGGCCACATTGGGTTTAAGGCTAAAATATACGTTAGCAACCATCTGCAGGGCTGATCCTTTCACGCTGCTGATTTTGCTCGCCAACCCGCCCCGGCCTCTGAAAGATCCTCATTCCAAACAACAAACACCTTATGAGTAAAAAGCTTTGCCTTGGCCTTCTCGGACTAATTCCAGTCATCATTCTGACCAGCCTCTTCAATAGTTGTGGAGAGAAAGGCAGCAGCGGAAAAGTCCGCCTTGCTTTCGTTACCAACGCTTCTGCGGATTTCTGGGCCTACGCTCAGGCAGGGGTTCAGAAAGCAGAGAGCGAGTTCGACGATATTGAAGTCGAGTTCAAGGTGGGCGACGGCACACCCGCCAAGCAGCGTGAACTCATTGAGGCTCTTCTGGTGCGTGGTGTAAAAGGAATCGCCATAAGCCCCACCAACCCTAGTGGCCAAAAGGAAATGCTCAATGAGTGGGCCGAAAAAGCTTCACTCATCACGGTCGATAGTGACGCCGCTGACTCCGACCGCAAATTTTACCTTGGAACTGACAACGTTGCAGCTGGCCGAAAAGCTGGCGAACTCCTTAAGGAAGCCCTTCCGAATGGCGGCAAAGTCATGGCATTTGTCGGGCTTGGTGATCAGGCTAATGCCGTAGAGCGTTATCAGGGATTACGTGAGGCCGTGGAGGGAACCGAGATTGAAATCCTTGACCTCCGGACCGATGAAGTTGACTTCGGAAAAGCTCGCCGTAACGCAGAGGATACCCTCACCAAGCACCCCGATATTGCCGGCATGGTCGGCCTCTGGTCCTACAATGCGCCCCTCATTCTGGAAGCCGTGAGGGACAAGGGCGTTCTCGATAAGGTCAAGATCATCGGCTTCGACGAGGACCCTCGCACCCTCAAGGCTATTGATGCTGGTGAAATCCATGGGACCGTTGTCCAGAAGCCCTACGAGTTCGGCTATCAGGCAGTGGTCGCTTTACGCGCCATGATTGTGGGAAATCAGACGCCCAAGGACCTGGAAGTTCCTGACACCAATCAGAAATTTATTGAGACTCTTACCATTCGCAAGGGAGAGGGCCTTGAGTATTTGGAGAAGTGCAACGCTTGGAAGAACGCTATCAGTAAATAGCACGTCCGCTCTACCTCGAGCTGTAATGCAAGACCCCGCCAAGCGCGTGAAGGTTCTCCACATGGAGAATATTACGAAGCGCTTTCCCGGGGTGACCGCACTCAACCAGGTCAACTTTGACATCATGGAGGGCGAAGTTGTCGCCCTCATAGGGGAAAATGGTGCTGGCAAGTCGACGTTAATGAAAGTTCTCGGAGGCGTCCATCAACCGGATGAGGGCACGATTACAGCTTCTGGTTCGCCTGCCGTCATCCGCTCCGTTGCAGATGCTGATTCGCTGGGTGTAGGGTTCGTGCACCAGGAACTCAACGTTCTGGACAACCTCGATGTCGGGGCAAACGTCTTCCTCGGCCGGGAACCGCACCGGTTCGGCCTGATTAACCGCCGCAAGATAAAGGCAGACACGCAACCGTTTCTCGACACTCTTGGCCTCGACGCTTCTCCCGACACCCCGCTTTCCAAGCTTTCCATCGGCCAACAACAAATGGTCGAAATCGCCAAGGCCCTTTCAAAGGAGGCGAAGATCATCATAATGGATGAGCCTACCTCAAGTCTCACCCTCTCGGAAACCGAAAGACTCCTGAAGGTAATAGGCGACCTATCCGAGCAGGGCATCGCAGTTATCTACATCTCCCACCGTCTTGGTGAGGTAACCCAGTGCGCCCACCGAGTTGTTGCTCTGCGTGATGGAAAAAATGCAGGCGAGCTGCAGCGCGGCGAAATCAATCATGACGCCATGGTCAGCCTGATGGTCGGTCGAGACCTTAAGCGCACTCCCCTTACCTCAAGCGATCATGAGACGGTTCCACGGCGTCTTGTCGTCTCTAATCTTCGCACTGCGCTCTATCCGGAATGTCAATCCAGCTTTGAAATCTCGGGAGGAGAAATCCTGGGGATGGCAGGGCTTGTCGGGGCGGGACGATCTGAACTTGCCCAGGCTACTTTCGGAGTCGACCCTGCTCTCGGCGGATCAGTATCGGTCGACGGCATCACGATAAAAAGAGGCGCAGCCAGGCAATCTATCAAAGCTGGCATTTATCTGGCTCCCGAAGACCGCAAACTCACCGGACTCGTTCTGGAATTTGATATCACTCAGAACATCTCCCTCGCTGACCTTTGGAACCACTCTTCCGGTATCGGCTTGATTGATCGTAATGCGGAACGCACCGTGGCAGAACGGCAAATTGAGCGACTGAAAATCAAGACTCCATCTGCATCAACCGCCGCTATTACCTTAAGCGGAGGAAATCAGCAGAAGGTTGTCCTCGGTAAATGGCTCTCGATGAAACCCAAGGTCATTATCTTTGATGAACCCACCCGCGGAATTGATGTAGGGGCCAAGGCGGAAATCTATAAACTGATGCGGGAACTTGCCCGCAATGGAGTCGCCATCTGGATGATATCCAGCGATATGGAAGAGGTTCTGGGGATCAGTGACCGCATTGTCGTAATGCACGAGGGACGGATTACCGGAGAACTCCAACGCGACGAATTTGGTGAGGAGGCAATTATGCATCTCGCCGTAGGGCATTCCAAAACCGAAGCCAACTAATACAACACTTCTATGGCCAACCCCCTATTACGCTACGCCGGCAGACACCGCCGTGAAACAGGCATGCTCGGTCTCTTGTTCATTCTCGTAGTCATAACCAGCCTTGGCACGATAGAGGAGGGCATCGATGGTCTCTTCGGCAGCAAGTTTCTTACTCCGGACAATCTTAAGAATGTAGCCCGAACGATCGGCATCTATGGCATTTTCAGTATTGGGGTTGGCATCGTGATTATCACTGCCGGCATCGACCTGTCGGTAGGCTCCCTCATGGCGCTTCTCGGTGTCTTTTTCCTCTTTCTTGTCACCCCGCCCGGTATGAGGCCCGACTCCGCAATCGCTCGAGGTATTCCCGAGGTGAGCTGGCCCATGGCCGTTTTATGGGTCCTTCTTCTCGGAACACTGCTGGGGTTACTCCATGGTATTCTCGTCGGAAAACTCAAGCTTCAGCCCTTCGTTGTCACCCTCTGCGGACTTCTCTCCTACAGGGGCCTTGCTCGCTTCTACGCAAACGACACTACTGTCAATGTCGGAGATGCCTCTCAGGATTTGAGTTTTGCGCGCAAACTTGGAGATGGAACACTTGGAGACGTTCTCATAAGCGATGGGCAGAAAGGCATTCTGCATAGCATTCCGATGACGTTTGTCTATCTGATCATCCTTGCCGTTATTACCACCATAATCCTCCACCGTTCTGTCCTGGGGCGCTATATTTTCGCGGCAGGCCGCAACGAACTCGCGACGAAATACTCAGGTATCAACACAGGCCTTGTTATTGCTATTGCCTACCTCATCGCTGGTTTCTGTACCGCCTTCTCCGCCATTCCCTTCTGTATTTATACGGGCTCTGTTCAGCCCACCAGCCACGGAGCTTTTTTTGAACTTTACGCCATCGCTGCTGCGGTTCTTGGGGGATGCAGCCTGCGTGGAGGCGAAGGTTCTATTCCTGGTATACTCATTGGCACTGCCATTCTGATTGTTCTCCGGAATATGGTGAATCTTCTGGGCTACCCTACACCGCTCAGTGACGCGATTACGGGCGGAGTGATCTTCGTTGGCGTCATCATAGATCAGCATGGAGCCACCGGCTTGAAGAAACTCTTCAAACGCAAGGTAAGGGCAGGCTAGGCAGGGCTCTTTCGTCCGGGTATTATCCAAATTTTCCTGGGAGAATAATTTTCCCCGCTCTCCTCAACAACCCATCTCCACACAGATGGAGCAGCTCCTTTCGGCAATCACCCTGAAATTACACTGGTCGTGAACCACTTTATCCAGATTCATCAGGTCCTTAATCAGGAGAGCAATCCCAAACCTTGCTATCCGGCAAGCAGAGCTCACTAGCCCTCCTGAGCTAGGCATGGCGCTGTCCCAGCCATATCCCACCCAGGAGCCCTACTAGGTGGGCCTCCCACGAGATATGGTCCCCCTCCGGGAAAACCCCTCCAATCATCCCTCCATAAACTACGGCAACCACAATACCTACTACGGCCCACACCAGGCGACGTCCCCATATTGCCCGGGCGAGGATGTACCCAAAGTAAGAGTATACCAAACCACTCGCCCCGATATGCACTGATTTTGCATGCCCGATATCGGCAATCAACCAGGTTCCCATCCCACTGATCAGGGCAAGGACGAGAGTTGTCGTCCCGAATCTTCTCCCCTCCGCTAGAATTACAATCACCCCCAATCCCAGCAGAGCGATAGTGTTGTCCAGAAGGTGGTCCCAGTTCGCGTGGAGCCACGGCATACCGATGATTCCTCTGAGCCCTGTGAAACTGCGCGGGACGACTCCAAACTGCTCCAGATTCAGCTTGAAATACCAATCGATGAGCTCGATGAGCCAGGCTATGACAATAAGGGAAGCAAGTAAGCCAAGGCCGGGATGCCCTTTTTTCCCTCTGGCTCCGGTTCGGGCTTCCAATTTTCGCATACTCATTCGCCAATCTGAATATTATTGAGCCTCACAAACAGGCTTCTGCAGTTCCCACAGTATGCCTCGACCAAGGGCAACTTGAAACCTTCAACTTAAACCCTGAGACTTTTACCATGCGAACCCGCTTCGCCCCCAGTCCTACCGGGCCAATGCACCTCGGCCACGCTTATGCCGCTCTCGTAGCCCGGGAGGCGGCGGACCATGGCAATGGAGTGTTTCTCCTCCGGTTTGAGGACATTGATCGGTCCCGGGTTCGACCCGAATATTACAACCTGATCGAGGAGGATCTTCAGTGGATGGGGCTCGAATGGCAGGAGGAGCCCATGCGACAATCTGACCGACTCGAGGTCTACTCGAATGCCCTCACTGCCCTTCAGGAGCAAGGCCTTGTTTATCCATGTTTCTGTACCCGGCGAGCGATAGCTGACGAGATTTCGCGCATACCTAATGCTCCCCATGGCCCCGAGGGTCCCGTGTATCCGGGAACATGCCGGAAAATCAGTGCCGATGAACGATCCGAAAGGATCGCGCTGAAAAAACCACATTCATGGCGTCTTAATTCTGCCATGGCCGCTCAAGCCTGCGGTAAACTTACCTTTCGAGACCTCCTCCATGGCACCATTCCTGTCCGCACGGAAAGCATGGGTGATGTTATTCTCGCCCGCCGGGATATCGCCACCTCCTACCACCTTGCGGTCGTGACAGACGATGCCGAGCAGGGAATCACAATTGTCACCAGAGGTGAGGATCTTCTCTCCTCAACCCATATTCACCGGGTCTTACAGAACCTTCTGGGCTACCCGGAGCCCCTTTATCTTCATCATAAGCTTGTCTGCGATGATACTGGGAAACGGCTAGCTACTCGCGATAAAGCCCTTTCCTTGGCAAGCCTTAGGGCCTCTGGATACAGCTGCGCCCAGATCGGGGCACGCCTCCCACCCTTGCCTCGCCTCCCAGGAAACCTTACCGGTGAAACTTGAATCTTTCGTCTCCCACCGTAAAAGAGAGTCATGGATGACATCAAGATCACGCTCAATACCTCCAAAGGAGCCATCGATATCTCGCTATTTGCAGGCGATACCCCAATTACCTGCGCCAGCTTCCTGAATCTGGCTACGAAGGGCTTTTACGACAGCTTAGTCTTTCACCGGGTGATCTCAGGTTTCATGATTCAGGGCGGATGTCCCGAAGGGTCAGGCCGAGGTAACCCGGGCTACCAATTTGAGAATGAGTGTCTTCCCCACCGCAGCCATGACGGTCCCGGAAAACTGTCTATGGCCAACGCCGGGCCGAACACAAATGGAAGCCAGTTTTTCATCACTCACAAGGCGACCCAGTTCCTCGACGGGAAACATACTGTCTTTGGTGAAGTCACGGGAGGACAAGATGTTGTCGATGCGATCGCAAATGCCCCTACAGGACCGGGCGATCGCCCCGCCGAAGATATTACCATTGATTCCGTGACCGTCCACGATTCTACCGATGGCCTCTTTGAGGCGCAGCAATCACGAATCGCTGACTGGAATTCAGCGATGAGCTAGAACGCGATCGAAATCTCTCTATTTCCTCAGAAGCTCCAGCCTTTTCTCGAGCTGCTGTAGTTGCCCCTCCACCCTCCGAAGTTCCTCGAGAACCTCGTCCAAATCCTTGTCCCGTTCGCTCTCCTGATCGGATGGGACAGGGCCAGAGGGATTTTCTGCCACTGGCGTCTCCGAGGATTTATTGGCATTCAATTCGTCCACAGAAGAAAGCAGCTTGCGAATATCCGTGGCGGGAATGGCCAAGGTCTTCACACGCCCAGCGCGGGAGACATTAATTCCAATACAGCGACCCTGAAGGTCCAACAACGGGCCTCCGCAGGCCGCAGGGGAAATCGGTATGTCGTGCTGCAAAGCCAATGGAAAACCCGATAAGCGGTCCGACAAGGGGCCACTCATTTCGTTCATTCTCCTGAAACGATCAGAATTCTGCTCCTGTGGACGGGCGGCAAGCTTGACTTTGACCTTGTCCACATCTTCTCCGCGGCGGTAGGTGAATTCTACTTTGTCACCTGCACGGTATGTCCGGATCTTGCTTCCAAAAGCGAAAGGGTCCTGAAGCGCCAGCCCATCGACATGCGTGATCACGTCATCAGCTTGCAATCCCGCCTCTTCTGCCGGGCTATCATTGACAATTCGAACAATTGCTACTCCGCCCTCACCCTCTCCGGCCTGAATTCCAAGGAATCCAATCTCGCCAAAAGCTCGCGGCAGCACACTGACCAAGCCAATACCAAGAGGCTCTCCATCCGGATCCGGCGAGGTCAGAAGTGTTCCAATGGGGGATTTCTTCTTGCCGGCCCACCGCACAGGCTCAAGCCCATCTCCGGCTCCCTGGTATAACGCGAGATCACGCTTTGGAAACCGCTTAATAAGATTAAGAGATATCCGCCCGTTCTCCCCCGGGCGTGATACTTCACCTTCAAGAGTTTCGGCGTTCTTGGTCAGGATATGCCCCTTGTCAGAAACAACCGTTCCAAGAGCGGCAATTTTTCCATCAACCTCTACTATCACGACCGATCGCGCAGCTTTGCTTGTTACCGGTTGAAGAGACTTCATCGCAGATGCAAAAAAGTCGTCTGGACCACTCTGAATTTCCATCTCGAGCATGTCGCGGAGAGCTTCCGGGCCGATTGAATCTGCCATCTGACGTAGGGCCCGCTCGAGCTCGGCCATCCCCCCGAGTTTTTCCAAGTCTGCCTCATCCAGGTCAAGATTGCCCCGGCGCAGTGATTCCCTAAGAAGCTTTTCAAGATCGAGTCGGGCTCCAGCTTCACCTTCCTCTTCAGACTCCTCCTCTTCAGACTCTTCCTCTTCAGACTCTTCCTCTTCAGACTCTTCCTCTTCAGACTCTTCCTCTTCAGACTCTTCCTCTTC
>Ga0115011_10000227_pt1 | contig 51459 bp, 42 predicted proteins | sample TroAtlMetagenome_2_FD_88705 | JGI IMG/M metagenome (GOLD analysis project Ga0115011, IMG submission 88705) | Marine eukaryotic phytoplankton communities from Atlantic Ocean - Tropical Atlantic ANT8 Metagenome | ecosystem: Environmental > Aquatic > Marine > Oceanic | place: Tropical Atlantic... | reverse complement strand
TGTGACCAAGGATACTGGAAGAAAATAATTCAACTTCTTCTCTGGAAACTGCTATCTTCACCCCCCCTTTCATAACCAAATCCCCGGATTCTACGGAAAACAGCTCCCCCTTGCCCCGACCCCCAGCATGAATCTGACTTTTTACGGCGACTATTTCAGACTCAAGACTGTCATATGCGGAGACAGCTTGCCCTACACTAGTACAATGGACTCCGTCTTGGACTCGAATACCGGAGCGCCTAAACATGCCCTTAGCTTGAAACTCATGAATGTTCATGTCATGGCCAATCGTGATGGGCCCTTGAAAGATGCGGCATGTAAGTTTCAAGACTTGCGAAGCGATGAAAGTGTCTAGCGTGCCGGGCATATCATGGATGTGATAGTCCTAGCAGGTGGTTTTGGAACAAGACTGAGGCCATGGACGGAAAAAATCCCAAAGCCATTACTGCCGATACTGGACAGGACGATGATCGAGCATGTTGTTTCCGTTCTTCCTGAAAAATTGGTTGATAAGGTGATTATTGCTGCTGGTTATGGGATTCAGAATATGCGTGACCACTTCGCTGAAATTGATTTGCCATACGAGATAATAATTGAAGAAGAAACTGAGCCACTGGGAACAGGGGGCGCCATTGCAAATTGTAGGAGTCAGTTATCGAATGGGACCTTCTGTGTGATTAATGGCGATCTGATAACAAGCCTTCGTGTAGAAGAAATGCTTGATTTCCACAATAATAATGGCGGCATTGCGACGATTGCGCTGTGGGAAGTTGAAGATCCTTCCAGATTTGGTGTTGCTGACTACAGTAATGACTCCGGAAAAATATTGAGATTCCAGGAGAAGCCCAAAATTGAGGAAGCCTATTCAAACCTTATCAACGCTGGCACTTACATACTTGAACCGGAGATTTTCAAGCTTATGCCGGATGGCGCGCATAGCATTGAAAGGGACGTGTACCAAAACCTAGCTAGCACAGGGGGGTTGAATGGCTTCCCATACGAGGGTTGGTTTGTTGATGCTGGCACCCCACAGTCCTTCATCGAAGCGGCACAAGCCTGCATCTCTTCCGGTGATTTCTCAAGAGGCGAGGTAAGGGGGGAGTCTTGGTTTGATGAAGGGGCTGAAATCTCTGGATTGGTATCTGGTTGCGCATTTGGAGCCTGTTCTAGCGTAGGGATTGGCTCTGAGATTCTGAACTCCGTAATCCTGCAAGGAGCTAAAATTGGTTCTGATTGTAAAATTTCAGGAAGCTTGATCGGCATTGGTGCTGAAATACCAGATGGCAGTGAAATCTCTAACGAGATCATTGACCACGCCTGAAACAGGGGTTGGTATCTTATCACCTCTCGAATTGTTATGAAAGGGGCATTGAGGGATTGTCGTCCCCGTCACGGTCAAAGGGGTCAAGCGTCTCCCATTACTATGAGCGCCCCCATAGTGGTTGTCAACTTCAAGACTTATCAGAATGCTCAAGGCGCTTCTGCTGAAGACTTGGCAAAGATAATGGCCGAATTAGATTCAGAGGCGAGGATGGTGGCCGCAGTATCTCCATTTGACCTGCTAGCAGTTTCCCAATCGGCTCCGGAATTGGAGATTTGGTGTCAGCATCTAGACCCAATAGGATTCGGCTCGAATACCGGTTGGCTAAATCCTGAGACGGCCATTGAAAGAGGTGCGAAAGGAACATTGGTCAATCATGCTGAACACAAAGTGAGTCTGGAGCATGTCGCGATGCTACTGGAGCAGTTGCCAGAAGGATTTGCAGTTTGTGCATGTGCTGCTGACATCGACGAGGCGAGGAAGCTAGCTGCACTCGGGCCGACATTTGTTGCGGTCGAACCACCAGAACTAATTGGCGGCGAAGTCTCAGTGACGAGTGCTGATCCGGAGATAATCACAGGCACTGCTGAGGCGGTAAAGTCTGTTTCAGGCAAAGTCGGCATCCTCTGTGGAGCGGGGGTGAAAACAGGGGACGATGTATCGGCTGCAATTAGTCTTGGTTCATCGGGAGTGCTGCTCGCAAGCGGAGTGACCAAATCAATAGACCCCCGGACTTCACTAGAAGGTCTTGTGAGTACGCTATAGGTTAATTGCCTGAGGAGAAAAGGCCACCAATGACCATGTCACGGTAACTTCCTCGTTATCATCAGATTGGGTTGGAAAGCCTGAGACTAACTCCTGGGTGTTTACCTCTACCTCCAAGTTGTATTCTCCGAAACCGAAAGACGAATTTGTCCAAGGTTCCATTGCTATTTCCTCACCATTACCGCTCTCGGTTTTATTGGCCCCATCGAAATCGGGATAGATCTGCAGGAATAGTGAGATTGTGTCGCAGCTATCGCTACTTCCTGACAATATATTTGTCTCATTTTCCCATTGAGCTATTACTCCCTCGGGGCGTAAGTTAGCACTGACGAAATCGCATGGATCTCCGATGTTTCCTGAAGTTTCTTCGTAGCTCACATCGATGAGCAGGAATCCGACAAAATTGTCCTCTCCTGTGAAATCTTGGTCTACTTCCAGGAAAAAGGAAGACTTCTGTGAATCAGCAATTATCTGAGTCTCCTCAGACTCGAATGTCGAACTATTGAATGATACATTCCAATCCGGAACTGTATTCTTTAGCCTAATGTCATCGGATTTGAAGTGGAAGAAGACAACTGCGTGGTATGCAATCGATGTCACCATTATCCCGAGCATGATTGTGAGGAGTCTGTTGGTCTCAGAATCCTCGGTAATGAGGTAGATGAAATTGGTCTCTTCTTCCATTTGATCACAACGTGTTGATGAAATTGTCCGAAATATGGATTATGTAGGACAAGAGCATGAGAATTAAGAAATAAACGATCATAGTGATATTTGCAGATTTGAATGCTCTGTCCCCTATCTCTATCTCCGGGGCCCCCCAGCCAGTCCCCTCCAGGAGTTCGTCGATTGAGACTCTAGAGTCGACGATTTTCACAAATGCCCTCTCTTCCCATCCAATTCCAACTGCGACCACTATCCCCAGTAGTCCGGCCGATAGGACCTGGCTAACTGGAATGACGAACTGAACCATCTCCAGCAGTGCTGCAGTGGCAACGACGATCAGAATCACCGCCATCCCCTTGGCGATCCTCATGCTCCTCTCTGATGAAAGATCGGCCAATCCTAGACTAATCAGGATATAGCTTGCAATTAGAGGTCGTGCAATGGTGAAATGGGTCTGATTAGTGAATATCTGCCACATGTCCTTGAAGTTTGTAGATGCTTGCAGGGCGAAGGCCTCGCCTGCATCACCAATCGAAAGTACGAAGAATCCAACAATTCCGATTGTCATGTAAATGCAAACTATGATGCCAACGGTGCTGATTGACCCTGTCCTCTGCAGGACATAAATTTCCATCCCTGCAATAAATAGTCCTGTAGAGATTACAAGCGTGTAGAACATTTGCCAAATGTATTCATGAATAGATCCTGCTTCAGACCAAGATCCAGCAATGTCTACGAAATAGAAGTAATCCTGCTGGGCGAACATTCCGACCCAGTAAAACCATATGTGCCCATTTAGTATCAATAGAAGTAGGACACAAATATCAGCTACCTTTCCTGCATCAGAATCATCTTCGTTGATGCTGAAAAGCCTGAATCTGACATAAGTCGAAGTCCAGATCAGGCACGGGAAAAGATAGACCAAGCCCGCGAACTCTAACCAATGTGGCCCAAGTGAGGAATACACGATTGGCCAGTACATCATGAGCAGTAAAATTGCCGAAATCGCAAACTTCAGCTGACGTTTTGTTCTAAGAACTGCAACAGGAAAAACTAGGCAAAGTAGTGTCTGACCCGCAGTAAAGACGTAGTCGGACATATGGCCGTATGCCCACCAGAACTGCCACATAGATTCACTTTCTAGTAGGGGTCCCTGTAGGTTGTCGAAGATACTACGAAGAATTGAGAAGTTGGAGTTAGAAATTGCTTTGCCAATGAATATCCATGATATCAAAAAGCCAGCAATCTTCTCATTCCACCTCAATTGGCTGTTTTTTGACACTAGGTACAGTGAAATAGTACCTAGGAAAGCTGCCAGAATCGCACCTATCGAAAGTAGGTTCTGCTCTGACATAGCAGCGTTCAAGATGTCAAAAACAATGAACGTTTCCCAGAAAATGGAATCAGATTTTGACCACAGTGCTTTTGGTGAAGTCTGCAATCCGAGGAGTGGTTACTATGGGCGACAAGAAAGGCGGAGGGATTGAAAGAATCGGCAAAAAGGAATACCAGAAGGAGCTTTTTCGCCTTCAATTGGAGTTAATCAAGCTTCAGGAGTGGGTAAAAGCCCAGGGCCTCAAGGTCGTTGTTATCTTCGAAGGTAGGGATGCGGCAGGAAAAGGCGGTGTCATAAAACGAATAACCCAGTACCTCAACCCTCGTGTTGTCAGAGTTGCAGCTCTACCTGCGCCTACCGAGCGTCAAAAGTCGGAGTGGTACTTCCAGAGGTACGTAAACCATCTACCTGCTGCAGGTGAGATTGTTCTTTTCGACAGAAGTTGGTACAATAGAGCGGGTGTTGAGCGTGTAATGGGTTTCTGTGATGAAGAGGAATATGACGAGTTCATGAGATCGTGCCCTATGTTTGAAAGGATGCTGATCAGGTCCGGCACGATTCTGATCAAGTACTGGTTCTCGGTCTCTGATGACGAGCAGCTGAAGCGTTTCAAAGCACGACTGGATGAACCACACAAGCGATGGAAGCTGAGTCCAATGGATCTAGAGTCTCTAACCAGATGGGAGGATTACTCTGAGGCAAAGGACGTTATGTTCGCGCACACCGACACTAAGCAAGCGCCTTGGTATGTGGTCAACTCCGAGATAAAGAGGCATGCCCATCTCAACTGCATCAATCACTTCTTATCCCTAATTGAGTATGACGATCTTACTCCTGATCCGATCAAATTGCCCAAGAGGGAGAAGGCAAGAGGTTACGTAAGACCGCCGATGTCAGAGCAGACCTTCGTACCCAGTCATCATGAAGGGTTAATGTGATTGCAGTTTGAAAAAACGGATTATATTTCCTTGGGCCTCAAAACTTTCTCTACTTTCCACACCCCATTCGACTCGGAGAGCAATGCTGCTGCTGCGGTTGGCATCGAGTGCCATTCCCCCGAGAGGTGATTAATCAAGAGCTCAGAACCGGGGTTGTGTCCGATTATCATGGTCGTTCCTTCGTCAAGAATGTCCTGCAGCTCGTGTAGAAGCTCGTTCAATCCTGCATGATAGATACCCCCCCTAATCTCGGTCTCAATGTCGGATAATACTTGCGCCATTCCATCCAAGGTCTGTCTTGTTCGCATTGAGCTACTGACTAAGATCAGTTGAGGGACCCATCCAAACCTGTCAATAGCTTCTGCTATTTTTGGCGCATCCCTCAACCCTCTGGGATTCAATGGCCTGTCATGGTCAGCTAGGGAGGAGTCGTCCCAACTGCTCTTTGCGTGACGCATTATTATCAATCTACGAATCATGCACTCCCCTCTCTATCCTCAAAAATTGGTTTCCTTTTCTCTATGAATGCCCTGACGCCCTCTGAGAAATCAGCAGTCTGGGAAGCTGCGACCATCAGGGACTGCTCGAATTGTAATTGTGTTTCAAAGAATGTCGACGTCGATGCATCAAGAAGCTGTTTGGTGCTCCTACGACTATTTGTCGACCAGTTGCCCCAATGACTGGCGACCTCTAGGGCCCTTTGTAGAAGTGAGTCGGCGTCTGAAACCTCATCCACAGCCCCATTTTCTAATGCCTCGCTTGAAGTCCAAATCTCGGAATTGAAGAAGAATTTCTTGGCAGTCTGGAATCCAACGAGTCTAGGAAGGAGCCAGGTCGTCCCTCCATCGGGAGGTAGGCCCAGGCGGAAGAAAGCTGATGCGAGCTTGGCTTCTTTGGCGCAAATCCTGTAGTCCGCAGAGAGAGCGAGCCCTAGGCCACCTCCTGCTGCATCGCCATTTATGGCGCAGACAAAAACTGTTTCAGAGGACCTGATCTTAAGCAATAGTGGATGTAGTTGATTGGTCATACCTTCTACCATCTGAGCGATTTCTCCACGTTCTATTGCATCAGAGAAATCACCTATGTTGCCACCTACTGAGAAAAATTTTCCAGTACCTGTTAGGACTATTGATTTACAATTTGGATCTTCCATCAATTGGCCGAGGGTGTAGATGAGGGGTTGAAAATTTTCGACTGAAAATGTATTGGAGGATGCTTCGGGAGACATTTGTACGACTGTGACTCCTTCTTTGTGCGACTCAGTGGATACGGGCATGGATGGCGGATGCGGCATTGACTCTTGAATTGCATGAATATCATAAGACTGTGCTGATTGGGTGCAACGTGCACGAACGCGATATGATTTACATCAATGGAACTTGGAAAGAGGCCAATGGCCATGGATCGATAGAGGTTTGCAATCCCGCGACCGAGGAAATCATAGGCTCAGTTCCAGTTGGGAATGAGGGGGATGTGGATGCTGCTATTGAGTCAGCTAGAGCCTCTTTTCGCAATTGGTCGGAAACTACCGCTGAAGAAAGAGCGGAGTTCCTCAATCTAATTTCAGAAGGAATTAGGTCTAGAGAGGAGGAGCTTGCACAACTTATCACGGCAGAAGTTGGGACTCCGATAGGTTACTCTAGGATGGCAATGGTTGGAACTCCAAGGGTGGTTTCTCGCTCTTATGCAAAGATGCTAGAGAGTTACGAGTGGGAGCAGGAGGCTAGGAACTCACTTATCGTCAAGGAGCCGATAGGAGTTGTAGCAATGATAACCCCCTGGAACTTCCCCCTTCACCAGATTATTGGGAAGGTCGCCCCAGCTCTTGCTGCTGGATGCACAATGGTTCTCAAACCATCGAAGGAGGCCCCACTTAACTCCTTCATCCTGGCTGAAATAATACATGAGATTGGACTACCTCCGGGGGTTTTCAATCTTATTTCAGGCCATGGTAGGGAGATCGGAGAGTCAATGGCTTCGCATCCGGAAGTTGATATGGTCAGCTTCACAGGTTCGACTAATGCAGGTGTGAGGGTCGCTGAACTAGCAGCACCTACCGTCAAGAGGGTGGCTCTTGAATTAGGGGGAAAAAGCGCGAATATAATACTAGAAGACGCTGATATGGGTAAGGCGGCTTCCTCGGCCATCTACTCGTGTTTCGGAAATTCTGGTCAGGAATGCTCTGCGCTGACTAGACTATTGATTCCAGAGGAAAAGAAAGATGAGATAATCGATATTATCTCTAAGAAAATATCCAGCTTCTCCGTCGGCGACCCTCTGGATGAAAAAATGAAATGTGGCCCGCTGGTGTCGGAATCCCAGCAAAGGAGTGTGGCAGAGTACATCTCCAAAGGCATCGAAGAGGGGGCTACCCTTGTTGCAGGTGGGGAGGGCATGCCGGATGGCCTGGAATGTGGATTCTATGTCAAGCCCACTGTCTTTGCGGATGTGACTCCTGAAATGACTATCTTCAGGGAGGAGATTTTTGGTCCGGTTCTGTCAATTACAACATTCTCCAGTGAAGAAGAAGCGATTGATCTAGCGAATGATTCTGAATACGGACTTTCAGGAGGGGTCTGGTCTAATGACCAGGAAAAGGCCATCAGAGTAGCTAGGATGATGAGGACGGGTCAAGTCAGCATCAATGGAGGTGCATTCAACGTAACTGCACCCTTTGGTGGCTATAAACGCTCAGGGATAGGTCGAGAGCTTGGTGTGCACGGGCTTGAAGAATTCCTAGAGGTAAAGTCAATTCAACGCTGAGGATTATCGATGTCCCCCCGACTCCTGGTCATCACTGGAACTAGTGGGGTTGGGAAGACGACGATAGCTGCGAAGCTAGCTCCTTCTCTGAATATTGGTAGAGTTACATCTACGGATATGATAAGAGAAGTCAAGCGAACCCGGCATAGTCGAAGAGACTACCCGGCCCTCCATAGATCTTCTTTCGAGCCTGCAGGAGGGGGTGCGGTGCCTGACTGGAAGGAGACCATTGTGGCAATTTCAGAAGAGTTGGCAGCGGCCATCCAGAGATCCTACGTGGAGGGTTCTGACCTATTGATTGAGGGGGTTCATCTCATTCCCGGTGAGGGGATGTTAGAGAATTGGAGGTCCGGAGGTTTTCCCGCTTGTGGAATTGTCCTCTACGTGTCCGATGAAAATTTGCATAAACAGATGATTGTCGGCAGGGAGAAGCATAATGGAAAGTTAGTCGAGCACTATCTTGACAGCTTTGATCGAATAAGGGAGATTCAGATGGAGATGCTTGCGAACGCAAAAAATTCCGGATGGATTGCGATGGACATTAATTCTCAAGCAGTCGATATTGACTTGATCGGCAGATTGCTAGAGTAGTTCAGTTACTTATTCCCCAGCGGCGGGAGTACGAATTAACCGAATCCTTGCTAGCGTCCGACCCATTTTGGTTCAGTGCGGTTCAAAAACGACTGGACGCCGATCTCCTTATCTTCAGTGTCGAAAAGCGCAACGAATTCGGATCTTTCCATTAAGATTCCTTCCGAGAATGGGAGGTCCAAGGCAGCTCTGACCGCACGCTTTGCCACCTTTGCAGTGTATGGGGATTTGCGAGCTATCTCCTCTGCTAGGGCCATAGTTTCATCTTCAAGATCTTGATGAGGGAGGATTTTGTTGATGACCCCCATGTCAAACGCCTCTTGGGCTGAAAACATTGACCCAGATAGGACGATTTCCATTGCCCTGCCATATCCAACCAATCGACATAGCCTCTGAGTCCCCCCGCCACCGGGAATCAAACCTAGATTTATCTCAGGTTGCCCGAATGTAGACCTATCTGAGGAGATTCTGATATCACAGGAGAGTGCCAACTCCGTCCCCCCACCAAGGGCAAAACCATCGATCATAGCAATAGTTGGCTTGGAAAGGTTCCATACTGCCTCCCAAGCATTGTCCTCGAAGAAGGGGCGGACATCATCGGAGTTCTTGCCTGAGAACTCGGAGATGTCTGCTCCAGCTGCAAAGGCAGGTGGCTTTGCTTTCATTCCTTCTTTCGGCACAGGTGGATTGGCACCACGGATAACGATGCATCGAACATTATCATCGGCTTCAGCCCTGACACATTGTTTCTTTATTTCCTTGTGAGATTGGGAATTCAATGCATTGAGCTTGTCTGGCCTATTAAGAGTCCAAACAGAAATCAGCCCATTTTCAGGGTTGGAATTTTCAAATCGTACGTCATCGACCAAAAGCACACTCTCATCCATGTACTCTCGAAATACTACTATCGCTTCAACGTATCACTTGATCAGTCATTGGAATCTACTGGAGGGGGAATTCCTGAAGGGCCCTGTCCGGGTGGCTGAGGAAAGTCCTGCATCGGAGGTGGCAGAGATAATTCTTGCAAAACCGAGTCTTCGACCTTCTCACTAGATTCCCCACGGGGTACGTCCAATGGAACTCTTACTTTCATAACCCTGCTTTCATCGATTCTGACATAGGAAATTCCCTGCGGTGCAGAAGAGCTTGGATTCTCCGGCTCAATTAGAATTTTCTGACCATGGTCCGATTCCTTCAGAAGCGATCCGATGTCCTCACCATCTTCTAATTCTGTCCATTTAGCAGCTTCAGCTGCTGCTCTCTTGGATAGCTCGATTCGCTTATTCCTTCTAATCCTCTCAGTAATCTCTATCTTCTGTTGCCTCTTAGCAGATAGGAAATTTTCGATCTCCATCTCCACGATTGATTCTGGGTCGGATCCTGCAACGTAACGCTCGGCTACCCCAGATGTGGCTTCTATCAGCTCTGGTTCATCATCATCGACAATTGGAGTTTGTTGAACGGGCTCTGGCATTGGCATTTCAGGGAGGTTGGTTGACCTACCTCTACTCCTGGTGATATTCCGACTTCCTCCCTCCTGGGATTCTTCTGCAGAAAGTATTGGGGGAGGGAGTTCGACATCGTCTATGGAGTCAATCAATTTGGAGTCTGGTGACTCCATGGAATTTGGATGGTCCTTTGAACCTGTAAATATGAGCAGAGCTACAAGAAGCAGCAACACTACAGCCCCAGCGATCTGGATTAGTATTCCCTGATTTACAAGGAAGACTAGGTATATCGGGATGAAGAGTCCAATGGCAACGAAAAGGGGGAGTCGTGGTCTCGATGCCATGTCAATGGTCGCCCGAGTAGGACCCAGTATAATCACTTTGACGGGAGAATGGTCATCTCAGACAGTTCCTTTAGAGCCCTTCCCCTGTGCGAGAATTGTGATTTTTCTTCTGGTGACATCTGGCCGAAAGTACGTCCATCTCCCTCTTCAGGGATAAAAATTGGATCGTATCCAAAACCAAGATTGCCTGAGATTTCTCTGGAGATTTTACCTCTACAAATTCCCTTGGATTTGAAAACTCCTTCATTGGTTTCTAAGAAGCATGTTGCACGATACTCTGCTGAACGATCCCCCTCTTCTGAGAGGATGCTGAGTATTCCAGTCAAGCCGATCTTGCTCTCGACAAATGAAGAAAATACACCAGGAAATCCTGATAGGCAGTCTATGAATATACCAGAATCTTCGACTAGTATTGCGCAATCTTCCAATTCAGAGCCAATGACCATTTTCCTTGCCTGACTGAGCTTTTCTAAGGCAACTTCTTCTAAATTTTCTGACTGCGGTTCAATAAATTTTGGCGGCTCACCGTCAATAATTAGTGGAGATAATGCGTGACCGGCCAGTCCTAAGATTTCCTCTGCCTCTGAAATTTTTCCCTTGTTGCTGGTAGCGAAGAAAATCTGCATGTCATCCCTAACCATGGTACCTAACCCTAGAAGCTATCTTGCGGAATCTTTCTACTACCTCTTTTGGATTATGGGAGTGTCCTTTATGTCCCTCCCCTACAAGGTAAGACTCCAGAACTAATTCCATAGCACCTTCTAACCTAGAATGAGTTGCAGTAAGGCACTCATTGAGAATCTGAAGGTCAAGCCCCAAATGCTCCAACTCTGGAGTTTGCCGGGATAGTCCAAAATCTATGAGATTTAGCACCCCTTCCTCGGAATAGAGAACATTGTGAGTAGTCAAATCTCCATGGGAAATGCCAATAGAATGCAACCTGTATATTATGCGTCCCAGTTTAGTCAGAGAATCAAGATCTGGAGATTTGGACTTTAATTGATCATGCAACGGCTCTCCATTAATCTTCGACATCACTATCCAGCCTTCTTCAATATCCAAATCAAGAAGTCTTGGAGAAGAAAAGGAGATCGCCGAAAGTTTGTCCAAAACCCTAGCTTCAACAGTTATCCTTTGCCTAGTGAGTGATCTATCCAAATCAGGATGGCGGTAGCTTCGTGGCCTTCTAACCTTTAGAATCGAGTTCTGACCGAGCCAATTCCCCTCAGAAACGATTGCTTCGGCGCCATGATGAATCACTCGACGGGGTTGCCAAGCAGGAGTCGACCCCTCCACCATGCACTGCGGAGACTAGATGACTTGAAAGCGGTTGCAGTAGTGCAGAGGTTGGTCATATGGTCATAGATATGCCGCCGGCCCCTGTTCCGAGTGTTCCCGGATACGATTTCATACAATCGGAATCGGAGATTGAAGCTGAGGCAGAAAGGCTCAGTAATGTGATTCGCCAGCCTTTCCGCTGGGACTTGGACGTGTGCAAAACTATTGCTCCACTTACTCTTGAGATTAATAGACTAAAAAAAGAAAAAGATGTATTCCTTATTGCTCATTCCTATCAAACTCCCGATATCGTCTATGGGGTCGCTGATGAGGTAGCCGATAGTTACTCTTTGTCCAAATCCGCGAGAGACGCCTCGCAGAAAACTATCTTGTTCTCTAGTGTGAGATTTATGGCCGAGACTGCAAAGATAGTTAGTCCGCATAAAACCGTCTTGCACCCATCCCCTGATGCAGGTTGTTCACTGAGTGACAGTATCACGGCGGATGATGTAAAGGAGCTGAGGAGAATGAACCCAGGGGTTCCTGTTGTGTGCTATATCAATACTAGTGCAGCGGTGAAGGCCGAATGTGATGTCTGTGTAACAAGTAGCAATTATCTGAAGATTTGTGAACGACTTCCGGGTGAGAGGATAATTTTCGTTCCAGACCGTTTTATGGGGAAGCATCTACAAAAATCCCTCCGAGGAAAGAAAGAGGTCGTTCTTTTTGATGGGGAGTGTGAGGTGCATGCAAAATTCACAGGCGATAACATTAGAGGATGGAGAAATAAAATGTCCGATAGTGGAATTGACTTGGTAGTAATGAGTCACCCAGAATGTGATGCTGATGTCCTAGATGAGAGTGACGTGATTGGTAGTAGTGAGATTCTGAAGGATGAGGCAATTAGATTAGCATCAGAAGGCAGACAGGATATCATGTTGATTACGGAATGCGGTACTGCTGACAGAGTTCTGGCTGAGACAGAAGATGAGTTGAATATAATTGGATCTTGTGTAATGTGTAAACACATGAAGAAGACTCAGCTTAGTGACATTTTGCAGGCTCTATCAGACCCAACTCCTGAGCAAATTATCGAATTGGACAATGAGACAATTGTCAGGGCTAAGAGGAGTCTGGACGAGATGTTCCGATTATCAGAATGATTAGTCCTTCTCAATAGCTGACTGGTAGGCATAAACGAAGAGTAGTGGCAATAGTGCAAGAACTGAGGCCTGTAGCAAGGTCCTAGAGTAAGTCTCTATTGGTTCTCCGAAGGAATGGACCACGAATTGCGTTGAGCCGTCCCCATTATTTGCGACCCAAGCGATTCCCCCGTCAAGGACCTGTGGCTCGGATTGATCGATATTTTCGTCTAGAGTTAGCTGAATTAATGTTCCTCCTGTGGTATTGTAATAGTATACATCGTTATTTCTCTGTGATTGGAGTAAACGACCTGTTGGATCGTCACGTGTTACCTGAAGGAAGGCAACTACATCATTTGCTATACTTGGCGAAGAGGAGTCCCACCGAGGATTTGAAAGCAAGGTCTGATTTCCAGTCTGTGTATCGACAAGGAGCGTTCGATTAAAGGGGCCAATATCGACCGTAGCGACTAGCCATTTGGACGACATGGCCATGTCAACTACTGAGGAATTGTTGTAATCAAACGAATATCCCGATTCCTCCAGTGATTTCTCTACTGAATATTCTGATCTTGGATCCAATACTATGGAAATGGTCAAACCAGTTTCTACTGATGTTATGTTGGCTATTGGTCCTTCGTTTGAGGGTGCTGCCCATGTGACCAGTGGGCCTGATGAGGAAATTACAGTAGAGTTGGCTGCTTCGGGAACCTGAGTGGAAGAATTTGTCGAAATATCATATAGAAGTAGAGTATGTGAATTATTGAATACGGTCAGCAAAGCTATCTCAATACCGCCATCTGAGTTCTTTGCAATTGCTAAATCAGCAATGTTGTGAATGGTATTTCTTCTAATTAGTGGGTGTATTACTCCCTCATTCCCGTCATGTTCGAAGTAGTCGAACCTGTTCCCTCCGTAAAGAACAAAGCAATTTTCCTGAGCGAAAACCTCGGGTGGTTTGTCCCAAGGTTTCCCACCCACTGACCTATTAAACTGCGAAGAAACGTTCCAAGCATTTATTGAAACACCCATTTCTGTGGAGTTTTCTACGCTTATCAACCACTCTCCTGAGCCTGAAGCGGAAGACGCGGAGTCGGCATCGTCAAGTGTGAAATTTTGATGGGTTGCGTCCCAAAGAAGGACTGACCCCGTGACAAATAACATAGCCAAAATGAATGCTCCAGTCTGGCTCGATCCTGGCTCCCTAATGGGGTCAAATGTCGATGATACTGACTTAATCGACTTCTTGAGTGTAAAGACTGGTTTCTGAATGAATCTAGCGAGTCTTCTGGTGAAGAGCCTCTCATCAGCGATTCGCCATATGGGCCCATGAGTTTTGTCTGTGATATTTACTGCTAGGATAGCTACGGCTATTCCTCCAATGATGTCTACTACCCAGTGAATTCCAAGGTAGACAATCGAAAATGCTGTCAGAGCGATAAATGAAATTAGAAATATCCTGTATTTTGCCCACCTTCCATCTTGATCCCAACGATGCATCGAGAGCCATATGGCGAATGGCAAGCCGATGTGAAGGCTTGGCATCCCATTTGTGAATGGGTCTATTCGGTTGAACCAATTGTGTATCTCAGGAGTCAAATCGTAAGCAATTGTTTCCATCCCCTGAATATAGTCACCCGTTACTCTGACATTCATGAAAAGATAGAATGGAACTGCAATCAAATATACCCAGAACATGGAGAGGGAGACTCTATCGGCCATGTGCCTATCATCGAAGTATATTGGATAAACGAATGACGAAAACGTAGCGATCATGAAACCCATGACGTAGAAATGAGTGAGGGCCGTATCAAGGAAATCTGATCTGAAAGATTCCTGTATCCAAAGAGATATATCTCCCTCGATTGCATAAACAAGGAATGTCATGTCTAGCTGCGTATTAGCCATAAGAACCCTGTCTAATCCGTCTAGTAAATCCTTCCAAAGATAAACTGAGAATACCACTATCATATGGGCCCAATATCTCCTGAACATGTCGATGAAGCCATCCAAGCTTAGTTTCGCATATGGGGGCTTGAATACTGGAATTAATGCGATGCTGATTAAAATAGCACCCGTCACCCAAGTGACGTAAATCCCGGTCCCGACAGCCATTTGTGGTTTATCGGCATGCCACTATGCAATGAAATAAACGCATGTTAAATGCATCTAATCATGTGATTTTGAGTGAATCCCCAATTCCGGAATCTAGCTCTGCCAATATTCTCGAGACGATTTCCTCGAATGCAGAAGCGGATTCTCCTTCTGGATCGGAAATTATGCGATGGACCCCATCATCACCCCCCCGGACGATACCAGGATCGAATGGTAATGAACCGAGGAATGGTACGCCTAGCTCTATAGAAGCAGCCTCGCCGCCTCCAGTTTTGAATAAATCCAAGGTCAATTCCCAATTTCCTTCTGAGTCGGCCTTGCAATTCATTGGAACCCCCCCGGGGCCCAAAATGGAAAATGAGGCGCCTGGTTCTGCGGTGCCCCTGATCTTGTAACCACTCATGTTCTCTACCACCCCTAAGACGGGAACCGAAATCGTCTTTGCGAAATTTATCGACTTCCTGCTATCCAGCAAGGCTACCTCTTGGGGGGTAGTAACAATTACCACCCCATCGATACCAGGAAGATTCTGGCTAACTGTCAGTGGCTCATCACTAGTCCCGGGTGGGAAATCGATAACCAAGGCATCTAGTTCACCCCATGCCACATCTCCAATGAATTGCTGTATTGCGCCTAGCTTAATCGGCCCCCTCCAGATCACTGGTTTGTCCGGATCTTCTATCAGGAAGGCCATTGAAATGACCTTGAGTCCGCTTGGACCAAGAGCAGGAAAAATCTGCCCTTCCTCGACGTTCAACTCTGCGTCTTCGATTCCTAGCATCTTTGGGACGTTTGGACCGGTGATATCTATATCCATCAAACCAACCTTCTTTCCCTGACGTGCAAGAGAAATTGCGAGTCCTGTGGCGACTGTCGACTTTCCAACGCCGCCCTTTCCCGATAAGACCATCACTTTGTGTTTGATTTGCGAGTCCATTTGGCTAATCCGCATTTTTCTCTGCATCTGCTGATATGCCTGCTCCATCTGAGCTCGTTGCTCGTCGGAGGTATCCGGTTTGGGTTCATCTGTAGTAGACCCTCCCGGATGATGTGACACGGGTGGACCTGCCATTGAAAATTGGCAGAGAGAAGAATATTTCAAACCTATTACTCGTGTTTCTCCGTCTAAATTTATAATCTGGAGAAGTTATTTACTGAGCAGTGGTGGAAGTTTTATGAGATTGCTATTTGTTTGCGTGGGCAACTCTTGTCGAAGTCAGATTGCAGAAGCCATTGCAAGGAATTTAGGGCATTATGCGTCATCTGCAGGTACTGCCCCTGAAGAAAATGTCTCAGAAAATGCAATCCTAGTTCTTGATGAGATGGGATTGGATTCTTCTGGGCTAATTCCAAAATCGATTGATTCCATTGAAGATAATGGGTTTGACAAGATAATTAGTATGGGTTGTGGTGTGGAATGTCCTAGTTTACCAATAGATGATGACTGGGGCCTGGAAGACCCCCATGGCATGGAGTTGGACTTTTTCAGGAAAGTTTATGATGAAATAGAGCGCAATATATTGAATTTGAATGATGGTACCGACGCTTAGAAAAGCCGACCAGTGTTGCGACATCCTACGCGAGTGTAGTGTAGTGGTTATCACCCCACGTTGCCAACGTGGGAACCCGGGTTCAAATCCCGGCACTCGCACCAGTTATGTTTAGTCCAACTCTGAGTTTCTCAGAATATACACAAATGCACCCAAACCCAGAGCTAATGACAGTAAAATAGATCCCACCAGTATTTCAGTGGAGTTTTTGGTTATCCAAGACTGTCCGTTGTTTGCCTGCCCATCCCTAATGAGCTGGATTTTGTGAACCTGTTCTTCAGGAATAGTCATTGACTGGTAGGTATCCATTGCCCTGATCATAATTTCCATCTCACCATCTGCCAGAGTTGACCTAGTGCTGAAAGAAAGCGAGTAGATACCATCGCCAGCCACCCTATCAGAATCGTTGCCATCATCGAGCAAAAGCATCCAAATTTCGGATTTACCAATGGGTGCAAGTCTTCCGATCTTGGCCTGTACTGAAACTACTCCATCTGGATCATTGACCTCTACCTCCAAGGTATGTTCGATTGGCTCTCCCGACTCTGGAAGAATGATTGAAGGGGTTTCTGATTGCCCGACTCGGAAAGTTAAATTGGAAATTTTCGGTGATTGGTTGACTATTGAAAGCTTGCCAGCTTGTCTAGATGACTCCGTAGTAGGTGGCCCTCCAATTTCTGTTGTCGAGATTGAAGAGCCCTGATTGTCGACCAAAAACAAGGGGATGTTTTGATTGCCCGGTGCCATTGAATTTGGAAGAATGAATGAACCGCTCCATAGTTCAGCGGAATAGGTTTGCTCGCTAAAGGCGTCCCCCCACTCCCCAGAAACCATCTCTCTAAAGTCAAGAGGGGACAAAGCCCCACCCAAACCAGTGAGGTCGACTGCCACAGAAGAAACTCCGTGACCATCTACCACATTTACGCTTATTGCAACTTCGGAGCCCCTGAATGTACTAGTTGGATTGAATACTGCTGACATCAACCTTGGAGGTGCATTTACCACTGTAATTGTGGCACTATCCTCTACAGAGCCCCAAAAGTCTTGCATGATTAATGGAAATTCCAACTCGCCAAATTCTAGGCCGGAATGGATTATTTCTGCAGTCCATACACTGTCATGGATTACTCGATCCCCATTCAGGCCAGAATCTGACAGCGAAACAACTCCAAGGCCGATATTCGATAGATCTACTGAAACCGAAATGGCATCAGTATCGAAATCAAATATGTCAACTTCCAGATGTGCCACCCCTCCTTCAGTAGTAAGAATTCCTTCTCGGAAAATAAATGCTTTCGGACCATCTGCTAGAGCCAGAGGGGTGTTCTCATCGGAAGAAATCACCGCAGGGAACAACACCCTATCGATGAATTGATTCTCAACGAATGAAATCCCCTGCTGATTTCCAATTTCGCCGATTTCTAATGAAATCTGCCTAGTTACGCTATCCAAGAGGCCGGAAAGTACTCCTTCGTTGATTATACTGCCATTAGCTGAGCTTGAATCTGCATATGTCCCATTCCATGTTGCTATCTCGACAGTGTGACCATCTACAATTCCTTCTCCTATCCCGTTAACATGGATATGCAGCTTCAGATTTTGATTGCCGATCAGCTTTAATTGATCACCTACATCCAAGATATTGGGGCATACACCGGTTTCTCTTGAGATGTGGTTGGAGAAAATTGATTGTGCCTCTGGTGCATCTTCCTGTAGAATTACTGGAGAATTCTCTGGAAATTCCTCTTTTGTTCCATTTTCCTCCACGTAAGTTAGTCGTATCGTGCGATTCTCCCAGTCTTCCTGTGGGACAACATACTCGTAAGTTAAGTTATGCTCGGCCTCAATTTCTTGTCGAATTGGGCCCAAAGGAGTAGTAGAGACATTTAACCAAAATTCGTTTCTTATCTTATCGGCTTCCAGTAGGGTACCGGATGAATTGGAAAATATCCCAGATTCTACAATTTGCCTCACTTGGCCGAAGCTTCCAGATGCATCGCCATCATATGTCCCATCCACAATGATGGTATCAGTAACCGTCTCGCCCCCTTCTGATTGCAAGTGAAAAATTGGAATTGTGCCGTTGACCTCTATGTACGGGTATTCATCCGAAGCAACAAAGTCGAAGTCTCCGGAGCCGTATAACCTAGTGAATTGGTCAATCCTCACCCCCTCTTCCCACTTCTCTCGAAAAATTAAATCGTCTAGCTCGAATGAGAAGCCTTCACCTGCTCCGAACAATCGAACTGAAGCATTTGCCTCAATTTGAACGTCATAGAGTCTCCTGAAGCCATCCTCGTCCCATATTTCATATTGAAACAAGTCTATCTCGCCGAAGGCTCCCTGTTCGCTATCATTCGAACCCCCATCTAGAGAAATCCAGCCAGTCCCCCCTAAACTCATTCTTTCAGTGACCTTGCCATCTGAAAATGACCTCAGAACTCTGGCATCGTCAATCTCAGCTTCTATTTGTGCATTTGAGTCAGATTCTGGATTGGCTAACAGCGATATCCACCCGGATCCAATCATTTCAAAATCCTGCTGAATTAGATCAGTGGAGGAATATGTCTCATTAAGCCAAATTGAGTCGAGATCGAGGCTAAGTATTGCGCCCTCTGTCCCGTTTGAGAGATCTAGGAAAATTGATCCGTTGCCCAGCTCGTTCGATTCCAGAATTTCGCCTGTTCGTTTCTGCCATCCTCTGCCATCGAACGAAATTCCCTGTGAGCTTTCAATTCCTGACATGGACCAATCTGTTTCCCTGGTGATCTCATGGTCCGAAATTGGTTGATTCCAATTTGTAATTTGGAAAGCCCTATTGCAAGATGAATCAGTGGTGGCTACTGAAATTGAAATTGTATCGCCAAATTCTGGATCTGAGGAGATTGTCACGTCAACTTCTCCACCAGCACTAATTGAGCTTACATCCATTGGCGATAGGATATCCTCCCCATTGCGATTGTGATTAGCAATGATCTCCGTAACAATCGGTGAGGAACCATTGGAGAATGGTGGTTCAAATACTGTTCTGTACCTGTGCAATATTGTCGAAGAATACTCGCCATCTTCTCCTAAAGAAATTTCTTCGTCCCAGTCCACCATTATCCTGCATGACCGATTGTTTTCATCAGCAGTAGCAAGGTTGAGCATGCTAATGAGTATGACAGAGCAAATGAAAATGGACATGGGTCGCTTTGGCATGAATTATGGTATAGTTACGATACATTTGAATTGATGCACGGAATGATTGGAGATGAGTCGATCTAGAAGAGTGGTTCTTCGTAGTCATCATCTACCCCGGAGCGCTCGCGCCAAAGATCGGCTGGCATTACATCATAAATCTCCGCATAGGGATCATCATTAGATTTGTTGGATCGAGAAGCAGCGGCCTCCTTGGCAAAATTCTCCGCATTGGACTTGAATTTCCAGTAATGGATTCTCCATTCCCGCCCATCCCACAGCGTGGTTTCCTCTGACTCTGTGGTCAGTAGGTCGTAATCCTGTAGCTGATAGAACAGGTTGCGATCGGTGGGTTCCAAAGCATTATCGATAATTCTGTTCGAGAAACCGAAAAATCCCAATGCATGTTCTGCAATTGACTCGGCTACAGTAGTTTCCATGTCAATGTCCACCTTGCCCTTGATGGCATGTGTAAGCTGCTCAAGTGTCAGACCCAGTCTCCCATCCCCATCTAGAGAGGAAGGGGTGCTTTATTTCAATCATCGCACTATTTGTTAATTACATTATGACGGGTTGATTAATCAGTTCCATCTTGAAGTGGCTGATGGAGGGTTCGGGTAGTCTTCGATTCCTAGGCTTGGAAGAGAAGGATGAGGGCCCTTGGGATGTAGCTATACTCCAAATTCCTCTCGAGATGACCACAAGTTACGGTGAAGGGACGTCTGATGGCCCTCGATCGTGCATTGAGGCTAGTTGTCAGGTCGAGTTGTTTGATCCTATGCTACCCAATGACCTGCCTTGCGGTGCAAAAATCCATACGGCAACGCCATGGAGTTCTGATGCTCCTGATTTAAGGTCGCAACTAGATTCGATTAGAGATTACATGTTACCTTGGATAAAAGGGAAGTCTTTCCCATTGGTACTGGGAGGGGAGCATGGCATACTACTCCCAATCATGGAGGCGATGAAAGAAAGCTCCGGCAATGACCTTTCAGAGCTTACGATTGTACAGATTGATGCACATGCCGATCTAAGAGATGAACTGAACGGAGAGAGTTATTCACATGGAACCGTAATCAGAAGAGCTTTGGAAGTCGGAGTGGGGGGGGTGATGCAGATTGGCGTAAGGGCACATAGTGCAGAAGAGGAGAAACTGATCAACGAGGACGATAGGATCAAGACTTGGTTCGCTAGGGATCTTTTCGCTGTGAATGGCGGTTCCTCCGAATGGAATGAAATGATTGCTGACCTAGAGGGGATAGCGGGCCCGGTGTGGCTAACCTTCGATGTGGATGGCCTCGATGGAGCATTGGTTCCTTCAACAGGAACCCCCGTACCCGGAGGAATTAGCCACTGGGGTGCAATGGAGGCAATAGAGAGGTTGTTTTATTCAAATAAAAGTGAAGTGATCGGTGCGGATGTCAATGAGATTGTCCCTGATTCGGAAGGCAATCTCACCGAATTCAGCGCTGCCTTGATAGCAACAAAAATCATCTCCTGCCGCATCTCCGAATTATTGAAGATGGAAGGAGGATTGTTGTAGAGTAATCTACACAGAGGGGATATGCTTCGCTCACTGGTGGCCTTGATTCTGGCTTTCTTGGTTATTTCATCGGCGTCACCGATTGTCAATGCTCAGGTGCAGCAACCTGATGTAGTCCAGGAGCATTGGTACCACTCTTATGCAACTCTGACCCTCGATGTGAATGCATGGGCCGATGAGTATCCAGAAATCGTGAAGCTTCTCATAGTTGGCAATACTGAACTTGGTAGGAATCTATGGATGTTGCAGATATCAGATTGGAGTCGGGAGAATAAAACCGATGGCACCCCCAAAGATGTAGTTTACATTGATGGGGGGCACCATGGTAATGAGCATCTTGGAACGGAGCTTGCTTTCCTAACGGCGGAATTCTACATAGAGGGCTGGTCAGATGGCGACCAGAGCGCGATAGATGTACTAACTACCACAGAATTGCACATCCTGATTATGCTCAATGCTGACGGAAACGACATTGACACCAGATGGAACATTAATCAAGTAGATCTGAATAGGAATTATGATCATTACTGGAATACATGCCCGACTACTCAGCCTGGCAGTAGTGCATTCAGCGAATCCGAAACTCTTGCAAATTCTATTTACATGAATGATGTTGTCCCTCATGCTGATCTGTATGTCACTATGCATACAGGAGTTTGGATCATGCTCTACCCTTGGGGTAAATGGCCCGAACAACCTTCTGATTGGGAGTTGTTTCATTCCATAAGAGAAGAAGTTAATTCAAACATTTCTGATATACCAATTCAAAATGCAAATCAGGGACTTTATCCTAACTGTGGGACGAGTCGAGATTACGGATATGGGGTGATGGGTTATCCGACCTTTACTTTCGAGACTGATGACGAACAATGGTTGCTTGGGACTGTGGAGCCATTATCGGAACGACTTGGAGAAGAGATGAACGTGATGAAGTATCTCATAGAGAATGTATGGTACTGGAGAGCTCGACTTTCTATCGATTCCCTTGTTGTAGATGATAACGAGATTCGTCTCAAAGTGTCCAATCTAGGTAGGGCCAGTACGGTCAATGCGACTCTGGCATACATCACAGAAGAAGAAGTATGGCTTCCTTGGGGGTCTGATTCAGATAGCTCACCTTGTGGAGATGGAGTGGCATCCCTAGATGAGTTCATTATAATAGATGGGAGTGAGGGTTACAACTTCTCAACCTCCGGATGTGGTTTCGGAGTGAATGCAACAAACAATACTGAGGTTGTCCTTGATTTCAACGATGCGCCAATCTCAAGCAAAGAGGGCAAGTTCCACCTAATTTACCAGAAACGGGTAATTGATTCTTCTACTTGGGTTTCGGAGCCAGTAAACGAGTCAAGCATAGAGTATGTTTTCTCTTCGATGGGTGCTCTTTCTTCACCCTCGGTTTTCCTCAGCATGATCTGTGTTTTCCTAGCGGCTTTCAAAGGAAGAAAAAATGAGAAACATTAGAGAATCTGTTAGATTATACTCTGAAATGGTATTTTTTCATAGGAATTGTTTCTATAGAATGACTTTTTCGACATTTTAGTGATATAAATGGAATATGACAATAGTGTATTTGAAGAAATAGGCCGGCAACTGGTTCTTCCAATTTTCGAAGGAACAGAAAGAGCGCCAAATAATTCACTTAACGGACTAGGTAGAGTTCAAAGAAGTCTAGTTAGGGAAGCTTTGTTGTCAGACGACTTCGATGGGAAAATCGGCAAGGTGATGACAGTTTGGACCCCCAGTTGCAACATTATTCTAGTTGGAATGGGGGGAAGGGATGACCTTGGCCACAAGAAGGCCCGCAATACGGGGGCCAAGGTGATTGCGTCAATGAAGAAAGAGAAGGGGTTGGAAATTACTGTTCGATTCACTTCTGGTTGGACTAGTAAGAGGATGGTGGATTTTGCTGAAGGCATGATGCTAAGGGATTATGAATTCCTAGAGCACCAAGAGATCAAAGACAATCATGTCACCGATTCATGGAAGGTTTGTTTCCAAGCCAGTCCCCGACATCAAGGACACTTGGAAATGGGACTAAAGAGGGTAAATTCTATTGTTAGGGGAGTTCATATTGCGAGAAACCTAGGAAATGAGCCAGCAAATGTGCTATACCCAATGGAGTTTGCTCGTAGGGCGATTGAATGGGCTGAAAATAGATCAAATGTTCATGTTGAAGTTTATGACTGGGAAAGGTTGCTTGAGCTAGGAATGGGCGGGCTAGTAAATGTAGGAAAGGGTAGCGAAAGAAAACCTTGCATGGTTCTATTCACTATAAATCCCGATTCCGATGAGGGAGTGAGGAGGCCTTGCATAGTGGGTAAGGGAATCACGTTCGACACTGGTGGAATTTCAATTAAGCCATCAAATGGTATGTGGGACATGAAATACGACATGTGCGGAGCTGCGACGGTCTTTGGACTCATGGAGGCCTTGCATTCTTCTGGATATGAAAATAGGGTAAATGGAATTGCCTGTCTTGCAGAAAATATGCCAGGTTCTGGGGCGTACCGACCAGGTGATGTATTCACAACTTACTCTGGAAAGACTGTAGAGGTGTTCAGCACTGATGCTGAAGGAAGGAACGTTCTTGCCGATGGCCTATGGAAGGCAGGAGAGTTCGATCCGGAATACATCATTGACCTAGCGACATTGACTGGGGCAATTGTTGTTGCCTTGGGAAACCAGATTTCAGGTATGTGGTCGAACGATGATGGACTCGCGAATAGCCTGACTGAAGCCGCGAAGAGTTGTGGCGAAGAAGTTTGGAGGATGCCCTTGAACAAACAGTTTAGAAAATATATGACAGACTCTGCATTTGCTGACATTCGCAATGGGTCAATAGGGGGAAGAGCTGGTTCTTCCAATTCAGCGGCCTCATTTCTAGAATTCTTTGTTCCGAATAGGGACTTTGATGAAGGCGCGAAGAAGATTCCTTGGGCGCATCTGGATATTGCTGGCACGGCATGGGGACCAGGGTCAAAGGCTCGTTCTGAGTCAGCCAACCCACTATTCCAGTATGGAACTTCTGGAGTTCATGTCAGGACCCTGCATAGGGTAATCACAGGGGAGTGATCAGTCTTCTTCTAGCTCTTCGGAGTCCACCACTTCGAAGTCTGCATCGACTACTTCCTCGTCTGAGTCATCTTCCTGAGATGCCATCTCAGCTGCGGCCGCCTCGTACAATTTTGTGGATATTGAGTGCATGGACTGTTCTAATTCGGCCATTTTTGCCTGGATTGCCGCCTCATCTATTGCATCAAAGTCTATTGGCTCTCCATCATTAGAAATGAGCTTATCGAGTTCGTCTAGCTTCTCCAGCACGGGACCTTTCTCATCATCTGAAAGCTTTTCACCGGCGTCTTCAATCATCTTCCTAGTCTGATAAACTACGCTATCAGCCGAATTTCTAATCTCTACTTTCGCTTTGCGCCTCTTGTCATCATCAGCGAACTTCTCTGCATCCTCAATTTTCTGCTTTATTTCATCCTCAGAAAGTGAGGTTTGCCCCTCGATCTTTATTGATTGCTCAGTCCCAGTTCCTAGGTCCTTGGCTGAAACATTAACGATGCCATTTGCATCTATATCGAAGGTTACCTCAATTTGCGGTATCCCTCTAGGTGCAGCTGGGATTCCCATCAGATGGAAGCGTCCTAGGGTGATGTTATCTTTTGAGAACTCCCTCTCACCTTGTAAGACATGAACTTCAACTGCTGGTTGATTATCTGCTGCGGTCGAGAAAGTCTCGGAACGTCTTGATGGGATAGTCGTGTTTCGTTCAATCATCGTTGTCGTTATTCCACCAAGGGTTTCTATTCCCAGTGTCAAAGGGGTTACGTCCAGCAGAAGGACATCAGTTACTCCATCATCCCCTACGATAATTCCAGCCTGAAGAGCTGCCCCCATGGCTACAGCCTCATCGGGATTGATTCCCTTGAATGGCGATTTACCAACTTCTTTTTCAATGGCCTGTTGAACTGCAGGAACACGAGTTGAACCACCTACAAGAAGTACCTTATCGACCTCTCCCTTCTTGATTCCAGCATCCTTCATTGCTTGACGAGTGGGAGTCATTGTCCTCTCAATTAGGGTAGAGACTAATTTCTCAAATTTTGACCTGGACAGAGACATATCAAGATGTTCTGGTTGCCCGTCTTTCATAGTGATAAATGGCAGATTTATCTGTGTGTTCATTGTCCCAGAGAGTTCGATCTTTGCCTTCTCTGCGGCTTCTCTAATTCTACTAATTGCCTGAAGGTCGCTTTTCAAGTTGATTCCGGTAGACTTCTTGAATTCAGAAACGATCCAGTCAATGATCATCTGGTCGAAATCGTCACCTCCGAGCCTATTATCGCCGCTTGTAGCTTTCACTTCAATTTGAGGTTGGCCATCAACTTGGTAAATCTCAAGAATTGAGACGTCGAATGTCCCCCCTCCTAGATCGTAAACCAGAACTGTTTGGTCGTCTTCTTTGTCGACCCCATAAGCCAACGCGGCAGCGGTTGGCTCGTTGATTATTCGAAGTACATCTAGGCCAGCTATCCTTGCTGCATCCTTTGTTGCCTTCCTCTGTGAATCGGAAAAATAAGCTGGGCAAGTTACTACTGCTTGCTTCACCTCTGATCCAAGATATTCCTCGGCATCTGATTTTAGCTTCTGTAGGATGAAAGCAGAAATCTCCTGCGGCGAGTATTTCTCCCCATCTACCTCATTAGACCAGTCGGTTCCCATCTCTCTTTTCACAGAAATGAAAGTTCTTTCAGAGTTTGTTACGGCCTGCCTTTTTGCGGTTACCCCAACGAGTCTCTCACCATCTTTGGTGAACGCAACAACGCTTGGAGTTGTCCTAGACCCCTCCGAATTGGGTATGACAATTGCCTTCCCCCCCTCAATTGCTGATACACAGCTGTTCGTCGTTCCTAGATCGATTCCAATTACTTTATTCGCCATTTTTCATTCCCCTTTTTTCTACAATAAATCAAATGTGATGTCCAAAATACCATTATTCAACTGCCATGAAGGGTTTCTTGATGGATGCGGTAGAACTAGCGTCTTGAATGGACGAAGCTGTGTGTCTTTGAGGAGCTGGAGGATCTGCCCGCCTCCTGTAATTGAGACGTCGAGGTTGTTTGATTCCAAACCCTCAGCCATAGAGACGTCCAATGTGATATGCATCTTCCCATCTTCAATGAAAATATCTTCTTCGGGGATTGAATCATCGCCTACAGATTGAGCGGTTTCATCCACATTGACGTCTATCTTGCTCTCCATTGGCCTGAATTGGACATCTATGCCAAACTTTTTCAAAAAGTCGCCGAATCCTTGAGGGCCGCTCATTATGGATTCCATGTGGTTTCTAATTTCCTCTGGATCGGTGAAACCTAGCTTTATTTCATTGGTCTTGACGCGATCTGGATCTACCCCCATTTCCTCAAACTGAGATCTGATCTGGGAATACATCGCCCTTAGAGCATCTATGTCCACTGGCATTCCCATTTGCTCAAACATTTTTGCCATTTCCTCGATGATTTCCTCTTCAAAATCATCATTTCCATTTGTTGTCATTGCATCACTACTCAACTACTGGTTGTATAGTGGGACGGTTGGGTTGTATTTGAATCCAACGGAGATGTAATGCTATGAACGGATTGAAAACTAGGTATTGTGTCGCAAGGACATCATGGTGGAATCGGAGCACGGAGAAGCCTTGGAAGGCACCGAACGGTTGCAAGGTAGAGGTGCATTGGTAAATAACGTGAAGGCTGCCTCGGCATTAGCTGGCGCTGTTCGATCGACTTTGGGCCCCAAAGGTCTAAACAAGATGCTGGTTGAAGCTGATGGAAGTTCCATAGTAACCAATGACGGCGTCACAATTCTAGAAAATGCTAACGTTGAGCATCCGACCGCAAAAATGCTCATTCAAGCTTCGTCATCCCAAGATAGGTCATCAAGAGATGGTACTACAACGACGATAATATTAATCTCTGAAATGCTTCAAAACGCTATGGAACTAGTAGCGATGGGGATTCATCCTTCTGTAATTGTGAATGGTTATGGCATCGCTTTAGAAGAAGGAATAAAGGAAGCTAGGCGAATCGCCAAAACTCCAGGAAAATCCGAAATGGATATGGCGGTAAGAACGGCACTAGAGGGGAAGGGTGACACTGCAACGTGCAATTTCTTCGCTAAGCTAGCAATGGAGGCGGCTGAACGGCTGGCAGACGAGAAAGGAGGGGAAGATTTGGAGAGGATAAGGGTCAAAAGGCTTCAGATTAGCGAAGGTGAGATTCTCGATAGTGAGTTGGTTAATGGTCTGATTCTGCCAAAAAGTAGGGTCGATATCCATATGTCAGAGGCAATTGATGGCGGATTGATTGCCATTCTTGATGGGGGTTTGGAACAGAGAACATTGGAAATGAGTGCATCAATAGAAATTGACAGCCCTGGTGCTCTAACGGCATTCCATGAGAGAAAGATTGAGGGGCTTAGAAATCAGATTGATCATCTGTCAAAACTGGGTGTAAGTCTCCTAATTGTTAGGGATGGGATTTCTGATGAGGCGATAAATATGCTAACTTTCCATGACATCACGGCCTACAGAAGATTCGAAAGGCCTGATTTGGAGCTTTTGTCAGTAATCACAGGTGCCAAGATTTCTAGAGAGCTGACGGAAATATCCCCAGATGATCTTGGTAACTTCTCAACTCACTACGAGAAAGGCATAGCGGATGTCAAACATACGATCATCGAAGGATCGGCGGGAATAGGGATGACGGTTGTAGTAAGAGGAACATCGAAAGCAATCAGGGAAGAGGGGGTTAGGATCTTTGATGATGGCCTAGGCGTCGCACACCGTCTGATTGGGAAACCTGAAGTCCTCCCCGGAGGGGGGGCGGCCCATGCGCACCTTTCGAGGCATCTGAGGTCATTTGCCCTGAGTCGTGCAGACAGGGAGCAATTGGCGATAGAGGCGTTCGCATCGGCATTAGAGTCCATACCCCGAGTCTTAGCTGAAAATTCAGGTAGAGATCCCGTGGATGTGTTGTTATCACTAAGTGCGGAGCAGAATGAAAACGGTCCATGGGTTGGCTTTGACCTCCGACTATGCGAGAGCGCTGATATGTGGGAGGCAGGAATCCTAGACTCGCTATTTGTAGTGACGAGTTCTCTTTCCGGTGCTTCTGAGGCAGCAATAAGCGTACTAAGGATTGACGACATCCTGTGGGCCAAGACTGAAGTTGGCACCCCCGAGTGGGATGCTGAATTGGAAGGTAGTCAAGATTGAGCGTTGTAAATACCATTTAGCATTATATCTACAATACTATCTAAGTCAAACTCAGGAGCCCAATGCCATTCCTCCTCGGCCAAAGATCCGTCGATGGAATCTGGCCAAGAGTCCGCATAATTCTGCCTGATATCTGGTTCGAATTCGCATATAAATCCCTCAATTCTCTCGGTAATGGCATCTGCTAGCTCCTTGGCAGTAAATGAAAGGCAAGTGATGTTGTACCCAGCACAATGGGCTGGCAATGAATCGAATTCATTCCCCATTAGGGAGATTGTGGCACTAATTGCGTCATCCATGTATAGCATAGGTAGACGTGTCTCTGGCCTAACAAAGCAGCGGTAATGACCATCATTAACCGCAGCGTGGAATATTTCCACTGCATAGTCAGTGGTCCCCCCGCCTGCCGGGGCCTTGTAAGAAATTAGCCCGGGGTATCTTATTCCTCTTGTGTCTACTTGAAAATTTTCACAGTATTCCCTAGCGAGCCTCTCACCGATAACCTTGGTTTCCCCATATACCGTGGTGGGATTCAGCTTGGCATGCTGCCCGGGTTTTTTTGGAGCGTCTGGACCGAAAACAGCAATTGATGAAGGTGAAAAAACCCGTAGCCCTACCTCTCTTGCTACATCAAGAATCGAAGTTGTTCCTCCGATGTTTACTTCTCGACAAAGCTCTGGATTTCTCTCTCCTGTCGCTGAAAGAATCGCAGCGAGATGATAGATTGATCCGATTTCATTGTTTATGCAGGTTTTGATAACCGACTCACTATCTAAAACATCCAATACGGCGAATGGCCCGCTTTTGTAAAGGGGATGGTCATTTGGCTGCCTAATATCAGTGGCAATAACTGATTCTGTTCCGAAAGTCTCCCTTAGTGCTACTACCAATTCTGTACCAATTTGTCCCAGAGCCCCAGTTACGAGAATTCTTTCACCGCCATTACTCGACACAAGCAGCGGTATGTTTGGCGATACTTGAACATAAAGCAAGATTCGAATCATGCACAGTGCCAATGTTGATATGCGAGACGCAAGGGCTTCAGACCCCGTTGATCAGATGAAGTATGTCGTCGTAACGGGTGGAGTTCTGTCCGGATTGGGCAAAGGTGTGACAGCCAGTAGTATTGGAGTTCTACTAAAAAGCGCTGGACTGCGGGTAACTGCTGTAAAGATTGATCCCTATCTAAACTGCGATGCAGGAACAATGTCGCCGTTCGAACATGGTGAGGTCTTTGTCCTAGATGACGGCGGGGAGGTTGATCTAGACCTAGGGAACTACGAAAGGTTCCTCGACATATCCCTTGCAAGTGAAAATAACATCACGACTGGAAAGGTATATCGAAATGTAATAGAAAGGGAGAGGAAGGGTGATTATCTGGGTAAGACTGTACAAGTCATCCCACACATAACGGATGAGATCCAAGATTGGATTGAGAGGGTTGGGCACACTGCCAGTGACGGAAATGGCAAATCCCCTGACGCATGTGTTATCGAATTGGGTGGCACAGTAGGAGACATAGAGAGCGCACCGTTTGTCGAGGCACTGAGGCAATTTCAATTCAGAGTCGGCAGAGATAATATTTTCTTCGTTCATGTTAGCCTAATTCCAGTAATGGGACCAGTGGGGGAACAGAAGACAAAGCCAACGCAGCACACCGTGAAGGATCTTCGGAGTTTGGGAATTATCCCTCACATGCTAGTGTGCCGATCCGAGAATGCTCTAGTGCGTGAAACAAGGGAGAAGCTCGCAGCATTCTGTCATGTTTCGCCGGAAGCTGTAGTTTCGGCACATGATGTATCAAACATTTACCAAGTTCCAATCATGCTGGAAGAGCAAGGAGTTACTGAGTTACTAGCAAAGACTCTTTCATTTGACATTCCCAGTAAAAGGCCATTACTTAAGGAATGGAAGGAAATGGCGAATCATGTAGATTTGCTTGAAGATGCTGAGGAGGTCCATATTGCAGTTGCTGGAAAGTATACTGACCTTTCTGACTCCTACCTTAGCATAATCAAGGCCCTTCAACACTCTTCATTCAGCGTAAACAGAAAGCTTGTTATTGACTGGATAGAATCATCAGACCTAGATGATAATGCAGAGAAAACGGAACCAGAGTCCCACTCCAGGGCATGGGAGTTGCTAAAGGCAGCTGATGGCATTCTAGTTCCTGGTGGATTTGGGATTAGGGGAATTGAGGGGAAGATAAAGGCTGCAGAGTACGCTAGATCCGAGAAAATCCCATACCTAGGGGTTTGTCTAGGCCTACAAGTAGCTACCATAGAGTTCTGCAGGAATGTGCTTAAGCTGGATGGAGCCAATTCCACAGAGTTCGATGAGGAAACCCCAAATCCAGCAGTCATTTTTATGCCAGAAATTTCAAAGACACACATGGGTGGAACGATGCGCCTTGGAACTAAGCCTACTCCTTTCTTGGTAGATGATTGCAAAATTCGTAGGCTTTATGGTGATGTTGAGCACGTTGATGAGAGGCATAGGCATCGATATGAAGTGAACCCAGACTTAATTGAGGAAATAGAGCAGAATGGTTTGATCTATGTGGGCAAAGATGAGACGGGGGAGCGTTGCGAGATAATGGAACTTGATGGGCATCCCTACTACGTGGGAACACAATTCCATCCTGAGTTCAAATCTAGACCTGGAAGACCCAGTCCGCCCTTCCTAGGATTGCTGATGGCTGCTAGTGGAGTAGAAATTTAATCCACCACTATTGGCAGAACCCTGGTTGTCCTATAACCTTGGAGAACCTTAAGATATCGCATTTCAGAGAATTTGGAGTCCAATGTATCGTCACCAGTTTCAATTCGCAGAGCCCTCACGGACATTAGCTTTGCTGGAGTGACTACCCCCAAAATATTCTCTATACCAATCATGCTTAGCACTTTTGGAGATAGTTGCAAATTTCCCCGCCCTATCAGAAAACCTTGCCCGCCCATTGGTGAGAGGAGGAGGGAGACTGGGACATCGTTGGCTTCTATCGTGGCAATTAGCTCACTCTCATTTAGATCGCTACCAATTACTTCCTCGCCCCTAGTAGCATCAATTCCCAAGGTTGTCAGGGTGTATCCAAGATTGTCCCCTATAATTCTAAGAGTTCCTCCTGAACCCCAAATTACCAATCTACCGTCACTTACCAATGACTCTTCAATATGTTCGGCTAGACCTTCAATAATTTCTTCCTCGGAGTTGGTTTCAATTAATTCCTTGGAGCCTTGCATCCATCTTGGTGAGTTTGGTGTCATGGCCTCGTCGAAAAGACGGATTGCCCAAATTCCGGAACGGTATTGCTCCTCATCTAAATCAAGTACCTCCGTACTGGAAACCAGTAAATCTCCTGAAATCCAGGCAGAAAGGACCTCGGCAGCGGCCTTTGGAGAGGAAGCAAAGCATCCAGAATGCATCTTTACACCAGAGGGAACACCAACAATGGGGAGTTTTGGTTTTCCATTTTCCTTCAAAGCTGTGACAATGTCTCTTGTGGTGCCATCACCGCCTGCGTAAACCAGTATGTCAATTCCTTGTTTAATCAACTTAGAGACAGCGTCAATAGTGTGTTGGAAATTAGTTTGAGAATTTGAGGAATGTACTACTTTGATCGAATTGAAAAATGATCCTTCCGGAATCCAATCAGTTCCCATCCTGCCATCGCTAGTACGCCACTGAAGATCTTTGTGACTTCCTCTATGTATCGTTGCGAAATGGTTCAACATTGTTTTCATTCTTGGTCCTGATCGATCCTCGGCACCCATCGATCTAGCCTCCTTTGCCTTTCCATCACTGCCCTTCATCCCCAACTTGCCCCCCAAACCAGCATCTGGATTGACAAGGATGCCCAATCGCGTCATATTTGTCCGAAAAGGAGGTCGTTATTATCGCTATATGCGTCTTCCGGGTACCATGAGGGTGGTGGTTGCGCTGGGTGGGAATGCCTTACTTCGCCGTGGTGAGCCGCTAACTGCGGAAAATCAGAGAAAGAATGTAAGAATTGCATGCAAAGCACTTGCACCTATTGCAATGAAACATCAGGTTGTAATTACTCATGGCAATGGGCCACAGGTTGGGCTTCTTGCACTTCAATCAGCTTCATTTGAAGATGTCGAGGAATACCCATTGGATGTACTTGGTGCACAAACTGAAGGAATGATTGGTTACATGATCGAGCAAGAGCTAGGTAATCTAATGCCTACTGAGACGGCTTTTGCGACCATACTGACGATGGTTGAGGTTGCACCTGACGATTCTGCATTCAACACACCAACCAAACCCATTGGCCCGGGATACTCCAAGAAAGAATCTGAAAAGCTGTCTAATGAAAAGGGATGGAGATTCTCAAAGGACGGGGATCTTTGGAGAAGAGTGGTTCCTTCACCTGAGCCACATAGAATCTTTGAGCTACGACCCATACACTGGCTTCTTGAAAAAGGTGCAATTGTAATCTGTGCAGGAGGGGGGGGCATTCCCACGATGTATGGGGAAAACGGTGACCTCGTAGGGGCTGAGGTAGTTATTGACAAGGATCGAGCAAGTGCCCTCCTAGCCAGACAGTTGAATGCGAGGCTATTGATTTTAGCGACTGACACGGACGGAGTTTACACTAATTGGGGGAGCGAGAATGCCAGAAAATTAGACACTGTGACGCCAGAGAAAATGGAACAGTACGAATTTGATGGCGGGTCTATGGGGCCAAAGGTTGAGGCGGCATGCGAATTTGTCAGTAGAACTGGAGAAAGAGCAGTGATCGGTTCATTAAGCGAAATAGAAGAAATGGTAGATGGCATGGCTGGAACCCAATTCACCATTGAATGATGCAAGAACGATGAAGAATCGACCAAGTGCTTGATAATGTTGAGTCATGACGAGACGAGCGGAGGCGTTAGTTTGTCCATGATTAAAGTCGGCGTTGCTGCAAACGAGGTGCATGAATACGCCTCTGGCATTAGTGCTGGTGAAGTGATCCTGAATGTCCATGGGAAACGATCAGGGGCAGTAGCCGCCTTGGTTGACGGAATTGAAAGGGACCTCTCTCATGCCCTAGATTCGGATTGCTCTGTTGAGCCGATACCAGGGGATTCTGAAGCTGGTTTGTACATCCTCCGGCATAGTTGTGCGCATCTGCTGGCTCAGGCCGTAACTGAGCTATTTCCTGATTCTAAGCCAACTATTGGGCCGCCAATCGAGAATGGTTTCTATTACGACTTTATGATGGATCCAATAGGAGACGAAGAGCTAGGCATTATCGAAAAAAGAATGAAGGGTTTGGTGAGAGAGAACCTGCCAATAGCCAGGGAGGAACATGACAACGAGGCCTTGAGGGCGATGTTTGACTCAAATCCATTCAAAATAGAGATTTTAGATGAAAAGGTTGGCGATGAGGTGGGGTCTTCCGCATACAGACAGGGCGATTTCGTTGACCTCTGCAGGGGCCCTCACGTTTCCTCGACCTCTCAGCTCAGATGGTTCAAACTCACTAGCACGAGTCAAGCATATTGGAGAGCAGACAGAGAAAATGAATCACTTGTTCGTATTTACGGAATGTGCTACCCATCCAAAGAAGCACTCAAAGAACGTGAAAGACAGTTGGCAGAAGCAGCGAAGAGGGATCACAAAAAAATTGGCAGGGAAATGGAGCTTTACATGATTGATGAGTTGATCGGAAAGGGCCTCCCCGTATGGTTACCCAATGGCGAGATCCTTAGGTCTGAGATTGAGCGATACGCTATCGAAACAGAGGATTCTTATGGCTATGACAGAGTGACGACTCCGGTATTGGGGAAGCGGCAATTATTCGAGACCAGTGGTCATCTTCCGCACTATGCTGATGGCATGTATCCGCCAATGGAGATGGATGACGGCTCATACTACCTCAAGGCCATGAACTGTCCAATGCACCATTTGGTATTCAGAAATAAGAAGCGTTCATACCGAGACCTGCCAATCAGGATAGCGGAATATGGGACGGTTTACAGAAACGAGCTTTCAGGTACCTTAGCTGGTATGCTGAGGGTCAGGATGCTGTCAATGAATGATGCCCATATATACTGTACATTGGACCAGGTTGCACAAGAATTTGCAGATAACATCAAAATGGCAAAAGAATACTATGAGACCTTTGGATTCGATGACTACTACTTCAGACTCTCTCTTTGGGATCCGGAAAAAAGAGACAAATACATTGACCAACCAGAAAACTGGGAGCACACCCAGAATCATTTGCGGGAAATAATGGATGGTCTAGGCGTAGATTACATTGAGTCGATAGGCGAGGCGGCATTCTATGGCCCGAAGGTGGATATTCAATTTCGAACAGCCATAGGTAGAGAGGAGTCCATGGCTACTATTCAACTTGATTTCGCAGCGAAAGAGAGGTTCGAGCTTTCATTCATGGATGAGACAGGAAACGAGAATGGTGAGGTTTTCGTTATACATAGAGCACCTTTGTCTACACATGAAAGGTTCGTCGCATTTCTTCTGGAAAATTGGTCTGGCAACTTGCCAACTTGGCTCTCACCGATCCAAGTTCAGGTGATTACGATCTCGGAAAGGCACAAAGAACATGCAAGTTTTGTCAAAGAATCTCTAGAAAGGGCGGGCGTTCGCGTAAAGGTTGATGACTCTGACAATACCGTTGGAAAGAAGATAAGGACGCATCGTAAAATGCGTCCCGCCTACATGCTAATTCTAGGGGAGGAGGAGGCTAACAATGGAACTGTTTCGGTCAGAGCTAGAAACGGAGACCAAAGGAATGACGTCCCTCTTGATGAATTTGTCGTGGACATCTTCGCTGAGATTTCGAATAGGGATAAGGTATTGGGCATAGTTAACTGAATTTGAAAATGGTCCGGCGTGATTATGAATACTAGGCCATCCTTAGCATGAGACCCGATGGACGCGGAAACTGGACTTGGTTCGGGCGACGATGGGGAAGTCAAGGAATCACTGCTATCAACCGCAAGGTCAGTAGTCCAAACTTGTCTCCAAATCCGAAAGGAGGAAGATGTACTCATAATCACTGATCCAGAGACCTCGATGGTTGGTAAGGCACTTTACGAAGAGGCTGCAAGGGTGACAGATAGAGTTCTACTGGTGATGATGCCTAAATCCCAGAGACCTGGAAAAGAACCACCTGCTCCAGTGAGTGAGATAATGAGGCAGAATAGGGTGATTATGATAGCCACACAGAGCTCGCTGACTCACACACGTGCTAGGGCGAATGCATCTAAGGCTGGAGCAAGGATTGTCTCAATGCCAGGAATTTCAACTGAATTATTTGAGAGCGGAGGTATGACTGCAGATTACAATGCACTACAGCGAGAGATGAATGGGTTGGGCGGCCACTTTCGTAGACGAAGAAAGGTACGAGTTACTTCGCCCGCTGGCACGGATGTCAGCTTCGATATAGGGGCTAGGTGGATACTAGAGGACAATGGGATCTGTAATAGGCCGGGTCAAGTCTCGAATCTTCCAGCAGGCAGAGTATTCGTCCTCCCCCTAGAAGGTTCTATGAGTGGACAGATAGTAATTGACGGTTCTTGGGGGGGCTCTGTGCTTGGAGAAAAATTGTCATTCAAAGTGGATAGTGGAATGGTTACAGGAATAGAAGGTGTTTCGGCTGACGATGTCACCTCTGTTTTCGAAATGGCCAAGGCTGGCCATAGGGGTTCCAAGAGGGATCTGGTTCGAACAGTCGCAGAATTTGGCTTCGGCCTAAACCCGAGGGCTACAAGAATTGTAGGGAGTAAGCTAGAGGACCAAGTGGTTAGAGGAACGGCATACTTTGGATTTGGAGATAACACCGCAATAGGAGGATCTGTTGCGGTGGGATTCCACATTAGGGGGGTCATGAAAGACCCTAGTGTGACTTTGGATGATTTTTCCCTAATCAAAGAAGGTAAAATTACAATGGCATAGGGTTTTGGATGAGGGCGGTAGTTTGGTGTAATGGTCAGATTCCTTCTCAGGTTGTTGTTGATTCGGTGATCGATGACGGAGTTTCAGTTTTCGGAGTTGACGGTGGTGCTGACAAAGCTAGAGGATTCGGCATTTCTGTCAAAGAGGTATTGGGCGACTTGGATTCAGTGGATCGACCTCATTGGGGGAGTTCGATTAGAGAACTGCCAGATCAATCGAGTAGTGATCTATCGAAATCAATCGAATACCTGGAGAGGGGTGGTTATTCAGAAATTGATGTCATTGGGATTGAGGGTGGGAATCTGGGGCACACAATAGGTGCTTGGGCCTCTTTGGTTGAAACACCACCAAAAATTACAGTGAGAATGCACTATGAAGATTCGGTAGCCCATAGGGTCAACATTCACTCTGGAGAGTTTCGAATCCATATTGACAGAGGTGAAGAGTTCTCTATTTTCGCTTTAGAAAGAAGCAGGATTTCTATTTCTGAAGCCAAATGGGAGTTAGATGACGAAGAAGTTGGTTTTTGCACGCTCGGCCTAAACAACATCGGAATTGGGAAGGAAGTGGCAGTCAAATCCAATGGTACGGTGGTGATAATCGCCAGCAGGGACTACTCTTCCTCATAGGACTTGGCGAGCATCATGGCAATTGGCTTGGTTCTATCGTCTTCGTCGAGAGCAAGTCTAACGATTATCACTATGGGAACGCCGATTATCGCTCCAGCTATTCCCCACACTTGGGCTGAAAGCATTACGGTAAGAAGAAGGACTAATGGAGAAATTCCCAATCTTGAGCCCGAAAGGTTTGGTTCAATGAATGAACCAAACAATTGTTGATTGGCAACGAGCATTAGAGCCATCAACAAAGCGGAGCCTGGTTCAAGTACAATGAGCCCAATCATAACCGGTGGAATCGTAGCTAGAAGCGCCCCCAGGACGGGAATGAAATCAAGTAAGAAGCATAGAGTTCCAAACAGAAACCAGCCAGGGATGTCAAAGAACAAGGGAGAGAGTAGTATGGCCACTATAGCCGCCTGCCCCGCACTACAGGTAGCCTTTGAAATTACATAGGTTGAGATTGACTCTGATGAATTGGCCACTATTGTCCTAACTCTTTCATAAGAATCTGGAAAGGCCGACTTGAATCTGTCTGGCAGAGTTTTCTCTTCCAACATCAAGAACACCAAGAATAGCAAGACAGTACCCATTGTGGTCATGAAACTGCCAACTGATCCGAGGATTGAAATGGCAAATTTCTCAATATTTTCTGGCGAGGCTATCCTTGAAACGACCTCGGAGCTGCTGAATATTGCTTCGAAGCCATAGAGGTCCGCTTCTGAGTATCTTTTCATTTTTTCATCTAAAGCAGCGTTAATCTCTGGAATTTCATCAATAAATTCGGACAGGTTGTCATAGAGCACTATCGAGATTATGTAGGCAACAACAACAGCAGATCCGAGCACTAGGGCATAAGAAAGATAGCTATTCTGAACTCTTTCGAATAGGTATCTCTCAGGAGCTCGAATTAGAAAATAAAGTAGAATAGCGATAGCTAATGGCATCAGTATTGGTTGCAGGAAAAATAGTGCTAGATAGACCACTAAGGAGACTATAGCAACGCTTGCGGCGGTTGTTGGGCTACCAATGTCCTCTAAGTTCCCGTGGTTAGACACGTACCTCCGATGCCGGTTTAGCAATCAAGAGTTTCCCCTTGTCAAGAGTTTTTCTTGGCTCGCTTGTATATTGATTCGAATGATTCGGCATTGGATTTGAGAGTGAAGCCCTCAAGAACCCTTTTTCTTCCTTCTGCGCCCTTTTCCCTCATTTTTTCAATTGATTCGACCCCTTTCATGATTGCAGCACTCATTGATTCTATTTCGCCCATTTTGAATAAGATGCCGACGCTGTCATCAACCATCTCTGGAAGTGGTCCGTGATCCACGGTAGCAACTGGTACTCCCGAAGACATTGCTTCAAGGGGAATCAGACCTTGTCCCTCGTAATATGAAGGATAAACGACCAAATCGGAGAACCTGTATAATTCTGCTAGATCTTCAAATTTCAAGCTTGGCTCAATAATTACTTTATCGGAGATTCCTAGTTTTCTTGACAAGCGGAGCAGCTTCTTTCGTAAATTACCCCTGCCGACGATCAATAATTTACAATTTGGTGGTTGTTTCCTTGCAAACGATTTGAGCAGCATTCCATGTCCCTTCCTAGCTGCTAGCCTCCCAACAGCAAGAATTAGAGTGGATTTATCGTCCAAACCGTACCTATTCCTAACCTGCTGGTACCTAAGCACTTCATCTTCACTATCCCTATGCATGGGCGTAAACATCCTTGTGTCCACCCCCCAATGAATGACCTCGCAATCCCAATTTCCAGGGGGTGAGTATCTTTCTTCCAGATCTTTCTTTGTTGCGAATGAATTTGGAACTACGATGTCAGACCGTCGAATTGCGGAATCTTCAAACTTGGAAAAAATACCTGCAAAATAGCGTATTGCCATGTCATTAGGGTTTGCCCAGACTGCGGGTTCGCCGTGATTTGCGGCTAGATCTAACCCATCCTTCTCCCCCAGCCAAGTGCCATGCATAGAGGAAACCACTGGAGCAACTTGTGATTTGCAGCGATCGAATTGTTTGTCATCCCATGAAATCATTGGGCAGTGTAGGTGAACCACATCTATCGGATCTTCAGAGTGAAGCTTCTCTAGAGAATTTAGTGAGTGCCGTCCAAAAGATCTGGTGAATGCCATCGGAATTGGAAGCCATGGTACTGGAATGACTGTTACCCCGTCCAATTCCGGGGGCTCGCCTCTAGAGCTTCGAGTAATTACTGAAACCTTGTGGCCTAATTCAACTAAGTGCGAAGATAAGTGAAAAACAGTTGAGCCCATTCCACCCCACCTAGGTGGATACTCGGCTGAAACCATCGCGATGTGCATAGCCCTCACACTCGGGCTTGGGGCCACACTATTGAAGCGAACGGGGTGGTTGTTGCATGATTTTCACTTCAGTATGGTTGAAAACTGAGTAATTGTTGGGCGATACGTGCGAGAAACTCTGCCAGTACACGTAACTGTAGTTATTCCAACTAGGAACGAAGAGGCTGCGATAGTGGATACTATTCGCAGCGTACCGGATAATGGTTGGTGTGAAAGGCTCGATTTTTTGGTAGTGGACGGAAACTCCACAGATAGAACTGTCGAGCTTGCAAGGGAAGAGGGTGCGACTTGCCTAATAGAGCCCAGGCGAGGTTATGGAAGAGCTTACAAAACCGGTTTTGCGGTTGCACCGGGAGAAATTATCGTGACGATGGACGCGGACTGCACCTATCCCGGGGAAGAGGTTCCTAATTTGGTTAGAAGGCTGGTCGAGGATGATCTTCTATGGATTTCTTGTGATAGACTGAGAAAGTCGGAGGACGGGAGTATGCCGGGAATGCATGGTTTTGGCAACTGGGTTCTTTCCACGGTTGCGAGGTTACTTTACTGGTACGGGATTCATGATTCGCAGAGTGGGATGTGGGTCTTCAGGAAATCTATCTTCAATGACGAACGTGTCAGACCAAAGCATGATGGAATGCCCCTGAGTCAAGAATTCAAGATTCGTGCACGGAGATTCCTAGGGAAAACCCGAACTAAGGAGATTAGTGTGCCATACAGGCAGAGGGTCGGTGAAGCGGAGATTAACACATGGAGGGATGGGTTGCTAAATCTCCGGTTTCTGTTTACGCATAGACTGGGGCTGACTAGGGAGAAAACCCCATGGGGTCCTGAAAACTAGTTGTTGTCTTTGTCGAAGTCGGAATCCAATTCTCTTGGTTCGAATGATGACCATGACTCTATCATATCCATATCCTGTGCGATTTCTTCGATTCGTCGACGTTGAAATGCTAATCCAGCGATACCAAGGGCTAGAGCCGAAATTCCCAATAACGGAAGAATGGTTGAGCCGAGCCAATGAGGTAGTCCACTTCCTTTGTCCTGCACTGGAAGGGACTGTACTAGTCCTTGACTAACTAAATCGGAGTCTACGGCCCAGACTTCGACTTTGGCCCATGGTCCTTCTGAAACTATCCAATTGGAACGATGAGTCCAGATTCCATCTCCCGCTACTAGGTCCCCTCCTGATCCATCATCACGGAAGTAAAGCGACTCCGATTGACCACCATAGGTCAGCTCCCCTCTTACGATTTCAGTAGTCCCGTCTTGATCGATGAGGGTTACAGTTGCCATGACATCAGTGGATACGCCATTCTTAATTTCAAATATGGAAATCTCCAAATCCCTTAGTTCGGGGGCACTTGACCCAATTGTCAGATTGATCGAAGCAAATGAGGAGTCACCTCTTGAGTCCTGGACAAGGAGATCGATTCTTACCGGCCCAGGTGAGAAATCTGGCTCTAGCTTTATCCTATCGCCAATTATTTCTCCAGTTGGAAGCATCCACTGGTATAGTACTATGTCATTGTCAAAATCATATGATTCTGCAGCACTAATCTCGATATCGAAACCAGGGGGCACATACTGCCCATTTTCTAGTCCGCTTATTACTGCGATTGGCCCTGTTTGAGTGATTGTAATTTTCTGAGTATGCTCACTAGACTTACCGGTCGAATCGACTAGGACAAATCTGAGTTCATGATCCCCATGTACGAGGAACTCATCATACAAATTGTCCTTCTCAGCATCCTCAAAGATGATTCCAGACAGATTTGAGTAAAGACTTACAGTGAATGGATTGCCATCGTAATCAATCGAGTCTCTAAAATCGAATGTTACAGGAACGTTGGATTTGAATTCATTGTTTGGCAATGGCGAATCCAGAGTAAGTACGGGGGCGGATTCAGTGACGAAAACCGAAATGGAACTGGTCCTTTTAGTGATTCCATCGTCAATTGTCAATGTAATCAAGTGATTGCCATGAGAAAGCCTGGTTGAGATTGCCCAATCACTGCCTAATGGGTCATCTGAGTTGTTTGATTCCCAAAGTACGCTGACGATGTCATCACTAGATTTGACCAGTGGGTTGCATAGAATCCCTGAGCCATTGTTTGGTAAATCTTGACATGCCAGATCCCAATCTCCAGAACCCGATGCATCAAATGTCGTTAAAATCGATGAGTCAGTTTGGTGGCCATTGAGTGGACTGGAAATTATTGCGTTTGGGACTGAGTTATCGACTGTTATTTCTTGTTCAAATGCGTCCCAAAGTCCGGCATGCTCCGTTCTATTGTCACTGACCTTCATCGAAATCATATGCTTTCCCTTGCTAAGCGTACCAATCCACTCCACTTGTTCTTCAGGAGTGCTTCCTTGACCCAGCAAACCATCCTTATCACTCCAGAATTCAAACTTGATGTCATCTCCCTCGGGGTCAATAGTCGAAGAGCCGTCAAGTTGTATCCAATCGGAAGAGGTATTGCCATTCCTACTCACCTCCATCTTTGCGTCTGGAATTTCATTGAACAGATCTACATCGAAAGTCCATGAAACGGAGGGATTGACCCCATCAGAAGCCATTACGGAAACAGAAAACTGGTCCGCTTCTGACACATTGAATGATCTGGTAATTTCCATAGGACAATCTGGATCGCCAGTTTCGAGGTTTGTCTCTGTTTCATAGGATGCCACGACCCAGCACCAAAGAGAGCCCCCTTCGGGATCGTATGTACCATTGAGAATTACCGTAACATTTGCAGTTTCACCTAGGTACAGTGTGCCCCATGAAGATATGTCAGGATTTGTGTCAACTGAAAGAACAGGGGGCAAATTTACGAGTTCTATCTGCCTAGTTTCGCTTACGCATTTTGACTCTATGGCAATATTCTGCGGATTATAGATTAAATCACATACCTCCAAGGAAATTGAGTGCAGACCATCGGAAAGGCAATCAGGTTTATCAACGGAATTTACAATGAAAGATGAATTGTTGGCAGCTATTGATGATCCGCATAATTCCAAGATGTCTCCATCTATGTTGCTAGACCAGTTGAAACTGAGATTGTCAAAGTCCAAATCCCAAGATTTGGAGGCATCAAATGTTAGCTCGCTGCCGCTGGGTAGTTCCGCCCCATTTTCTGGATCATCCCAAATTATGTAGGGTGGTTGATTCGAAAGATCTAGCTTGCAGTAAACCCTTTGGTCGCTATCAATATTTATCGGTCCGGAGGTGTTACTTTCACCATCATAATTACATCCTATGTTTGCAGTATTTTCTGAAGACCAGTTGGACAGAGGCGTCCAACGCTTGCCGACAAAGGGTCCCAATTCCATCAAGCCGGAATATGGAAGAGTTTGATTGAAATCGTCTTCGAAAAGTGTGAACGTGGTATTGATCTCTGCAAAAGGGATGTTCAGAAGGTTCTGATTAATGACATGGGCATCGATTGTCCACATCACATCCACTATGCTATCATGGGAGGTCCCATTAGATGGAGTGATGAGATTGGAAGAGGAAATCCACTGGAGATGGCTATTCCCAAGCATCGTGAATGAATCTGATTTGGAAGGGCTACGATTTAGGGTAGAGTCCGTGAAACCTACCATGCTGCTGTTTATTGATGGGGAGTTTTGGATGCACATGAGTGTAACATTGGAGGCGACCATTCCCGTGTGCCCCACCATATCTAGGCAATTCGCCTCACTCTCCCAAATTACGCTGTCCCTTAGTGATGAGTCGGTTAATCCTCGAGCTTCCCAGAAAAGACCTCCTGTTTCTCCACCCAAATCAAGGTCGCTAATTTCTGCATCAACCCCATCCAAGTAGACCAGGTATTGTCCTTCGTCAGAGTTTACTGCCATGTCTTCGATAAGAATAGAACCGGCATGATTGGTTCCCTGGTTATCTATATCTAGAGCAGGTAGGGAAACGCTATCTTGGATTGTGGTTGAGATTAGCTGAAGGTCGATGCTATCACGAATTACAATCCCGTGTTGATCCCCAATACTTGAGCATTCAATGCAGCTCACATTCTTTCCGTTGCTCATCACGTAGTTTGACTTGGAAAAATACATTCCAGCTGAGTGCTCTGGAATTGCCCCCTCAATTCCGTTTCCTGATGTGTAAACATGAGATAACTCAACGTTGCTGGAGTCGATAACCGCCAATCCGTTGACCGAGTTATTTGTTATCTCCATATGTTCGATTCGTGGATGAAATTTTTTCATATAAGCTCCAGTGCCACTGTTATTATTTATTTTCCAATTACTTCCAATTACCCCGCCTAGGGACATATGCACCCCAGTTCCTGATGAGTTCTCTACCAGTAGGTCATACACCCCGGGTGGGCCTGCTTGTACCCAGCTAGTGCTTCTGAAAAGCAGACCGGCGCCCTCATGGCTCGGGGCAGTAGGTGATGGGTTGCCATTGTTGCGTATCCTTAATCCTGATAGATTAGTTGACGAATCGGAAACAAAGACTCTGAGTCCAACGACTGGATTGTCCTCGATCAATCCTTCAATGATTTTAACGCCAGTGGTATTTACATCAAATGCAACATAACCTAGGCCTGGTGTTTTCGCCTCTGGTCCACCGGTACCGCGTACCTCTATATCTTTGAAAATAGCAATTGTCTCCAAGTTGGCATAGTTTGAATGGTTGTATTGCTCTACGAGAACACCTCGATATTGACTATCCTCAACTACTAGTCCTTCGAAGGTGGGCCTAGTCGTAATTCCTGGGCTTTGATGTCGAACGATAACCCCATTGTCTGACCTTGAAACCAAAGACTCTGAAATAAGCGGAACGGAGTCCTCTACCCAAATTCCTGCTGATGCGGCCAACGTAGCTCCACTAATGTTTGAAATGGATGAGTTGAAAATTAGCCCTCCGGAGCCGCCCCAAATATTCAGTCCCCGAGTCATGGCTCCATCGATTGATAAGTTCCTGACAATTGGTGCGGATCCGTCGCCAATTGAAAGCCCAAGGCCATACCTCCAGCTTGTTGATGAACCATGAATGTCCTGACCCCCTCCTTGGATAGAAAGATGGTTAAAAATTGGAGAAGAATGGCTGAAAAGGTCCACTGCAACCCTATCTGCGTTAATTATTGTCAGGTTATTTACTGTTGGGTCGCTATGAAAAATTGTAAGTCCATAGATTGCATCTTTGATGGTGAGATTGTCCATGACTGAGTTCATACCTAAGCTACTGAAGTTGAACTGCAATCCTTCATGATCATCTGCCCCAGATGACTCAAATACAACTGGTGAGTCATTTGTCCCTAGTACATTGATACGCCCGTTGACCCAAATCCTCTCATTTGGGTCGATTCTGACAGTTGTTCCTGCTTGGATTACGAGGACATCGCCGGAATCGACAGTGAACCCACCGGTTAAGGTGACTGTACCACTCCATACTGTGGTAGACTTAGTCTGATCTGCAGAAGCCATATTTGCTGCTGGAGTAAGTAGAACCATCATTGCAAGAATCCAGACATGGGCCTGTTTCGACGAACCATGCATGTGTTCCGCCGCCGGCTTCACAAGTTAATCTCTTGTGGGATATGATTCTAGATTGCTTTTCCAATCGCAGGAGTCTTAAGCGGTCATAAGGCGCGTTGTTCAGATGAGTACGGCGTGGATACTGATTCAGACCGAATTAGGCAAAGAGAAGGACGTCTATCTACAACTTCTGGATATTCCTGCGGTTTCCGAGACCCATGTAGCATACGGGGAGTTTGATCTAGTCACAAGGATTGACTTCTCAGACGAAAAAGAGATGTCTAAAACACTAATTGGTGAAATGAGATCGATTGAAGGTGTCAGAAAAACGGAGACTCTGATTGCACTAGAGGTGTGAAAATGGCTGTAGGTTTCGTATTGATAACTACTGATCCGGGGATGGAGATCTCTGTAAGAGAAGAAGTAAGTGGCTTCGAATCGGTTGTGGGGCAATGGATTGTTTTTGGGGGTCATGACCTATTTGTGAAGATTGAGGCTGAAGATGAGTCGGAACTTACTCGTTGCATCGTGCAAGAAATAAGGTCTGTTAGTGGAATTAGAGACACTCGCACCCTTATTGGTGCGGAAATCTAAAGTTGTTTAGACAATTTTTCAATTAGTTCTCTTGACGCATTGTTGCAACCTGCTGATTTGAAACGGTTAACCGCCTCTCTCCAATTCGAAAGTCTGTTTTCTGGCTGGATTACTCCGCGCCAATACCACCATTGCGCCTTGATTCTCCGATTTGCAGAAATGCCATTTTCTAATTTCTGGGGGTTTTCGTCCAGATGTGCTTTCTGAAGCCAGCTAGGAATCTCATCGCCGCACATGCTCATTGTAAGGTGGATCATTCTGAGTCTATCCAAATGATCATCTGTGGACTCAAGATATGATCTGAGTATTGACAGGATCTCTATGGACAATTCTCCTGAAATTGAAGCGGCTAACATGGCCCTAAGGTCGAGTTCACGCACCTTTGGCGATTTCAGACCTAGCCTTGACTCTATGGCGCTCCTGGTTGAAGAGGCTGAAGAGATATCTCTGGTGTCGAGAGCAATTGCATGCCTTAGCAGATCTAGGGACAGTGAGGCGGCCTCTCTTTCTCCATCTGTCAAATCGGAAATGTCAATCGCATTGATGAATCTGGATAGCTGTGCGGCAACATCTTCCGACAGGATACCCGGCAGCCTATCATCATACAACCTAACTACACTAGCGACCTCTTCTCGGGCTCTATCTACGGGTTCTAAAGATTTGAGTGCGGTTTGTAGTAATTCTTCGGAAAGCTGCTTTTTCCCGTCAATTCTCGCAAGTCTGGACTGTCTGAGTTGTCTCATTGGCCCTTCTCTCAAACTATCGATGTATGTTCTAGCGATGCTCGTCTCTCCTCTTTCAAGAGCGAGGTCGGCAGCAATCAATTTCAAATCTTCATCATTGCATTTTTCCATTGCCTGATCCACAAGTACTGCTGCTGAGGCACTGGAGTGAAGTGCGACCTCCGATAAGCTGTTTTTGAGCAAATCCACATCCAATTTTTGTCCTGATTTTATGTGATGATGCATCTCAATTCTCCTTGCCCTTGCACCCTCCCTATTCTTCCAATGCATTGCCTGTAAACTGTGCATAATTCCAAGTTCATCTTCTGAGAGGGATGCGCGCCTTACATTCCTAATTAGGTGATGAGGTTCAGCAAAGTCACCCGACCATCGAAGAATCGCTGAATCATCTAGCTCAACGATTCCATCGGAGAACGACAATTCTTCTATTTCAATTGGAATAGGCGAAATACATAACTCATTGAGTGAATCCATGCCTGATTCGGAAATTCTGCGAATTACAGTGACCTCAACGTATGATTGGACGGCTTCGGCCCTTGCTGGCATCTCATCATCTGGTGACCAGAGATTGATGGCCAATGGATGCCCCCCCAAGGCTCGAACCACCTCCATGGCCTCCACTTCCCCCAAGTATTCGGGGAGGATTTCCAAGGCATCGGCATCTTTGAGTCCATCTAATCTAAACTCGTCAAATCCCTCAAGATTTTCGAATGGATTAGGGGCTCGCACGACGATTAACAAAGAAGCCTCAGTTTGAGAGCAATCCAAAATTAGCTGATTGATCCCACCAACGTGACGATTGCTAATCTGTTGCGCTTCATCAATCACAAGTAGAGTCCTAGTTGATCCTACAGAAGCAGCAATCGCAGATGTGGAAGTTTGTGCCTTCGGGCCAAGCCACATGGTAGCCAGTGATTCGACATCGGAGTCTATCGAGCAAGTGGCCCACCTTACTCTCCAACCGGAGTTCAGCATTTGTTCTGAGACTGATCTAGCTAGACTGGTTTTACCAATTCCTGGTAATCCACTTAGGATGAACGAGGACCCGTCGGCGATTCTACTCGAGATTTCTTTTATCTCCCCCTCCCTACCGAAGATTACCCCATTTTTGGGAATTGGTCCGTTGGATGGGCCTCTTCTCGGGGATTCAAGGGAGTCAGAAGAAACGATATCACGACCGGAGTCGGTAATATGCACAACTTTCCTCTTTCTTGGCCCCGCACCAATTGTATTGGCGCTGCGAGTAGTGACGAAACCTGAGGATTCCAGCTCCTTTAGAGGGGCATGCACCGCGGATCGCACCACCCCAACTGCCTCTGCTATTCCGGGTAGAGAGATTTCCCTTGGGACATCCCAAGATGACTCGATATCCCTCGGAAATGCGGAAAGATGGGCCAGTATTCGCCGCTGGGGGGCGTTGATCATGGCGTGCGGGCAATACTACTGTTCATGTGCGTTCACCTATGGCGCATCATTCCGATGCCCATCGATCACAGTGAACTCGACCTACCCAGCAAGCCTGGAGTGTACCTTTTCCGTGATTCTGGTAAGAGGGTAATGTATGTTGGAAAGGCCACTGATATTCAAAGCAGAGTCAAGTCATACTTTTCTAGTGTGCATGAGCGAGAGATGGTTCCTCGACTTCTTGCTGACTCGGAAGGTATTGACTTCATTGTAACACAAAGCCCTTCAGAGGCACTAATATTGGAGCGTCAGCTAATCAAAAAACACAAGCCAAGATATAACTCACTATTGAAGGATGACAAGTCATACCCATTCATAGCTTTGACAGCTGAGAAGATTCCTAGAATAATATACACTCGCCAACCTCCGAAAGATGCAAAAATCTGGGGACCCTTTCCTGATGCAGGTGCCGCGAAGAAGGTGGTTCAATTACTAAGGAGGCATTTTGGAGTTAGGGACTGCCCCGAGCTACTTCCACAGGGTTGCCTAGCAATGCACATAGGACTATGTGCTGCCCCTTGCATAAATTCAGAAGGCTACGAAGATAGATCTAGGGCAGTTTCGGGCGTTCTTGATGGAGATGGGTCGATAATCATAGAATCGCTACAAGGAGAGATGGATGAGGCATCCAAGAGGCTAGAATACGAATCAGCAGCTAGAATTCGTGATATGATAGCATCCGTCCAACTGACAATTTCTCAACAAGTTATCCATAGTCGCTTCTACCAAGACTGCGATGCGATTGGATTTGCCTCCGAGGGCGATACTGGATGTCTGGTTATCGTTCATGCAAAGAATGGCATCATACAGGGTCAGGCTGACTATCCATTGATTCACAGAGGTAGTGTTGCTGACTCCGTCTCCCTGGTTCTATCCGAGCATTATGCGAATGGCAACCCCCCTCGAACACTGTTGGTTCCATGCGCTTTGGATGGGGCAATGAAATCCTGGCTCTCAGAAAAAAGAGGTAGTGCTGTTGAGATAAGAATTCCCAAGAGGGGCAAGCTTGCCAAGCTTAGACGAATGGCTGACAGGAATGCAGAGGTCCTGGTGGGCAGGAACCTAAAAAGTCGTGAAGGTAGCCTAGAACAGAGGGCAGCAAATGATGCTGCCCGCCTACTTGGAGTTGATTCTATTGATCACATCGTCTGCTTTGACATGGCACAACTTTTGGGATTGGAGAGAGTAGGTGCAAGCGTCGTATTCCGTAATGGAAGACCTTCCAACAAGGAGTACAGGACATACCGGGTGAAGTCGAACTCTGCTGATGACTTGAGAATGATGACTGAAGTTGTTGAGAGGTGGTTGAAGAAGCAGGATGCGTGGCCAGATTTGCTGCTACTTGACGGTGGCAAGACCCATCTTTCGGCGATCACGACGATGCTGGAAAGAAATGGTCTGAGGGATCGTTTTCCTGTTGCATCACTCGCTAAGAGGGAGGAAACACTACACAGAGAAGGGGAGATCCCGATTTTGCTAGATAGAAGAGGCAGAGTATTGATTCATGCAAGAGATGAAGCCCATCGTTTCGTTAATAGATTCCACAAGAAAAGGAGGGGGAGGAGCGCTCTAATAGACCCATTAGAACATATAGAGGGACTTGGGGCAAAGAAGATTCAATCTCTGCTGAGGCACTTTGGAGGGAGGAAGGGGATCGAGCACGCCACAGAGAGCGAGTTGCGGGATGTCCCCGGCATAGGGGAAGAAATGGCAAGAAGAATTACTTCCCATATGGAGGGATGAGAAATTGAAGATTCAGTCACCTCACAAAAAATTACGAGAAGGAGTTTCCTCGTTCATAGGTGAAGAAAACTCTGGGTTTTTTCTCGAGGATTTACCAAAGAAATGGGAGAGGTTCGGTGATGTGGCCATTCTTCCCCGTGGTTCCTTTGAGGGGGAAAAATGGGAGACTTACAAGAGTAGGAGATTTTGGAAAATGGTAGCAGATTCACTAGGTGCGACCAGACTTGCTATCTCTGGAGAGGTAAGAGGTAATTTCAGACGTAGTGGGTTAACTATGCTAATTGGAGAAGACGATCGAGTAATTAGGAGAGAGAATGGCATTGACTACCACTATCGATTAACGAAATGCATGTTCTCCGCCGGCAACGTGAATGAAAGACGGAGGATGGGAGGCTTGGCCGTAGAGGGTGAAGTCATAGTAGACCTGTATGCAGGCATTGGATACTATTCAATCCCCATACTGGCTCACTCCAAGGCTGCACATGTTCATGCATGTGAATGGGGGTCAGATGCACTGGAGGCACTGAGGGTAAATCTTGAGGTTAACGGGGTTAGCGAAAGATGCACAATTCACGCAGGTGACAACAGAACGGAGAATGATCAGATCAATGGAGTAGCTGATCGGGTTCTTCTCGGCCTTCTACCCTCTTCATCCCAGGGTTACAAATCGGCCCTTAGGGCGATGAAACCTTCAGGAGGGGTGCTACATATCCATGGCTTGGGAAAGTCGAGTATGCATGAGCAATGGACTGATTCTATTGAAGCTGAAATTATTGAATTGGGTGGTGGCTTTGTTCTTGAAAGTAGATCTTTGACTAAGGTCAAAAGCCATTCACCGCATTGGGACCACCTAGTACTGGATCTAGTCATTGGTCCAGCCTAGCGTTGAAGTCTATTGGCTCTGCCAAGGGGCCGTGGTGGCAGAGTGGCTGGTGGATGCGGCGGCCGTCTACAACGAAGTTTCGTTTGAGTCAAGGCACAGCTATCCTGCCCATGTTCTAATGCCGATAGGGACGCTTGCTAGCCTCATCGAGTGGTCTTTCAGATCGCTTCCAGATGAGATCCTAGTAGGAATCGATCCAGATCATAACAGACCCAATCCCAAATCTGTCGACGAGGTGTTCGACGGGCGAATTGAGGGGATGTTCGCTGGACAAGGATACTTGATGGGGGATCCTCACTTGATCAACAGAGGGGATTCTTTCTCTGTACATCACGTCCCAGAAGAGTGGACTGATGGATTGCTTGGCTCCGACAGAGGACCGCGTGGATCTAGGTTCTGCCACTATATCCATTCACATCCAAACTGCGTGGCAATTCCTAGTCAAGCAGATGCTGAATCGGCGCAATGGACTGAGGGTTGTGAAATGATTCTGGGTCTCAGGTATACCCCAGAAGGATCCCTTCCATGGCTTGAAGATGTAGAAGGGGTTCGAAGAAGCTTAGTTCCGGCCACATCCAAGGATGCACTGCCTGTGATTGGAAAGGCGGTCACTGGTCACAAAATACATGGATTGGAGCTCATAGCATTCCATAGAACTGGTTTTGGAGTGAATCTATTAATCACTGACTCCGAAGGAATCCCGATAGGTCTGAATCTGTAAACTCCCATCTCAGAGGAAACTCTTGATTAGGCGATCGGAGACAGGGGGCCATGAGTGAGGGCATGTACTACAGGATGATGGGTAACACTGGGCTCCAGGTGTCCGTTTTGTCATACGGATTCTGGGCTACCTATGGCGTAAAGGAGGACTTAGTGGGGGAAGAGGGCGTCCAAACTGCAAAGGAGCTTCTAGGGATTGCCAGAGGTGCAGGGGTGAACTGCTTCGATCACGCGGAAGCTTATGGGGTTCCTGCGGGAGAGGCCGAAAGAATATTCGGCATCGCCCTAAATCAGCTTAGGGAGGAGGACCCAGAGCTCTGGAGGCGTTCAGAACTAGTGATTACGACCAAAATCTTCTGGGGCGGAGACGGGGTTAATGAGAAGGGTCTGTCGAGAAAGCACATCATTGAGGGCCTTGATGCAAGCCTTGAGCGTCTACAACTTGACTACGTGGACATGGTCTTCTGCCACAGACCTGATCCGCACACACCAACTCAAACCGTGGTTCGAGCGATGACAGATATTGTAAGATCTGGGGCTGCGATGTCTTGGGGAACTAGCGAGTGGTCGGCACAACAGATTACGGAAGCTTTCTGGATGGCCAAATCTGAGGGTCTCGAGCCACCTCAATTCGAACAGCCCCAATATAACATGCTTCATCGTGACA
>Ga0115011_10000226_pt1 | contig 51477 bp, 68 predicted proteins | sample TroAtlMetagenome_2_FD_88705 | JGI IMG/M metagenome (GOLD analysis project Ga0115011, IMG submission 88705) | Marine eukaryotic phytoplankton communities from Atlantic Ocean - Tropical Atlantic ANT8 Metagenome | ecosystem: Environmental > Aquatic > Marine > Oceanic | place: Tropical Atlantic... | reverse complement strand
GCCTAGATAATGCCTACCGCAATTAAGCCAAAACGAAGTACTACCATCGGACAGATTCCAGGTCTGTCCGATCTCCAAGACGGAGAGATGGCGATTAATATTGTAGACCAAAAGATCTACATTAGGAGTGGCGATAATATTGAGACAGTTGCATCTGCTGCTACTGGTGCTGTTCCAGTCTGGAATTATCAGAATGCATCTGCTGCATTTGTTGTTAACAAACGATATGTTATTGATACAACTGCAGGAGAATTAACATTCTCTATGCCTACCGTTGGTTTATCGGTTGGAGATAGTATTGAGATCCATGATGCGGCAAACAACTGGCATATAAATAATGTTATTATCACTGACTCTGTGAATAAATTTCGTGATGCTATCGGAAATATAGAGGATCCTCCTCTAATTCTGGATGTTTCTACGATTACTGTTATGCTTTTATGGAACGGATCTTATTGGAGCATTGTTAGCTAATGGCACTCTCGTTAAGTAATTCACATTTCCAACCAAAGGATTCAAAAGGATACTATGTTTATGCTTTGAGGCGTGATTCCGAACACATGCTTCATCTTACTCAGGTAAGTACTGCATCAACAACGGAAACCTTTGAACCTTTTAGATTGGATGGTACTCAGGTAGAAGGCTTCGGCGACTACTCGGATTATGTGGAGGAAACCACTGAACAAAAATCCAAGAGCAATCATCCAATGGATAAATATCAACAGATTCGTTACGATAGGCGTAACATAAATTATTTCCTAGACGCTGAAGGATATCTAGTCCTCCAAGTCAACGGATCCCACACATACTCTGGACCTGTATAGAGATCACTAACAATGGCAGAATTTAGACTTGGTAGACTGAAGTTCAACTGGCGTGACGCATGGGCTGGTTCCACTGCGTATGTCATCGATGACCTTGTTAGGTTTGGAGCGAACTCATATGTCTGCGTAGGTAACCATACCTCACAAGCCCTTGCGGCAAATTTTACTCTTGATGCTGCCAATTGGCAACTTCATACAGGTGGTTTTGAGTCTAAAGGAGACTGGACCGCCACAACAGCGTATGTACCAGATGATATCGTCAAAGAAGGCGGTAACATGTACATCTGTACTAATCAACACACTTCATCTGGTTTATCAAGTCAGTTTGAAGGTACAGATTTACCTGCCCATTGGAAACTATTCCAAGAGGGTCTTAATTTTGTAGGTGCTTATGCAACTAACACTTACTATGGTGTTAACGATGTAACACTCTTCGGTCCAAGAGAGTATCGTTGTACCGCATCATTCCAGTCACCAACTGACTGGGTAGTCAATGTAGATGGATTATCATCTGGTTCAGATGCTTTCTATCCTCCTGAACAGAACTTTTCTCAGGTCTCTTCTGGGTATGAGAATAAAGGAGCATACATTGCAACAGAAAGATATCAAAGAGGAGATATTGTAGAGTGGAAAGGGTCTACTTATGTTGCTATAAGTTCTAACCCCACTGCACTACAGCCTAACGAGAGCGAAAACGATTGGTCATTCCTTAACCTTGGTATAGGTACAGGTGGTCAAGATGCTTGGGATACAGGTCTTCCATATTCTAAAGGTCAGATTGTAAGATTTGGTGGTAACACATATCAAGCTGACATATTAAAGATTGAACCTAATAATAGACCAACTGGTATAGGTAGTACCACAATTGATAGTGGTATTAATGGTTGGGCATTATTAAATAGAGGATTTAGTTGGACTGGTGCTTACACCACTACAACAATCTATGAGATTGGTGACATTGCTGAGTATCAATCTTCAGCATACATTTCAGTTGCTTCTACTAACCAGAATGTAGAACCTGGAACATCAGTCAACTGCTGGCAAGCATTTGCTATTGGAGACAGTGCAGCACTCTTAACTACTAAGGGTGACCTATTAACTAGGAACGCAACTGGTCCAACAAGATTAGGTATCGGTACTGCTGGTACATTCTTGAAGGCAGGTACTAGTAACGAAGCTGAGTGGCAATATACTGGTAAATTAACTAAGACATATTATGTTGACCCTGAATTAGGACAAGACACCAACTCTGGTGAGTCTCCTGATGCTGCATTTAGAACCATTGCTTATGCAACAACATCAACTAATCCAAAGTATGATGTAACTGGTGCGATCTATGATGGTCCTACTGGTATTTGTACTATCACTGCTGCTGGTCACGGACTATATGAAGGACAAGAAATTAAGATTGTTGGACTAGCGTTCACTTGTGACTCTGGTTTAGGTCCATCATCTATCTTCCCGAATGGTAAGACTGGAGACTTCTTCTTCGGTGTTGAAGAAGTTATTGATACTAATACATTCAGTGCAATGGTTGGTGTCTCAACCTTCGCACATACCTATGTGTCTGGTGGTGAAATAACAAACGCTGCTCCTGTTATCTTGAAGCTATCTGCTGGTAGATTCGATGAGCAGTTACCAATGACACTTGGTAAGAACTTCTGTATTGCTGGTGATGTTCTTAGAGGTTCTACTATTAGACCTGCTGAAGGATTATCCAACGATGGTGTTACACCAAACAATCGTTCGACAATGTTCTATGTGTCTGACGCTGTAACTGTACAGGGTATCACGATGCGTGGTATGGAAGGATTCGATTACGATGTAAACGATCCATTCAACACTGCTAAGATGCAGAACAAGGTTGGTGTTGGTACTACTGCATGTGGTGTCTACCTAAGATTCAACCCAGACGAGTCAGTTATTAAGAGATCTGCATATATTAAGGACTGCACATGCTTCGGACACAATGCTACTGATGGCAGTGGTCACGGTGGTGCTATCGGTGTCTACCTAGAAGGTGGTGTACACCATAAGAACCCTGAAGGTAAGGGTTATAAGTCAATGGTGTTTGACTCCTTCACCAATGTTATGTCAGGTGGTGTCGGAATCTATCTAGAAGATGACGCTGTTGCTGAGATTGTATCCTGTTTCACTTACTACTGTGCATACGGTTACATTTCAGACACTGGTTCAGAGATTCGTTCACTATCCAGTAATAACTCTTACGGTACTTACGGTGCTCTTGCTTGTGGATTCTCTACTCATGAAGTAGCGAGACCTGGTAAGGTATACGGTGACAAGATGGAGTTACTTCCTGGCCAAACAACTGGTACAGTTGCTGTTGGTGCTACTCTTCGTGGTACTGAGTCAGGTGCTCGTGCTATATTAACTAACGATCAGTCATCTAGTGACTCAATTTACTTCAAGTACTTTGTTGGATTTGGTAACACTTCCAGCGATCCTGCTCTCTGTAACGGTGCAGTCGGTGTTGGTACTACAGTATTCAAACCTGGCGAGGCAATAGAAATTGATTCTGTTGGTGCTGGTGCTACTGGATGGACTAAGGCTGCTTCAGCTTCAAATGCTATTCAAGGACAGAAAGGTATCTTGATGGAGTTGACAGGTTTAACAACCTCTCTAACTGTTGGTGATGCTCTTGGATTCTCTACCACTGGTATGGGATTCTCGGATACATTCTCATACATTGTTAGAACTTCTTCTAACTATCAGGAACCATCCAAGCTAGATGTATATGACGCACAATATACACCTCAGTCTGGTATTATGACAGTCTTTACGACTACTAATCATGGACTAGAGTTTGGTGACTTTATCAGAATTAAAACTGGATCACTCCACTTCGAGTGTAATGTAGGTGGCGGTGGATCTGCTGCTTATCCAAGGGTAACTGATCCTGCTGCTGACATTCCACTTGAGATCTCTGGAGTTGGTAATACATTCTTCGCAGTTCAGGTACTGAACGATAAGAACAGTGCTACTGAGAATATACCATCAACCTTCACAGGTATTCACACATACATTGGTGGTGGTGGAGTTGGTAAGACATCAGTTGAAGCTATCACTATTGGTGATGGTAGAGCAACAATTAACATTGCTCCTGGTAAAGCTAACTCACCTACTATAGGTCTTGATGATCAGAGAGTCGCAATGAGAAGTAAGTTCTCCAAGATTCGTCTAACAGGTCATGACTTCCTATTAATTGGTACAGGTAATACAACTACTACAAACTATCCAAATGTAGACGAGAACAGTGCTGCTCAAGGTCAAGAGACTAACATAGTCGCACCTGGTAGAATTTACTTCGTGTCTACTGACCAAGGAGGTAACTTCAGAGTTGGAGAATACTTCTCAGTTAACCAGTTGACTGGTGCTGCTACCTTGGACGCTTCCGCTTTCAACCTGTCTGGTTTGACAGAATTGAAACTGGGTGCTATTGGTGGTCAGATTGGTGAATCTATTAGTGAGTTCTCCTCTGATGAAACAATGGGTGGAGACTCTAACTCTGCATGTCCTACTGAGAAAGCAGTTCGTGGATTCCTAACTCGTGCAAGAATGGATGGTACATCTGGTATCATTGTTCCTCCTCGTGGTACTCAAGCTACTAGACCTACTGGTATTGATCTCTACGAAGGTGGTCTTCGCTACGACACTGATGCAAACGGACTAGAATTCTACAACGGTTCAGACTGGTTGCCTCTAGGTGCTTACGCTAATGTAACTTCATCATCTAATGTCACCCTAGCTAACAAGCAACAGTGTTTCGCTAACACTTCTGGTGGTAGCTTCACAGTTACTTTACCTGCTGCTCCTGTTAAAGGTGATAGCGTCAGAATCTTTGACTCACACAAGACATTTGATTCAAACTCATTAACTATTGGTAGAAATGGTAACCCAATCATGGGAGACACTGCTGACCTAACAGTCACAACCGAAGGTGCAGCATTTGAAATGGTCTTCTTTGATGGTTCACAAGGATGGAGAATCATCACCATCTAATTCTCGCTGATGGGAGTGTATCACTCCCTTTTTATTATATTTTTCTAAATACTATTACACCACAAGGCATAGGCAATGGCTGATTATCAAAGTTATAAACAAATTAATGGGGGACTGGCAGTTGCTGCCAACTCGTTAGGACCAGCACAGGTTAGTGGTTTCTCAACTGCTGTTACTTGTCAGTTCTATATTTGCAATAGCAACTATTGGGATCATGCCAACGGAGGTTGCTGCTTATACTGGACGGTTCCAGGTAAGGCACTCACTGTTAGGTTTGAACTGACTGCTGGTGGTGGATCAGGTAGTATATCTGCTTGTTGTGCCAATGGTCCTGGCGGTGGAGGTGGTGCTTATGCCGTTAAGACACAGTTTGGACATAAAGGAGACTTTACTGCTGGAAGTACAGCATACTCTATATGTGCTGGTGGAACAAGTCAGTGTTCATGTTGTGGATTCAATACAGGACATGGTTGTTGTGGTAGACGAGGATGTACATCATATGTTACTGGTGGTACTTTAAGTAACTTCTGTGCTGTTGGTGGAGCATGGGGTTGGCATCAGTGCTCTGGTGGTTGCTACTCTTGTAGTTCTACTTGGCAGTGCTGCAGATGTTGGGGTACTACTGCTTGCTGGTACGGTTCAGACTTTGGTATCAGAGGAACATCTCCAGGAAGAAGAAATAATCAGTACTGCCGTGGTTCATCATGGTCATGGTCATCTGGTGCATCTGGTCCTTGGGGTAGAGGTGCTGACACTGCTAATGTGGACAACTGTTCTCATGGTGTAACACAAGGATGCTGTAGAGGACATTCACTATTCCCTGGTGGAGGTGGACATACACCATACACTGATGGCTCTTGCTGTTGGGGTGGATTCGGACAAGGTGGATTGGTTGTTGTAACCTATTGGTCATAATATAAATAACAGATGAGGGAGCAAACCTGAACAAAACATGGCACAAATTACTAAGACAGTTATCTTTCCTTGCTCAACTGAATGGCTAGGACAAGATCAATCATCAACAACCGTAGGTATAGCAACTTACGAAGGACCAGAAACACTACTAACTGAATGGTTAGTCGGTGCTGATCCAGCAGAATGCGAGAGAACAGTAGATCCTGACTCTAAAGACGCAGAGAAACCCTGTCCTCTTGATTGCGTTCAGGTTATGTTGGATTGTAGCAAGTATCCACTTCATGCTTTAGCATTATGGGGACAGAAATATCCAGGTGCTAGAATCATAGTTGATGTTGGACCTTCTGATGTAGATAACCCATCTATTGCAGATCCACATGACTTCCAAGAGACATTTGATCAGAGATCATTCTATTGGGATACAGATAAAAATGAATGGTCGAATGGCGCATTCAATCATGATGGTGATGCTACTGGTATTAGTACAGAAGGTGTAATGTTTGGATGGGACTGGGTAAGAGCAACAAGAAATCAAATGCTCGATGAGTGTGATGGTAGAGTTGCTGCACCAGATACCCCAGAAGCAGTTATCGCACCTTGGAAAGTATATCGTCAGAGATTAAGAGATCTTCCTACTGACTGGGCAGGTATTGGTACTGCTACACACTTGATCGTATGGCCAATGGATCCAGATCAGGTAGCAGCAGGTAAAACATTTGGAGTTATCCCTGCTGTTGGTGGTGACATCACTGGAGATCTTATGCCAGCTACCGCTACTAATGATAACGCAAAGTTAAATAACGCACCTACCTAAAACAAAATTGACTTTTTAGTTACAGGATTCTGGGAAAATTTTTCCCAGAATTTTTTTGATCTACAGGATTTACAACATGGAAAAACAATTTGTCCCCAAGGAGATACAGCATCAAGTAGCTACTTGGGGACCATATTTATGGCAAAGTGAATTACTTCCTTCTATTGTAGAAGAGATATCTAAGAGAGGAGCAACGGTTAGAGGTGTTGAGAAACAGAACTCATCACATAAGTTAGCTGCTATCATGACAGATGAGTGGACTTTTAAGGATGATGATAGGGAATGGGTGCAAGAAGTATTAACTCCTTGGGTAATTACATATTTAAAATCATTTATAGAATACTCTGGTGGTAAATTTGAACCATTTGATTGGGACATCAGAGAATTGTGGGTAAATTATCAGAAGGCTAATGATTTTAATCCATTACATAATCATACTGGATTGCTGAGTTTTGTATTATATCTGGAGGTTCCTGAGGAAATACCACAAGAGTATTATCAATGGAATAATCGTGGACCTAAACCAGGATCAATTGTCTTTAGGTATGGTGAAGAAAAGGATATGCTTTCACCAATGAGGTTTTACATACCTAAGGTAGGAGATATTTTTATATTTCCTTCTTGGTTAGAACACATGGTCATACCTTTCAAGACTCCTGATGTTGAGAGAGTATCTGTTTCGGGGAATATATATGTTCGAGATAAATGATCCTGAAATTACCTTAGTATCTAAGATAGGTAAGGAAAATAGAAATGCATTAATCATTGACAATTTCTATAAGAATCCTGATGAGGTACGAGAGTATGCATTATCATCTAAAAGATATAGTCCTCAAGAGAACCCTGATCTTTTATCTGCATTCCCAGGATGGAGAGTGTTTGAATATGATAAAAGAATTCAAAATTTAAAACCATTTTTTACTGGTATATCTAGAGAACCTTTGTGGCGTAGACCAATCAATTATCATTATTGGGATGCTAATTGGAGAGAACAAGGTTTCATGGTTAATATACTTAATCAATCTTCTTATGATCATAGTATATTTCCTCATCAAGATTGCTTTGATAATCATTTTGGCGTGGTGATATATTTAAATACCCCAGAAGAATGTCAAGGTGGAACTAACTTATACTCTTGGCATGGGTCACAGACTACACCAGAACCTGATATGATAGATGATCCTATCGACTCAGGTAGTTGGGAGGTTGTTTTGGGTTTGGAAATGGTGTATAATAGATGCGTTGTGTATGAATCAGAGACATTGCACATGCAGTGGATGAATGAAAGGATGTTTACCGATCATGATCGTATAGCACAAGTTCTTTTTATGTGACTATATAAATTACTGAATAACTATTATGAGATCTAAAGTATTTTTTATTAATGGTGGTGCTGGTAGAGTAATTGCTTCTATTCCTGCACTAGAAAAGTATGCTGAAACCCATGACGATTTTGTTATTGTAGCAGAAGGAGGGATGAACTTCTTTAAAGGTCATCCTGTTTTAGATAAGTTTGCTTATGATCATTGGCATAAGAATCTGTTTGAAGATAAGATAAAACATAGAGATTGTATGACACCTGAACCTTATAGGAGGTGGCATTATTATAATCAGAAATGTAATATAGCTCAAGCATATGACATGGAAATCAATGGGTTGGATGAACCCAGAGAACTTTCTGTTCCAAAGATTAAATTATCTAAGACTGAAGCAATCAATGCTATCAATCTTGTAGAACAAATCAAAGCAAAGACTAAAAAGGATAAGGTAATAGTTGTTCAACCTTTTGGTAGAGGTGCAGAGGTACAAGGAGAATTTATTATTGATCAGAGTTCAAGGAGTTTTCATCAAAGAGAAATTGTAGAAATAATTAATAACTTGAGAAAGGATTATGGTGTCATCATCATGTCTGAGTTTCAGTTTGTTGTTGACCCACCTGATTCAAATATGATTCCATGTGCTTGGCCACAGGCAGACATTAGAGTATGGGCAGGTATCATTGAGTGTGCAGATCATTTCTTAGGATGTGATAGTGTTGGACAACATATTGCTAAGTCTGTTGGTACTACAGTGACTACTGTTATTGGTGCTACATTCCCAGTAAATATTTCATACCCAGGTGATCCTAACTTTGATATCATTGACATTGGTGAGGGTAAGAGAGTATTTCAACCTCTTAGGTTGACAGCAGAAGACTATCAGGATATGATGAACGATGAATGTATGAAGATGACTGGTGAGAATGTTCAGTCAGTAATTACTAGTTGTAGAAAGAGACTTGGTAAGTCTAAGGCTTACTCTGGTAATCTAAAACTAGAAGAGGAACAGCAACCTGATAAATGCTGTGACAATCCACAACATATTAAGAAGGGGTTTGGTTAATGACACAATGGATCGGTGCAATCACCCGTGGACATAACGGAGGATGTTGTCTTCTAAAGGATGGCAAAATTGAATTTGCTATAGAAGAAGAAAGACTTACAAGACAAAAGTATGACGGTGCTCCTCTTGCTTCTATGATGAAGATGAAGGAGGTGATAGGAGAGGATCAACTTGAGGTTCTTTTAGTTGCTCACACACAAAATCTTAAAGAGACTGCTGGTGAGTTAGAGTATAGTATTGAAGATGTTTATACAGGTTGGGCTAGAAAACTTGGATTGATTGATAGGGATATTGCTTATCAAAATATACTTCATGGGGGTGTACATCCTCAGGTAAAGGATTTAAGTCTTTTACATCATAAACTTCATGCTTCTGCTGCATTCTATCGCTCTGGATTTGATACTGCAGTTGCTCTTATTGTTGATGGTGCAGGATCTGCTTTTAGATTTGGATCTTTTGATAAGCAGCAAACATTCTGGGAGGTAGAAAGTATATACGGATGTGATTATCCATCTGATATTAGTTGTATCTTTAAACATGTTGGTGGCAATGGTCCTACTGTAAGGCAGGTGGATGGTGAGTTTGATAACTCTTTGATTGATCCTGATGATAAAGGAGCATCCTTACTTGTTATTGATCAGACATGTGGTATTGTCAAAGCATATGAAGCAGCCACTATGTACTGTGGTTTTAGAGGAATTGAAGCAGGGAAAACTATGGGATTATTTCCATATGGTAAACCTAATGAATCTATGGGACCAATATTTTCTCCAGAAGGTGATGGTGATTATAGGCATGTGAATCCTAATATATTCATACCATACTATCCTAACTCTGGTGTTGTTAATGAAGGTCTCCATTCAGAATGGCAAGCACCACCAGACATTGAACAGTCTGACCTCTCTAGGTTACAAAATCGTAGAGACATGGCTTATGCTGTACAGACAGCATCTCAGGAGAAGATGGTTGAAATGATTAGACTTGCTGTTGCTACTACATCTAATAATAATGTTGTAATTTCTGGTGGATATGGATTGAATTGTGTAGCTAACTATTATTATAAGCAACAGTTAGAGGATGAAGGTATTAATTTATATGTTGAACCTGTTTCTAGTGATGCTGGTACTGCATTAGGTGCTGCTCTTTATTATTATCATAAGATGAGTGAGGATAAAGAAGTTAAAGATTATAGTGGGTTGTATCTTGGACCAAAATATAATTATGAATTGGGTGATGTTGAATCAGTTGTTGAAAAGTATAATGCAGAGTTAACTGATGCAACTGATAAGAGTGTTGTAGATCTTATTTTGGATAAGAATATTGTTTCATTATTCCAAGGTAGATCTGAGTGTGGTCCTCGTGCTCTTGGTAACAGATCTATACTATATGATCCTCGTGATCCTAAAGGAAAAGATATTGTTAACAAGGTTAAGCATCGTGAATACTTCAGACCATTTGCAGGTTCTATTTTAGCAGAGCATGTACATGAGTGGTTTGATTTAGTTGACATGGAAGACACTCCTTACATGATGTATGCTGTTAAGTGTCAAGAAGGTATTGAAGAAAAGATTCCTTCTATCATTCATGTAGATGGTACATGTAGAATACAAACAGTAACTGAGGAACAAAATGAGAACTACTACAAACTCATCAAGGAATTCTTTGAACAGACTGGTTGCCCTATCATCTTTAATACTTCCTTTAATCTGGGCGGAGAGCCTCTGGTTGAAACTCTCGATGATGCACTACGCACTCTTGCTAATAGTGATATTGAGTACTTGTATCTTCCTGAATTTGGTAAACTAGTTACTCTAAAGAATGACTAAAAGGTTTATACATCCTTTTGCACCAGTGAGAGTTTTTGTTAATGGTACATTTGATCTCTTGCATCCAGGTCACATAGCATTACTAAACTATGCTAGATCACTTGGCAATTATGTTATCGTTGGTATTGATACTGACGATAGAGTGAGAGAGAAGAAAGGACCAACCCGTCCGATATATAATCAGGAAGATAGAGGACTTATGCTTGTTGCTTTATCATCAGTTGATGAAGTCAGGTACTTTGATAGTGATGAATCTCTTGAGGCATTGGTAAAAGATATCAAACCTGATATAATGGTGGTTGGTTCTGATTGGAAAGACAAGTCGGTCATCGGATCGTATTGGTCTTCCGAATTAAAATTCTACGATAGGATTGAAAAGTATGCTACTAGCAAGACAGTACAATGTATTATTGATAGGGGATAGTTGCACTGATGTATGGGCTTACGGTGAATGTAAACGCTTAAGTCCTGAAGCACCAGTACCTGTCATGAAGTATCGGGAGACTCAAAGTGCTCCTGGTATGGCTGCTAATGTTAATGAGAATCTAAAGTCTCTTGGTGTCAATGTAAACTTCCTTACTAATAAAGAAGCTATTACTAAGACAAGATATATTGATGAGAGATCTAACTATCAGGTGATGCGTCTTGACAATGAACCTGATGTAAAACCTTTGCGTGAAGCAGAACTTAGAATGGCAGCAATGCATTTGGAATATGATGCTGTTGTTATATCTGATTATGATAAAGGATATGTTGATAATAATCTGATTGATATACTAGCACCTAAGAATCCAGGCATTAAAATATTTGTTGATACTAAGAAGAAGAAACTACCTACACAATATAATAATGTTGTGTATAAGATTAACAAGAAAGAATTTGAGTTGTTAGACCCTAATCATATACCTAATGGTCAGAATATGATTGTAACTAATGGTGCTAACGGTGCTCTGTGGGATCATAAATCATTTCCTGTACCTATTACTAGAGTGTTTGATGTCACTGGTGCAGGTGATACATTCCTAGCAGCATTAGTATTCTATTACATACAATTACCTGACATGAAAGAGTCTATTAATTTTGCTAATAGATGTGCATCTATTGCAGTACGAAATCCTGGTACATATACTTTGACAATGGAGGATGTTGATGGGATACTCAGTAAATAGTATCTTAGCATTTAATGCTACACATAATGCATGTGTTGCTTATGTGAAGGATGGTTTACTCGATTTAGTATTAGAAGAAGAGAGGTTGAGTCATAAGAAACATGACAACCAACCTTTCTTATCTTTGTGTGAAGTTGCTAAGTTTATTGATCCTAATGTAGCACTTGTATTGGCTGCAGGTTTACTTCATTCTGATGAAGATATTAAATCTAAGAAGTCTGGGATTTCTTATCGTAAAGTTGATGATACTATTGATACCTGTGTTCAGTTAGTTCATAAAGCATCTAAATCTGAGAGAGCTCTGTTTAATAATCTTAGTGACCAGCATCATTTATATCATGCTGCGATTGGATTTTATAACTCTGGATTTAAAGATGCAACATGTGTCATTGTTGATGGTGCAGGTGCTCATGTTGATGATTGTTCTCATGAAGTTGAAACAATATACAAGACATCATATCCTTGTAACTTTGAGACTGTTCATAAGAAAGTTGTTCCTTGGTATACTCTAGCTGATAAGTTTCCTAAGGAGGCAATCCAACCACCAACTTGTCCAGAACCTACCACTGGTATTGGTATGGTTTATTCTGGTATTGCTGATTACTTTGGGTGGGGACACCTTGGGTGTGGAACTCTTATGGGTCTTGCTCCTTGGGGTGAAGAAGATCCAAACATTAAACCATTTGTTATTGATGGTGAGATTGATGAGAGTATGTGGGAACGAGGTAGTTGTGGAGCAAAGTTTATACCATATGATTATGTCAAGAAAGTACCTGTCTTTAGAAGTATAAAAGATCCTAGGAAAAAGTTTCAGTATCTTTGTAATCTTGCTTACAGATTGCAGAAGGACTTTGAATCTTATATGATTAATCTTATTAATAAAGCAATAGAGTTGGGTGACTCTAAGAATATTGTTTTGTCTGGTGGGTGTGCTTTAAATTGTGTAGCTAACTATGAGTATCTCAAACATTTACCAGAAGGATATAAATTATATGTTGAACCTATCTCTACTGATGCAGGAACTGCTGTTGGTATGGCATTGTACAATCATTATTCTATCTCTCAATCATATGATATAAATCCATTGAAGAATTTATATCTGGGACCAACCAGAGAATACTATGCACCATCTGATTCATATTCTGTAGAAGTTTCTGATGTTGTAGATGTAATCCAGAAAGGAAAAGCAGTAGCATTATTTCAAGGAAGATCAGAGCAAGGACCAAGAGCTTTAGGTAATAGATCTCTTTTGTTTGATCCTACTATACCTGATGCTAGAGTACAAGTTAATAAGATTAAACTTAGAGAGTTCTTTAGACCATTTGCTGCTACTGTTTTAGCAGAACATGTGCATGATTGGTTTGATCTTCGTGGTATGGAAGACACTCCTTACATGATGTATGCTGTTGATGTCTTGGAAGATCAGAGGTATATTATACCTGGCATTGTGCATGTTGATGGCACATGTAGGATACAAACTGTTACTAAGGAACAGAATGAGAGTTACTATAATATTATTAAAGAATTTTATGATAGAACTGGTGTCCCTATGTTATTCAATACTTCATTGAATCTTTCTGGTGATACTATGGCAGAGACAATTAAAGATGCTGAGTATATTATAGATAATTCTTCAGTGGACTACCTTTATCTTCCAGAACATGCTAGAATGGTTTGTAGAGAAGATAATACTAACAAACATAAGAAAGGTTATGCAGACAACTCAATCTTCGTTGGATCCTTACCATACCACCACAAAAGTGTTTAGGTATTGCTTTGATATAGATGGTACTATATGTACACCTGGTACATGTAAGTCATGCCAGTATGAAGGTGCTACTCCTAAGAAGGATAGGATAGAAAAGATTAATAAGTTGTATGATGAGGGACATTATATTATATACATGACTGCTCGTGCTATGGGTAGGAATAAAGATCTCCCTCATGCAGAAGCAGCAAAGGAAGCAGTGGATATAATAGAACCCCTCACTAAAATGCAGCTAGATATATGGGGGTGTAAATATCATCAGTTAATCTTTGGCAAACCTCATGCTGATTATTTTATTGATGATAAAGCTGTGAATGATGAGGAATTTTTTAAATGAAAAAGAAACAACCTAAGTTTGTAGATAAAGGATGGGGTTACGAGAAGTGGATCGCTAACTCCGATGAGTACTGTGGTAAGTTACTGTTTATTAAGAAGAACCACAGGTGCTCATGGCATTATCACATACTAAAAGATGAGACCTTCTACTTACAGTCAGGTAAGATAGAACTATTCTATAGTCAGGATAATGATAGAGATCAAGCAAAGAAGATGATCTTAGAACCAGGTGAGAGTTTCCATTGCTGTAGGAATACTAGGCATCAGATGCTTGCACTGGAAGACTCAGAACTATTTGAATTTTCTACTGAACATTTTGATGAAGACTCACACAGAATTATTCCTGGCGATTAAGATAGTCTTCAACTGTTAAGAAATTATAATCTTTTAACCAATCCATGTCAGCTTTGGTATAATATTGGTACTTACCCTTAAGATGAGGTGGAAATGGGATTGGAATCAATTTCGACTGCGTTTTTGATGAAACTAGTTGAGCTACAGTGCCAATTGCTGTTGGCGATCCTGTGCCAAGATCGAATATGCCAGAGCCCGCAGTGTTTGATAAAGCTACATTCACAAGATCCCCTACCCACACATAGTCACGAAGGATTTGATCGGAGCCTTCAAACGGATGTATTTGACCAGTAGCTGCTTGCCAAGTGAATTGACTGACTAGTGATGCCATCGCTCCTTTATGATGCTCACCTGATCCATACACATTAAAGTATCTAAACCCCTGAACATATCTAAAGCGTTCCATATTATCTAAGACCCAGTAGTCTACTGTTGCTTTAGATAGTGCGTAGTAGTTCAGGGGATTTATAATGCCTTGTTGATTACCGTAGACAGATGCTGAACTAGCATACTTAACAGGGATACCATACTCTATTGCTTTCTCAAATAGTTTAATACTGAAGTCTATATTATATTTGTACACCATCTCAAGGTTCTTGTTGGTTGTAGAAGACAACGCACCTTGATGGATAATCATATCTATTTTGTCCCAACTCTTGAAGTTGTCCAAGAAAGTAAGACAGTTCTCTAAGTCCACTTCAACTACACCATCAAGAGAACTCTTGAAGTGTTTACCAATGAATCCATCAGCTCCAGTAAGAATATACATACCAAAATCTTTATTGTATATATTCTAGCACAGATAAATACTAAAAAAGTGCATAGAGCCGTGATAGGAAGACTCGCATCGTTAAAAACGACATACCAGAAGGGTACAGTTACCAACACTCTACTGTACACTGCTACCCAGTTAGTTACTCTTTCTGTTTCAGCATCGAATCAGGTTGAGGATAATTTAACTCATTCAGTATCTATTAGTAGAGCACCTGCTACTACAGCATATACTATTGATGCTGATGATGCGAATGATTATAAGTTTACTGATGGAGATATAGGTAATGTTCCACAGTATGATCCAACTCTAACACTTATAAGAGGCAACACATATACTTTTGATACTTCAGCACTAGGAGGTTCACATCCTTTTAGAATACAAACAGGACCAGCAATAGGTGGAGGTAACACTCAGTATAATGATGGTGTAACTAATAACGATTCTAATGGTGCTCCTGGTAATAGTTTATTAACATTTGTTGTACCTGATGATGCACCTGATACATTATATTATCAGTGTACAGCACACCCAGTTATGACTGGGCAGATTAATATTCAAACAAGTGATGCTGGTCACACAGATTCTGACTACCTTGCCTATGGTATTCCGATGGAAGTGGGAGGCAATGCACTGTATGAAGATATAACTTTAAAGTCAGGAGATAGAGTATATGTTACATCATCTGAACCAGGTGTAAGTTTTGTTGCAATAGCATCTAAAAGTTTTCCTAATATTAAAGTAGATGTTGCAAGTTTATTAGGTAGTCAGAACTCATACATTAGTAGCACTGCTTACCCTCAGATCAATGATAATGTGGGTCTAGTAACTGCTACCTATGATGGTGTAGCAACTGTACATGTATCTAATAGAAACTCTGATAGAACTGCTTCTGTCTCTGTTGGTATTGCATCAGGAGATATTAGTACCTTCAGTGTTGCTGACTACTTCTTATTTGGTTTAAGATTAAAACCATTACAAGATTTAACGATAGACAATATAGGTCTTGCTAAAGATCAAACTCTAGTTACTAGAGCATCTAGAACTGATGTAGCATTTGCTGCTTACACTGCACCTACTGTTGAAGGACCGACTGGTGTTGGAACTGATGGAAATGTTAATACTATTGGTGTCATAACTGCTACTGCATTTGTTGGTGATGGTTCTGCTATTACTGGTGTAACTGCTGCAGGATTTGGTGTCAGTATCAGTGATAATATGTCACCGATTGGTGTTGCTGCTACAGTTAACTTCGGTCAGTACTTAGATGTAAGTCCTATCTCTGCTGGTATTGTAACAGTTAGTGTACCAAACCTAGTAGGTACTGCACAGACTGCTAACAGTCTTGCTGTTGGTGTTGCTGTTACTCGTTCAGATACAGCAGGTGTTGCTGATTATGCTCCAGTAGCAGGGTTAGCGACTGAAGCTATTGTTTCTCAGAGTACGACAGGTAATGCTGCTACTGCTAGTTTAGCTCTAGGAGTTGGAACTAACTTTGATATTATATCTTACAATCCTATCAGAACATATGATAAGTTCTATGGTGATGGTAGTATGCTTACCAATGTCACTGCAGTTGGTAGTGGTATTGAAGTAAAGAATAGTGGATCTGTTGTAGGTACTGCATCAACTATAGACTTTGGATTAAGTCTAGATGTAAGTGCATTAGTAAATGGTAGTACTACTATTTCAGTACAGAAGGTTCCTCATGCTGACATCTCTGGTGTCTCTAGTTACTCAGACAAGTGTGGTGTTGCTACCTACGCAGGTAACGCAGGGATCGCTTCTAACGCATTGAATGCTAACTTTGCACAGACTTCATCGTTCTCTACCTTAACAGGTGCTGCAGAGACCGCTAAGAGTCTTTACACAGAGTTTCAGGGTGTCTTTAAACCATTACCTGTTACCATTGGTGGTAAGACTGTCAACCATAGGTATAATGGTATTGGATCTGATAAGACAGTTAATATTCAAGGATACAGTTCACCTTACTTAAGGATGGAAGTTGGGCAGACATATAGATTTGAGAATGCTGCACAACAAGCAAACTATCCTATTGAGTTTTACTATGCAGCATCAGGTGATCCAGTAGGATTTGGTACTACCAGTCCTTCTAAGATGACTCAGGGTGTTACTGTAACTGGATCTTATACAGAGATTGAAGTTACTGAAGAGACACCACAGTTATTCTATTATGGTGCAGGTGTTGGTAGTACTGGTGGTAGCATGGGTAACTCCGTTCAGGTGTTTAACCATGAGTTCCATAAGTTTGTTAGAGTTGGAGAGTATAAGAACCTTGCAGGTCTGAAGACATGTACTCACACCCAGATGTTTGAGGGTCGTGCTACTGCATGGTACATGAACACTAACTTAGGTGTAGGTAACAGTGACTATGTTCCTGGAGATCGTTCACATAATGTTAGTTCGATTGAGCAGACATCTACTGGTGTTTATACTGTGAACTTTGCTGATGCAATGAAGGATAATAACTATGCTGTTGTTATAGATGGTAGAGGTACTAACAACTTCCCAGGTGGTTTGGTTAGGGGAACAGTATATGATAGGACAACAACAGGATTTGGTGTTACAATATACAACGGGATCCCCGCCGTTGAAGACCTACGAGATGTTAACATCGTTGTGTATGGAGGACAAGACGGAGAGCCTACTTACCTATAAATATTATTTTAACCTGAGAACATGTTCATAGTTTACTCAATGGATGGATGTAATTACTGTGAGAAAGTTAAGGAACTGATGGAGTTGACAAACCAGACACATGTGGTGTATACTCTAGGTCAACACTTCTCCATTGAAGCTTTCGAGGATGAATTTAATACTAAACAATTTCCTCAGGTAGTTGTTGATGTTAAAGGAAAAGACGAAAGAAAAGTTATTGGGGGTGCAGCTGAGCTTGCTCAGTATTTCAAGGAACATAGTCTCGCATAAACCTGCTAAATAAAATTAATTAGCATGGAGGTACAAAGTTTTTAACTTCTGTAAACCCTAGCGAGTAAGAAAATGTTAGCAGCATCATTGGTCTTCGGATCCTTCTTTATTGTTTTGACTGCGATAGTGTCAGTCATGTTAGGATGGGTACTCCGAGAGTACATGTTCTATCATCACGATAGACCTAACATTAATCCACCTAGTCACCCTGAGATGTATGATGAGAATGGGAATATTATACCTGAATCATTGATTGCATTTCGATTTGACAATGTTGCGGATGAAGAAGACGACGACGACGATTAACTTTTGAAATTATCATGGCTAAATTACCACCAAAACCTACTGTTGCTGAAGTCCTAGACGCTGTTCATAAGCAAAAGACTAAGCAGAAAAAGATAGAAGTACTAAGAGAGTATGACTCTAAGGCATTAAGGTATTGTCTCATCTGGAATTATGATGAGAGTCTTAAGAGTGCTTTGCCTGATGGTGAAGTACCCTACACACCTAATCCTTCTCCAACACCTGATGCAACCAGCAAGCTTGCATCTGAATACAGAACCCTGTATAATTTCATTGAAGGCGGAAACTATGATATAAACAACACTCGAAGAGAGGTATTGTTTATTCAACTATTGGAAGCAATAGATCCTGGTGAAGCCGAAGTATTATGTTTAGTAAAGGACAAGAAACTTGCCAAAAAATACAGATGCAGCTTCCCAGTCGTTAAAGAAGCCTACCCCGATATCGTCTGGGGAGGACGCACCTAAGATTTGGAGTGCTGAAGACAGGAAGTTAGCAAAGGAAAAGTATTGGATTAATATCCATGCACCTGATTGTTCATTGGAAAAATCCAATCTCAAATCGTTACCTACCAATTCTTATTTGGTAGAGTATACTGTGGACAACTCTGACAAGACTCACTATGATATAGTGATTGCTGCCAAGAGAGCAGATGTATTTGATTTTTATTGGGACAAACTTAAAGTTGGTCTCAAAAAGATTGGATACACTAATGGTACAAGACATCCAGGCATGTGGGGTAATCCACCACCACCTGCACCTAAAAAGAAACGCAAATGACAAAGATCCTTGTTACTGGTCATAAGGGATTCATAGGCAGTTATGTCTTCAATCACCTTAGACATGATGCAGGTTATGGTTACTTAGTTGATGGTATGGACTTCCCCGATGATGTCGGGGATTTTCAGTCTGAGATCAGCATGTTTGATAAACCATATGATTACATCATACACTTAGCAGCATTTGCTAACATTAGAGGTAGTTTAGACAATCCAGATGTATTCTGGGAGAATAATGTAGAGAAGTCCAAACCTATTTTTGATTATTGTAAGAGATATAATACTAGGTTACTTTATGCTAGTTCAGCACAAGTAGAGGAGTGGTGGCAAAATCCTTATGGTATTACCAAGAAGGTTAATGAACTACAAGCACCACCTAACAGTGTAGGAATGAGGTTCCAGACTGTGTATGGTGAGAATAGTAGGTCTGATATGTTATTCAGAATGCTACAGGACAAGACTGTTAAGTATATTACTAATCATTATAGAGATTGGATTCATGTCAAGGATGTTGCTAGAGCAATCTGTTATCTAATGTCTAGTACTTACACTGGACACATTGATGTTGGAACAGGTGAGACTATAGCAGTCAAAGATTTAGCAGAAGCATTTGGGTATGTAAATCTACCAGTCAAGGAGAGTACACCAGGTGAAAGAGATGAAACATGTGCTGACACTGCTGCCTTGCGTGAGCTTGGTTGGTTTCCAAGGGAAAAAGTTTTAGAATGCATTCCTGAGGGAAAACCGAACTCTCGTTTCAAATAATCGGGAAAAAAAACTCAGCAATTTTTTTGAGCCACAGGATTTATGTAACAAATGTTACAAAACTGGTCTTATACATAGTCATGTGTTATAATGCACATATCGTTCAACCTCACAAGAGGTCGCAAGTAAGCCGACTCGGAACGGAATCGTTCATCCCATGATACCTATCCTATTAGCTACTTCTTTAACCTGCTCTGATGCACACATACTTGTCGATAAGATGAGTAAGTATAAAGTCGAAGATGAGGTTAAATCTGAAATGATTCAGATTGTAAAAGAAGAGACGGTAGGTTGTTGGGACGCAAAAGCCGACTGAAGGAACGGAGTAAAATCCCAACTACTTCAGGAGTTAATCCAATGGCACAAGTCACTTATCGTGGTGTCTCATACGACACCGATGCTAGAAAGCAGTCAACATCATCTAAGTGTGAACTCACTTATCGTGGTGTTAAGTTCCAAAAGGAACAAGCTAAAGTTTGAAAAAAACTTGCATATAATTAAGGAGGGGTAGACACCCCTCTTTTTTTGTATTATAATATCCAAAAGGAGAATTTTATGTTACACATGCGAGAACAACTACTCAGGGCAGTATTAGCACATGCTACTGGTGAAGTTGAAAAACACAAAGCAAATGTTAATGTCTATCTTGAACATCCTGCTGGTATTGGAGAACATTCAGATATCACAGAAGCAATAGGTGTTGAGTTAGATAAGATTGCTAGATATCATGATCAGATAGAAGTTATTAATAAGTACTTTAGAGCACCTAAGCAATCATTAAATGAATAAAGGAAAATTAAAAGTATTGACTATGGCTCTTAAAGAGATCGTAGAGGAATTAGAGTCAGAGATCTATTCTGACACTGAGGCATATACTCAACCTCCTTCAAATAGTGAAATCGATGAAGTATGGGATGATGACGATGGATACCCCGATTAATGACGAAAAACTGAAGCTACGACAGGATGTTCTTAAAATCTTGTTGTCTAAATACGGTAATAGTACCTACTCAAATCGTGCCATTTACGAATGTGCAGATGATTGGTGTAGTAAACAAGTTACAACAAACGGACTAGCAGGTTATTTTAAAGCGTATTATGCGACTAAAGGAAACGATCAAATTGGTGAAGAAAGCACTGAAACATCCTGAAATGTACTCAGAATCTGAGTTAACATATATGCGAAGAGCCAAGAAAAAGGCGAAAGCAGCACTTAAAATGAAACAATTGAGAAAACTACAGAATGACAGTAAAACTGATTCAGATAACACCAAAACCTGAGGAGCAAATAGCGTATATCGCTAGAGTCTCTAATCCCAAAAATCAGGATAATCCAGATTATGCCAAATTGCTTGCTTATTGCATTAAGCATCAACATTGGTCTATATTTGAACAAGCATTTATGACACTTGAGATTGAGACCACCAGAGGTCTTGCTGCTCAGATATTGCGTCATAGGTCTTTTACTTTTCAGGAATTTTCTCAGCGTTATGCTGATACTTCTTTAATGACAAAGGGTTATGCAATACCTTTGCCAGAATTGCGTCGTCAAGATTTAAAGAATCGTCAAAATTCTACAGATGATCTTGATCCAGAAAAGGTGAAAATGCTGAATAAAGAGATTTATCAACATTTTCATGATGCTCAAGATCTCTATCGCTATATGATAGATATGGGAGTAGCTAAAGAATGTGCTAGATTTGTATTACCACTTGCTGTACCCACTAGACTGTATATGAGTGGTAGTGTAAGATCTTGGATACATTATATTGATCTTAGATCTAATCATGGCACTCAGAAGGAGCATAAGGATATTGCAGAAGGATGTAGAGTAATCTTTAAGGAACAACTTCCTACAGTTGCCGAGGCATTGGGATGGTAGTTAAGGTACATCAATTTAAGAGTGAACTTACAATTTCACCTTTTGCACCTTCTTGGAATTTTATTATTGCCGAGAAAAAGATCGATATTGATCTGGATGAGCTTTCTAGGTTGATTTTAGAAAAAGCAAGTCCAGAGTATGAAATTACAACTGCTCCTAATTGCAAATCTTACTTTTTTAATGTATTAAAGTGGGATTATCCAGTATGTAAGAAATTACATGAACAGATAATAGAATTTCATGATGAATATGTTCGTGGTACAAGAAGTCCTCGTTTATCTAATCTTAAGATTAGGTGTTGGGCAAATGTGATGACTAAAGGTGATAAGATATCTAAGCATCATCATGGTAACGCACCTCATTCTTATCTTAGTGGAAATTTTAGTATTAAGTGTGAAAACACTTCAACAAACTATTTTCATCCATATGATAACAATGAGATGTATCCTATAAAGAATGAGTCGGGTCATATGCACTTATTTCCTTCTTGGCTTCCTCATGATACAAGTAAGCATGAAGGTGATTCTGAGAGGATTATCGTTGCGTTTGATATATATCTGAAAGATAGTCCATTGACTACTTTAGAGCATTCAAATGAGTTAATTGATCTAAGATGAGTGAAGTAGCGTTACATACATTTCAGTCTCAACCCCCTGAGACACCTTTTGCTCCTTCTTGGGACTATATCATTGGTTGTAAGCAAACTGATATTGATACTAGTGAACTTGCTAAAGTGATTTTGTCGCAAGAGAAAAAAATACTTGAACAGTATCCAGATGGATCTTTTGACTATACTAATTATAGTGATGGATCAACTGGACTAGGAAAGGATAGTTTAACTTCTAGATATAGTTTTTATAACTTGTTAGAATGGGATTATCCGATTTGTAAGGAACTTTTGGAGAATATTCGCATATTTCACAATGAGTACTTATATGGTACTATAGGACAATCAAAGAAAAGGCATAAGAATTTAAATGGTTTGTTAAAGATAAGGTGTTGGGCAAATGTAATGCGTAAAGGTGATAAGATTAGAAAACATGCACATTCAAGTCATCCTTGGACATATTTGAGTGGACATTTTTGTGTTCAGTGTGATAATACTTCTACTAACTATTTTCACACATATACTGGTAATCCATATCCTATAGAGAATAATGCAGGTCAAATGACTATATTCCCAACATGGGTTCCTCATGATACTGATGAGCATAAAGCAGATAATGAAAGAATTACTATTGCTTTTGATATAGTTTGTGATAATGAGAAACAGTTCAAACATGGATTTGGTAAAGATCCATTGGAGGATAACTTGATTGTATTATGACTGATAAAATTAAAGTACATAGGTTTAAGAATAACGAAACTACAACTCCTTATGCCCCAACTTGGGATTTTATTGTTGCAGAGAAACGAACTGATCTTGATGTAAAAGGGTTAGCTAAGATACTCTTAGATGGTACTATAGATCATTTCTTCTTTCCTGGAGTTGAACAAGCACCTCTTGCTGGATCTCTAAGATTTAAGGATAAAAATATATTAAAAGTTGATCATCCATTATGTAAGCAATTGCATGAGGAGATTAGAAATTTTCATAATGAATATGTTAATGCTACTATTGGACAATTTGATCGTAAGATAGACATTAAATGTTGGGCAAATATAATGCGTAAGGGTTCTAGTCTTCCTAGACATTTTCATTCAAGTAAACACAGTTCATATCTTAGTGGACATCTTAGTGTTCAGTGTGAAGATACTTCAACTAATTATTATCATCCATATATTGTTGGTGAATATCCCACACCTAATTTTCCAGGTCAAATGACTATATTTCCATCATGGGTTCCTCATGATACAAGTATTCATAATGGTGATTCTGAAAGGATTACTATTGCGTTTGATTTTATTCCAGAAGGTACACCTCTAGAGGACTTAGATACTTTTTATAGTGCTAAGAAATGGAGGAATGATCGGAAGGAATTAATACCCCTCTAAATAACACTACCTTGTAAAGTTTTATGGCTACCTATCCTGTTATTAACAAAGAGACTGGCGAACAAAAAGAAGTTGTCTTAAGTGTACATGAATGGACTAAGTGGACAGTAGATAACCCCGATTGGACTAGAGATTGGTCTGATCCTTCAACAATGCCTGGTGTAGGAGAAGTTGGAGAGTGGAAAGACAAACTTAGAAAATCTAAACCTGGTTGGAATGAGGTCTTAGGAAGAGCTCAGAAAACAGGTCAAAATCGCCAAAAACTCACTTTAGACTGATATGCCACGGAAAAGAAAAACTGCTTCAGTTGTTGCTGGTATTGGTATGACTGCCAAGCAGATGAAACGAAAGAAACCTATTAGTAGTGATTTCTTAGTAGATATTTCTGCTCTTACTGATAATCAGAAGACATTATTTAAAGACTATAAGGCAGGTAAGAATCTTTTTGCGTATGGATGTGCTGGTACAGGTAAAACCTTTATCACGCTCTACAATGCTCTTAAAGAGGTATTAGATCCTACGACACCTTTTCAGAAGATATACATCGTCAGATCCCTTGTAAGTACTCGTGAGATTGGTTTCCTACCAGGAGATCATGAAGATAAGTCTGCACTATATCAGATTCCTTATAAGAACATGGTGAAATATATGTTTGAGATGAATACTGATGCAGATTTTGAAATGTTATATGGAAATCTCAAAACACAGGAGACCATTTCCTTCTGGAGTACTTCATTTTTGAGGGGAACTACACTTGATAGTTCTATTGTGATAGTTGATGAATGCCAAAACTTGAATTTTCACGAGTTAGATAGTATAATAACAAGAGTTGGAGAAGATACCAAAATCATGTTCTGCGGTGACGCTACTCAAAGTGACCTCACTAGAGATAAAGAACGGAATGGTATCATTGACTTTATGGGAATCCTACGGCAAATGCCATCATTTTCATGTATCGAATTCGGTCTTGAAGATATCGTTCGTTCAGGTCTCTGTAAAGAATATCTAACCACAAAACACGCAATGTCTATGTAATGTTTAATCATGTACCAGCGAATCTCACTCCATTGGAGAGGGAAACGATTGATGGTGTGAGATACTATAAAGTTCCCGATGAGGATGAATTTTTAAAGTTAGTATCAATTACTTCAGTAACTAGTCACTATAATAGAGAAAAGTTCGCTAAGTGGCGTAAGAAGGTAGGTGAGAAGAAAGCTAACGAGATTACTCGTAAGGCAACTTCTCGTGGTACTGATATGCACACACTTACAGAGCACTATTTGTTAAATGAAGATCTTCCTAAAGTTCAACCGTTATCAGAGTATCTCTATAAGATTGCGAAACCTACCCTTGACAAAATTGACAATATTCATTCGTTAGAGGGATCTCTTTATAGTAAAGAGTTGGGTGTTGCTGGTACTGTTGACTGTATCGCAGAGTATGAAGGCGAATTAGCAGTTATTGACTTTAAGACTTCTAAAGCACCTAAACCACGAGAGTGGATTGATGGTTACTTTGTACAGGCAGCAGCATATGCGTGTATGTATTATGAACGAACAGGTATTGCTGTCAAAAAACTAGTCATTATTATGGCATGTGAAGATGGTGAATGTGTTGTTTATGAAGAACGAGATAAGTTGAAATATATGAGATTACTCGTTAGTTACATTGAATGTTTTTTAACCTATCACCTACAACTACATGGAAAATGAATTCACATCAGCTTTGAACAAGAAGTTTATGAACTCTGCAAAATTTGCAGTGGAAATAGAAAAACTTGTCAAAAAGGAAAATCTTAATTATATCGATGCTATTGTTCTTTATTGTGAAGAGAATAGTATTGAGATTGATTCAATCACTAAATTGATTTCTAAACCATTAAAGGAGAAATTGAAATGTGATGCACAACAGTTGAATTTTATGAAGAAAACTACTCGTGCTAAGTTGCCGTTATGAAAAGACTTCGGAATCCAGAGACTATTAATTATACAAACTTTAAGAAGTGGGCTACTGGATCTGAATGCTTATGGTCATATATTCCATCAGCAACTCCTAATTATGATGATCCTACAGAAATAGAAGGTGAGCAGAGAAATTTACCTTTTTATACTAGAACAATTTTAAAGAGACCAGAGAATGAGTTTCGGTATCCTAGATTAGAGCATTCTACTAGTGAAGAAGCTCATAGAGTCATTGAGGTATTGAATGAGATATTAGATTTTAATAATATTAAGATGTCAAGTTATCTTAGGATATCACTTAATTGTGTTCATCCTGAGAAAGAAATTTATAATACACTACCACACATAGATCATAGTTATCCTCATGGTAATATAATATTATATTTGACAGATGCTGGTGGTAAAACTTATGTTAAGAATGAAGAGACTTCTAAGTATGAAGGATATGATCCATTAGAAGATGATGCAGTCTTGTTTAGTGGTAAGCACTTCATGCAGAATCCTTTAAAGAAGAGAAGAGTTATTTTAGTTTCTACTATACTTCCATGAGTACTAATCCTTGGTTTCCTATACCAGTATATTCTGGAAAAGCAGTTGGTGATGAATATGAAAATATTCAGAAAGAACTATCTGACATTTATGATGATTTAGAGTTTCGTCAAAATCCTAATTGGACAGATGATACTAATGATTTGAGTGTGGGTAAAAGTGGAAAAATATTCGGTGATTGTATTCTTACACAATATAAGTGTAAGAAGATGTTGGAATTTATTGATAAAAGTATAACTTTATATCTTAATGATATCCGTGCAGCAGAACCTAGGAACTATAAAATATTAGAATCGTGGTTGACTAGAACTAAAAAAGGTAAGTATGCACATTTACATGATCATAACTTATGTGATATCTCTGGAGTATATTATTACAAAACTAATGGTAAAGATGGTAATATAATGTTTCCAAATTATCTTAGGCAATTTGGGTCTAATTATGTGATAGGACAGGTAGCTAATTCTATTTCATCATTCCGATTGGAGCAAGGAGTAATAGGACTTTGGCCATCAATGCTTATGCATAATACCGAACCTAATCCTACTGATAATGATCGGGTTAGCGTAAGTTTTAATATCAAATTTGTGGTATAATACAGATAAATACTAGTGTTCATAGAGGAATTTATGTCTAACTTTTTTGAATCTGATTTCGTTCAAAATGAAATGGAAGAGATCAATGAAGCACAAGAGAAGATTTATTCACAAGTCTTCAAATTTCCAGAACTTTCTCTTGATGAGCAACTTGAACATCTAGAGGAGTTGGATGATTTGCTTGAAAAACAGCAGATCCTTTATACTCGTATGAAATTGTCTGATGACCCTCGTGCTAAGGAGATGGCTGACAATGTTCGGCAATCTGCTATAGTAATGGGGTTCCCTAAGGATGTTGATTGTAACCTTCTGTTTTCTAACATGAGAGATACTCTCAACAGAGTTCGTCAGGGTATTGACAAGGGAGCATGACTGCCCTATAATACAGTCACACAAGCCAAATCCAATTACACAGGCCAAATCTTATGTCTTTCGCATCGCTTAAAAAGCAATCATCTCTTGGTAGTCTAACTGCTAAACTTGTTAAAGAGGTTGAAAAAACCAATTCTGCAAATAAAGGAGATGAGCGTCTCTGGAAACCAGAGGTGGACAAAGCAGGTAATGGTTATGCCGTTATCCGTTTCCTACCAGCACCTGATGGAGAAGATCTCCCTTGGGTAAAACTATACTCTCACGCCTTTCAAGGACCAGGTGGATGGTATATTGAGAATTCATTAACTACAGTGAATCAGAAAGATCCTTGTTCAGAATTTAACACTGGTCTTTGGAACAGTGGAGTAGAATCTGATAAGCAAATTGCTCGTAATCAGAAGCGTAAGCTTTCTTACTTTGCAAACATCTATGTTGTAAAGGATCCTGCTAATCCTTCTAATGAAGGTAAAGTATTCCTGTACAAGTTCGGTAAGAAGATCTTTGATAAGGTCATGGGTGCAATGCAACCAGAATTTGAGGATGAGACACCTCTCAACCCATTCGATTTCTGGCAAGGAGCAGACTTTAAGGTTAAGATCAAGAAGGTAGCAGGTTTCTGGAACTATGATAGTTCTGAGTTTGCTGCTGCTAAACCACTCCTTAAGGATGATGATGCTTTAGAAGCACTCTGGAAGAAAGAATACTCTCTTCAAGAACTTGTTTCTGCTGATAAGTTTAAGTCTTATGATGAGCTTAAGAAGCGTCTTGAGTCAGTTCTAAAACTTACTTCACCACCTGCTCGTCAAGTAGCTGAAGAAGTTGCTAACGAAGAGGTTGCAGAAGTTGCAGCAGCTCCTGCTGCTGAAGATGATGCACTATCATACTTTCAACAGTTAGCTGAAGAATGAATATATTAGGAATCTATGGTGCATTTGAATGGGATGCCAATCATGGCAAACTTACTGATTATTTTAGCGTAGGTTCTATAGAAAGTACATCCTGGTCTCACGACTCAGGGTGTACTCTTTTTATGGATGGAAAACATATTTGTAGTGTTAGTGAAGAAAGAATTACACGGACAAAGTATGATGGAAATTATCCAAAGAATTCTATTCAGATGTGTTTGGATAGAGGTGATATTCATAGGAGAGATGTAGATCTAGTATATTTTGTACCAACTCATCATTTTATTGCTTTCCATCAAATTAAAAGTGGTGCAGTAGGTTTCTTTTTAAAACAGTCATTTCCTAAGGCAGAGATTAAATTTACTGGACATCATCTTGCACACGCAGCTTCCACTGTTTTTACATCAGATTTTAATGAAGGTACTTTTGTAACCTTTGATGGTGGTGGATCTGCTATTCAAGATCCCATTAGAGAATATGTTGATCATATTGAGAATAATTCTATAGGATACTTTAACAAGAAGAAGCGTATCTTTAGATTCTATAATATGTTCGAGCATCAATATAATAATTTCGGACAATTATATCAGACTGTAGCATCAAAGATTTATCAGAAGAAGACTGGTGAAGAAATAAAACACTGGGAAGGTATCACTGCCTCTAATGGTAAGATAATGGGATTGTCTGCATATGGCACACCAGGTGATCATCCTAAAGGATATAAAGTAACTGAACATTCTATTCCTTATATTAATTTTGATGCATTTGCTGAGAAATCAGATTACTATCATGAGAAGATATGTGATACGATGTCACCTGAGGATGCTGCATATTATCTTCAGAGAACTTTTGAAGATGGAATCATAGATCTTCTTAAATCTTTAAGGAAGGGTCATTTAGATAAAAATACTTGCTTTGCTGGTGGAGTTTTTCTTAATGTTTTAGGTAATACTCTTATTAAAGAGAGTGGTATCTTTGAAGATATTCATATACCACCATTCACAGATGATTCTGGTGTACACTTTGGTGCTGCTATATGGGGTTGTTATGAGAATGGTGAAGATATATCTTTACCAGATAATCTTGCTCTTTTAGGTAGAGATTTTCATAATGATGAAGTAATACAGTATCTTGATATGTTTGATCTTTCCTATAGAGATTATGACATAGATGTTGTTGCAGATCTTATTAAGGATAATAAGATTGTTGCTTGGTTCCAAGGAAGATCAGAGGCAGGTCCAAGAGCATTGGGATCTAGATCTATTTTTATGAGTCCTACCAGAGCTGAGAATAAGGATATTTTAAACAAGAGAGTAAAGCATAGAGATCATTGGAGACCTTTTGCTGGTACAATATTAGAGGATCGTGTAGGAGAATACTTCTCAGAAGCATATATTAGTCCATATATGCTATACTCTCAACATTCTATAACTGATAAATTACCTGCTATTACTCATGAAGATAAGACTTGTAGGATTCAAACAGTTAATTATAATCAGAATCCTAGAGTACATGACCTCTTGACTAGGTTAGATCCTCCTGCTATACTCAATACATCATTTAATGATAATGGAGAACCTATAATAGATTCACCTTATGATGCTGTTCGGGCATTTACCCAATTGGATATTGACCATATGGTAATTGGTGATTTTATTGTAGATAAATAAATCAGAACCTATTAATTTTGAGACAATGGCTTTTTCGGCAACTCATTATATTGTTAATTACAAAACAGGTAACTCAGACAAGAGTATAGAAATCTATGCTACCAGTGCTTCTGATGCAGAAACTAAACTCAAGAAGAAGTTTCCTGATGCTACAAGCGTTGTTGCTTCTGCTGTATAACGATGTCACGCAATAAAGTTATCGCATATGCCGATGCTAACGGTAAGTGTAGAGTAGTAATCCCCACAATGGATTGTGCTCTATCTGATGAAGCTGTTATTGCAAAGGATATACCCACATCGGATTATTCTGTCATCGATCCTGCTAATCTACCCTCTAATGAGTTTAGATCTGCATGGCAGTACAATCATGGAAGTAAGACTGTTACAGCAGATCTTGCTACAGCAAAGACACTTACTACTGAGATATTGGAAACTAAGTTTCTTGCTACGAAGAAGGAGAACGCTGATATACAGTCAATAGCAGACATGAAGGGAGAATCTGCATCTCTTAAATCGAATCCCTCAGTACCATATACAACAATTACTAACGCTACTACTATATCTGAATTAGAAGCATTGATTTAATGAAAACATTTGAAGAGCATAATGCTCAACATGAGGAGTATAACTATTCTCGTGAAGATCCTTTTTATATTGTTGCTTTAAGTAATGATGCTATAGAGCAATTGTGGGATTATATTGAAGATATTCCAGATGATGAATGGTGGGAATGTAATCAAGATTTTGAAGATAACGAGTATAGAAAATCAGATATTCATGTCCCATTAACAGATACATTCCCATATAAAGTGGGAATGAATATGTTTAATTTTGTGAATAATAAAAATTATCAGATGGATATTACTGGATATGAATTCCAGATCCTTAGGTATGGTGAGGGTGGTGCATTTCATTGGCACTGTGACTATGGTATTGCACCAAAGAAAGATGTATGGAGAAAATTAAGTATAAGTGTTCAACTTTCTGGTCCAGAGGACTATGAGGGTGGTGAATTAATTCTTATAGATTATTCCAATAGACATTGCGAGATCCCTAAGAGTAAGGGTGCTTCTGTTGTTTTTGATGCCAGATGTCCACACAAAGCATGTCCTGTCACCAAGGGTGAAAGATATGTATTAGTTGGGTGGGCTAATGGACCTAAACTTAGATAGGATTATGTGCTTTCTTTAAGAACCTAGATTCAAACTGAGATGATTTAGTATATTCAAGGGTTTCTTTCATATCCATTAAGAACATTGTAAGATATTGTTCTCTCATAACTTTTATATTTCTTTTCTTTTCATTTTCTCTAGTTTCTGCAAGGAAATTGCTAATCCCTACAACTGGATTAAGTGTAATATTGTGAGTATCTGGATGTGGAATTGTAAATCCTTGATCTACATTTTTACCAGCAGGTAGGATTAATCTACCATTAGCGTCTGTTACTTGTGTTGTTTCATAAAATTGAGTAGCATTTAGTTCAGTACCATATTTGTTTTCACAATAATCATATAATACCTTACTGGTCATCGGCCATTCATCTCTGACATTAATAATATTTGCAACAGTTAACACTATCCAATCATATTCTGCAGAACCATATAATTCTTCTGCAACCATGTCAGGTCTTACACCTTCTTTAATTGTATATGATTGTAGAAATGTAATACTTTTTGTAACATCATCTCTAACTTTTGCTCTTAGAAATAAATTCTTAGCATAGACATAATTCTCTCTATCAACTGCTGATGTGAGATTATTTTTATACCCTATATTAGGTATATTTCTAAAATAGTGTTTAGCCATTAGTAACCTACTCCTAGTTCAACTTCATCATGATCTTCAGCATATATTGGGTTCACTTCAGTGAATTGTAGATCCAATTTCGTATGAACTGGAGTACCTTCATTATATGTCGCATAAGTTCCACTACCTGTGTAATTTACTGCGACATTTTTTAATGCACATGTTTTAAAGTGATGTAAGAATGGATGTGGTTTTCCCCCTTTCATATAGTTTAACCTATAAACATCAGGAGAATTTAAAAATCCTAAACCTTTCTTACCCATCTTTGCTGCACTTGTCTTTTTAAGAGTTCTTATTAGTTTTTGTACAACTAGAGATTCATCCCTACTCCTAGGGGTTAGATCCCAAGAGAAGTTGAAACTTCTTACAGTAACACCACCAAAAACCATCTCAACATTCTCGTTGATTACTTGTCCACTAGCCCTTGATAGTAGTCCACCTACGGTTACATTTCCACCAAGACTATTTACAGCAGATGCAGCAGCAACCATTTTTCCATATCCCATAACTTGAGATCCTCTAGTACCTGTAGCAGCTTGACCTGCTTCAGTCATAGTATCTTTCATTACTTCTAGTGCTCCTCTACCATCTTTGCTCATGGCTTCTCCCATTTTACTGAGTCCCCATGCAGCAAAATCATTCAGTTTACTCTCACCCCATGAAACTCCATTACTATCTTTTATATTCTGTGGTATTGGTAAAATAATTACAGCAGATGTTGGTAGATCTTTATATCTATCACTAGCTTGCATTGTCTTTCCATCTTTTAGGGTTCCTTCAAATAACCCTTTCATACCACCTTGAAACTTTCTTGTTTTAACTTCCTTTGTAGTTTCAACACCATCATCCCCTTTAACTGTTTCTGTCTTTGTGTGGACAGTTGATTCTGCAGCAAAGTCATCAAATCCAGCAGTCTTTCCTTTATACTCCAAAACTTCGATCATGAAGTAATCAGTAGTATGATCAATCAGATCTTCTGGGTATCTTATAACTTTTCCGAGATTAGCTGGCACTATCTTATACTCTTTTTATGTATTTAGCTTGAATTTGGCATATGACAGTTCTCTAGCATGATTTAATTCAGCAACTGACAGTTCATGTAGTTCTCCTACTAATTCATTCCATGTATAGTTTCTCATTTTATTCCAATGATAATTAAATCCTCTAAATCCCCATTGCTTTATTTCCATACATGCTATCAAAGGAAATTCATCATACTCAATCATCGGAGTTTTTGGTAGATATACAAAGGTATAGAAACCACCTTCTTCTGGTAGGATAACTTTAGTGTCCTGTATGGCATCTAAAACTTCCAGCATTGTATCTTCAGGATCTTCTGTCCCAACAAATCCATCTACAATTGGCTGAAGTCTAGACACCTAAGTTATCCTCCGTTAGTATTTTAAACTCCATCATTCTGTCTTTACAGAATTCTTTCGCTGCATCCCATTTCGCTTGGTTCTTAGCATATTCCATCACTTCTCTTACATACTTTCTATTTTTAGTCTTTTGAACCTTTGGTGCAGTACATTGTCTTTTGGGTTTAACCTCAATGATATATTTCTTAGGTACTCCTGAATTGTCTTTTACTTTAACATAAAAGTCAGGAAAGTATCTATGTAATCTGTTGTCAAGTGGTGACCTGTAGGGTATAATAACTTCTTCGCTACCCCACTCAATTATGTTATCGTTCTTGTCACAATATGACATAAAAACTTTTTCCCAAGAACTACGATAAATAATGTTACGATAATCCCCTCGATATTTCTTTATATTAGAAGGTTTATATCTTCCTGAACGAGCCATATGTCGTATAAGATCCCGTTAGGTATTTATTGTGCCAGTCTATCCAAGAGTAAAGAAAACTGAACAGATTCGTAGTCTATTCCAAAAGGTTGCTACTACGAATCATTATGAGGTGTTCTTTTCTGGTTTTGGATCTTTAAAGAAACTCAGAGGTTATATGACCTCTAAGTCACCAAGAGTTAGTAATTGGTTCATTAGTAGAGAACTTGGTTTGTTATGTAATGCTGCTGAGTTGCCAGCAACTTCTATGGCAACTGCACAGATTGAAGGTCAAAGGATGGGTATAGTTGAGAAATTCGCTCATTCAAGAGTATATACTGATGTAAGTTTTACTTTCTATGTTGATAGTGATTATAAGACTCTAGAGTTCTTTGAACTATGGCAAGAATTTATAGCATCTGGATCTGATACTGATGATGGTGCAGATAAGACGCATATAGCATATTATCATAGGATGCAGTTTCCAGAGGAATATAAGGTTGATACTATAAGGATTCAAAAATTTAATAAAGATCATTTCAGAAGTGTTGAGTATACTTTCCTTAACTGTTATCCAGTTTCTGTATCTTCAATGCCTGTTTCTTATGATGGTAATAGTGTTCTTGAGTGTCAGGTGACCTTTACTTATGATAGATATTACTTTGGTAAGATTGGTTCTCTTGATAGGAGAGTGTTTAATTCCGCATATAAACCAGTAGATACAGGAACTTCTGTTGGTAATGCTCCAGAGAAGATGAACGAGCCTAAGTCAGGTGAGGTCTCTGCTAAAGAAGTATATAAAGATGATGTACAAACTACTGATACTGTTCAAACTGAAACTATGAATGAGAAAGGTAAAGAAGCTCTTGCTGCATTGGAAGATAAGTGATATATATGCTATAATATACATAATGGAGATTTAGTATGGGATTAGCACAAGATTTAAAGGAAGGAACCAAACAGTCGCATTCCGCAGCAGAGAACACTAAGTTCGTTTCATCATTCCTTCGTGGAGTGGTGAGTGAAGATAATTATAAAAAATTAGTTGCCAATTTCTATTTTGTCTACAGGGCAATGGAGGAGGAGGTCTTTAAATTAAAAGATGATCCTATCATTGGTCCTATTCGTTTTCCAGAACTTAATAGGACTAGTGCTCTTGAGATGGATCTAAGGTATTTTTATGGTCCAATTTGGAGATCCATAGTTACACCATCTGAAGCATGTCAACAGTATGTTAATCGTATTCGTGATGTAGCACAGGACAATCCTGAACTCCTTGTGGGTCATCATTATACTAGATATTTGGGTGACTTATCTGGTGGTCAGATTCTTAAGAATATTGCCGAGAAGGCTCTTAATTTAACAGATCAAGGATTGGATTTCTATAAGTTTGCTAATATTACAGATAAAAAAGAATTTAAAGAAAATTATCGTGCTGTACTAAATACACTGCCAGTGAGTCAATCACAGGTCTCTGCTATCATCTCTGAGGCAAACTTCGCATTTCGTTTGAATATGTTTATGTTTGAAGAATTGGATGGTAACGCATTCAAATCCACAATCGCTTATATTTGTGGTATAATTAAAGGAAAAACTGATGCCACTACCTAAGATTACCGCACCAACTTATGAGTTGGTGATTCCTTCATCTAAAAAGAAGATTAAATATAGACCCTTTTTAGTTAAAGAAGAAAAGATTCTTGTTATTGCGATGGAAAGTGATGATATCAAGGACATTGCTAGAGCAGTTAAACAGGTTCTAGGAAATTGTATAATAACTAGAGGTATTAAGATTGATAAGTTAGCTACCTTTGATATTGAGTATCTCTTTCTTAATGTTAGGGGTAAGTCAGTTGGTGAAACTGTTGATATCCAAGTGACTTGTCCTGATGATGAAGAGACTAAAGTTCCAGTAACTGTTGCTCTTGATGAGATACAGGTGACATTTGATCCAGAGCATACTAAAGATATTATTTTAGATGATAAATTGACTATGAGGATGAAGTATCCTTCACTTGATCAGTTTATTAAAGAGAATTTCCAATTAGGAGATGGTGTTGGATTTGAGCAGTCTATTGATATGATTGCTGATTGTGTTGACCAGATTTTTTCTGAAGAAGAAACATGGACTGGAGCAGATTTTACTAAGAAAGAGATGGTTGAATTCTTAGAAGGATTAGGATCTAAACAGTTTAAGTTGTTAGAGAAGTTCTTTGTTACTATGCCTAAACTCTCGCATGAGTTTTCAGTAACTAATCCTGAAAGTAAACAAACTAATACTATTAAGTTGGAGGGGTTAGCAGCTTTTTTCAATTAGCGATGTTGCATGAAGATCTTGTATCTTATTACAAGATCAATTTCGCTCTCATGCAGCATCATAAATATAGTTTGAGTGATATTGAAAATATGATCCCGTGGGAACGGGAGATATACATTAGTTTATTGAAAAATCATATCGAAGAGGAGAATTTAAGACAGCAACAAAATGGCTGACATTAAAGACAAACTACCTAAACCACCAGGAGAAAAAGATTCTAAACTGGGGGGTGCTTCTCATGGCACGATGTCAAAGTCTTTTGGATTGCAGAGAAAAACACTAGCAAGAGTTATTGGATTAGAGAAGAGGGTAGATAAGATAGAAACTGGTGAAGGAGGTATTGATGCTGATAAATTTGCTGATCTTAATAAATCTATCTTCGCAGTTAATTCTAATTTAATAGCAATAAGAGATGCTATAGAGGCTGATCTAGCACAAGATCAAAGTGCAGCAGATGATAAGAAAAAGGATGATGCAAGAAAACTTGATAAATCTAAAAAATTAGATTCAGAGAAGTTCCTTGAGACTAAACAAGAGCAAGAAGCTATTAAACCAGTAGAGAAAGTAACTAAGTCAGCTAAAGGTATTTTCCAAGGATTGTTTGATGCTTTAACTGCTGTATTTGGTGGATGGTTATTGGATAAGGGTGGAAAATTAATGAAGGCATGGGCTGAAGGTGATATGGAAGAATTTGAGAAGATGAAAGGTGAGATAATAAAAGCATTGTCTGTTGTTGGTTTAATATTTGCTGCTGCTAATATTGGAACTATCATTGCGTCAATGAAACTTATCATTGGTGGTCTTAAGGTAGGTGTGCCAGCAGTTCTTGGACTCTTAGCAAACCCTTGGACTTGGGTTGTACTGGGTGTAGGTACTGGTTTATACTTTGGTGTTAAAGCAATTCACAAAAGGGTTACTGGTGGAGAATCCTTCTCTGAATTTGATAAGCAACTGAGAGCACAGACAAAATCTGCTGGTATTGATATGTACCAGAATCAAAAAGGAGCACATGTATTAGAGGAAGATGGAAAGTCTCATAAGCGTATTGATTTTTGGGGTGAGCATGGTTTGATGGGTAGAGAAGCAACAGAAGAGGAGAAGGAGGATCTTAATTATAATGCAGATAAAAGAGTGAAATTAAATCTTCAAAATGAAAAGCATCGTGCTTGGATTGAAAAGAATATGGGTGCAGATAAATTAGCAACAATGGATAAAGCATTTGATGATTATAAGACTATGATGAAGAAGAAAGATGATATTAAAGATGAAATGCATTTGATGTTGAAGAAGGAAAAGAAATTATGGTATGCTGCTAAACGCAAAGAAGAAAAGGAACTCCGTGCTAAAGGTGAAATTGGTGGATGGAACACTACTAAGGGTTGGATGGATCCAGCACAGTGGATGGATAGTTCTGCTGGTAGATGGTGGTCTAAGCAAGATAAACACTGGAAGAAGAGACATTTAGAAATTAGAGCAGAATATAATGGTAAATTGAGAACAACATTCCCTGAGTTCTTTGATAATGATCCAACTACCAGTGCTGGTGCTGATTTCCCTAAGGATGTCTTTATGGCGAAGAGTGATGAGGAAACTGATGATATGGCATTAGAAAGGCATAAACAGATGATTGCAGAAGGTGAAATTTCAAATGAAGATTTGGATAAAGATATCAAAACTTTGAAAGAGAATGCTAAGGGTGATGGTCCATCTCATGCCAACTTAGAAGGACAAAGAACAAGTGTTCCTTTACCTGACAGTATATTAAAACCTTCACAAGCAGCAAGTAGAGCTGCAAATTTGGCAAAGACTGATGAGATTTCTACAACTACTCCTATCAGTGATATTAAATTTGAGTTCCCTGCTGCAGATGGAGGGGAATCACAAATAGCAGAAGATAATGGAATGCCTTTAGAACAAGGTGGTGCATCTGAAGTACCGTCATTAAATACATCTAATCGTTCTAATGACTATAGATTTTTCTATAGTCACATATATCAACAGGGTGATGTATAATGGCAGATGCGAAGTTAGATAAAAAGAAACTTATCCCTGCTGGTGAAGCTTTTGATGTTGTATCATTTGGCGTTAAAGCAATTCAGGATACAACACAAGGTCTTAAAAAAGCATTTAAGGCTAGATTGCAGCAGCAGAAACAGATAAAGAAAGATCAAAAAATTGCTGCTAGTAGATTATTAAACAAACAGAAACAAAAAGACAAAGAGAAGGCACTTGAAGCAACACCTCAGAAAAAGAAGGGTGGAGTTAAAGAGTCAATTAAGAAAACAAGTGGAAGCATATTTAGTCGAGTGATGTCAGCAGCTGCTGCTGTATTTGTTGGTTGGTTTATGGATAAAATGCCAGCAATTCTTGAGGGCATTCAAAGAGCAGTTGAGACAATTCAAAGAGTGGTTGGTGCAGTGAGTGGTGTTTTTGGTGGTATTTTTGATGCTTTAAGTGGTTTTTATGAAGGTGCTAAGGATATGATTTCTGGATTTAATTCCAAATCACTTCCTAAAGAAGAAGATGTTAAAGGTGAATGGGATTCGTTAGATCAAGAATTGAAAGGTCAAGCAGATGGAGTGAAAGAGAGTCTTGGTGAGACTACGGAGGCTATTAAAAAGTTTGCTAAAGATAATGCTGATAAGAACACAGCAGATCCAGAGAAGTCACCAGTAGGTAAGGCTGATGCAGAACTACATTCATCTACTGCAGAGAAACCAGAAGGATTAGATACTGATCAACATGCTAAGGCAATGCATCCTGAGAATTATGTTGAACCAGATAAGGCAGATGAAGAAGCAAGAAAGAATTTTGAAAAAGAAAACCCACCAGAGGCACAGTCTCCTGCAAAGGATGCTAAAAAGAAACCAGAACTAGATTATAACGATCAAAGTAAAGTTGTTGCTGCTGATCTTGCCAAGATTAGACCAGAGGACTACACTGCTAGTGCAAAACCTGCTACAATATCAAAGTCTGAACCAGAAACACCATTGATTGAAGCACCACCAGCAGTAGTTACACCAGCACCATCTTCTTCTGAAGCAGTTGGTGATGGTATTAAGGCTCCGAAAATAGTTACTCCATCAGGTTTGGGTATGGATATGTATAGTCGAAAGATTATACTTAACCCAGATGCTGCAAGAGGATGGAAGAAACTTCTTGTTGAAGCAGCAAAGGATGGTATAGATTTGACTAAGGCAGTTACATCATCTTATAGATCACCAGAGAAACAAAGAGAATTGATTGCAACAGAGGATGGTGTTAATGTTATTACACCTGCTCCAGTTCATCAGTCTCCTCATGTTCAGGGTTGGGCGGTTGACCTTGCTACTAACACTCCTGAGTGGAACTGGATGAAGAAGAATGCTCATAAGTTTGGTTGGAGATGGCAAGGTGAGGCTGATCCAGTTCACTTTGATTTTATGGAGGGTGCTTCTAGTAATACTCATTGGATGGAACCAGGAAGAAATGATTGGATGCAAAGTAACCTTAATAGTGGAGAGACAGTCGCATCTATTCAGACTAAACCTAGGAAAATTGTTGTTCCTATCCCAATAAATACCATGAGGAAGTCTTCTCCTGTTGGTGGAGGTATGCCTCCAATGGATAATAAAGGAATATCATCACCTAAAGTTGGTGGTATTAATATTCTAGCAGCAATGAAGACAATTAATAGAGCGTATACTTAAATGCCAGCATTAGCCACACAAGCATCAACCTTTGAAAAAATAGAGATTTATCCTTTAGGTGGTGAGGATGGAACAGATTTTGTTGATTTAAGGATGGGTTGTACTCATTTTGAGTATTATGAGGATTTAATGTCTCCAGTTATTACTGCTACTATGGGAGTAACTAACGCTGGTAATACTATTCGTGGTCAAGGTGTTTATAATGGTCTTCCTATTAGAGGTGGAGAAGAGGTAAAATTACATTTTACAAGTCCTCAAGAAGAAAGTGCAGAGGAAACTCCAGGTCTCCTTGAGATGACACTGTATGTAAATGGGGTTACTGATTATTATGCTGAGAAGAATAAAGAAATATTTACTTTACACCTAGTATCTAAAGAAGGTATTACTAATTTAAATAAGAGAATTATTAAAAAGTATAAGCAGAAGAGAATCGATGAGGTTATAAAAGATTTTCTTGATATTTTGGAGTGTGAGTATGAGGAGGCAGATATTGAACAGACTTTAACTAAAGTTAATTTTATTGGTAACATGAGAAAACCATTTTCTCTTGTTCCTACCTTGGCATCTAGAGCAGAACCTATAGGTAGTAATAGTGCTAGTGCTGGTTTCTTTTTATGGCAGACAAGGACTGGTATAAAGTTTAAATCTATTGAGAGTATTATTAAGCAAGCAGATATCAAGATGGATTACTATTATGATCGTAGCAATGAAGGTCTAGATAATCCTGAGAAAAGTTTTAGAAAGATTTATGATTATTCAATTTTAAATAATAATAGTATAACAGGTTCTCAACAGACTGGAGAGTATTCAACTTATAGGATATATTTTAACCCACATACCTTTCAGTTTACTAAACCTGCTGATTCTCTCTTTAAACCAACAAAAGAACTAAAGAAAGAACAGGAAAAGTTAGGCACAGAGGAAACGCCAATTCCTCCACTGGCAAGTCCAGAAAATATTCCCAGCCCAGAAATGGCCCACAGGATCGTTTCAGGTGTTTATAGTGTGGGTTGTTTAGAAGAGATTGCTGATCCTGCTGTTGTAGGTACAGCTTCAACTGCTATTAACCAAGAAAATCTTAATGATAGTGGACAGGCTATATCTCGTTATAGTTCTTTATTTACGCAAGTCCTAACAATGACAGTTGGTATGAATGTTGAACTTCAAGCAGGTGATATAATAAGGTGTACATTTCCACAAGTAAGCGGTGATGATGAGATAGATGACTCCCAAAGTGGTCTATATATCATTAAGGAACTAAGTCATCATATGACATCTACTAGATCCTACACTGCCCTGAAAATTATCCGAGACACCTCAGGAGGTTAACACATGACAACTAAAGTACCCGATCATGATCTTAATCATGAGGTTTACATAGATCCTAAAGATCATAAAGAGCATGTCAATCATGGCATGATTGAATACACTGAAGCAGATTTAGAAATGCACAATGATGCTTTTCATGCTCATGAAGAGAATGAAGAGAATCTAGGTGATGCTAAGATTAATGATTGGCATACCAGACATCAAGATCAAAATCTTGAAGTGTATTGTGATAATCATCCAGATTCCCTAGAGTGTAGAGTATACGACGACTAATGAGCTTAGAAGAGTCCCTATTAGGTAACAGTCAATTTTTAGGCAGAGACGGATTCAGATGGTGGATCGGTCAAGTTGCCCCTAGGGAAGCTCAGGCTGATCAAACTGATGATGGAGCAGGTTGGAGTAATAGATATAAAGTTAGAATAATGGGGTATCATCCTTTTACGGATGATGTTACTGATAAAGATTTGCCTTGGGCATTAGCACTACTACCTACTACATCAGGTAGTGGTGCTGCTAACTATGCAACATCTACAATGTTGCAGCAGGGTGATGTTGTATTTGGATTTTTCTTAGATGGTGATGAAGGTCAGGTTCCTGCTATTATAGGTCATTTTGGAAGAGCAAACGGAATTCAGCAGGATGGAGAATTTACTGGTAAGTTTGAGACTGGTACTGCATTTACAGATAATACACCAGTAAACCCAAAGACAGAACTTAATGAGAATGGTGTACCAGATCAGACTGGTGAGCAAAATAAGGATGCAAACCCAACTAACTCTAGTGCTACAACAGGTAAGAATGTAGACCAGTCAGGTGCTGGTACTCCTATAATTGCACCAGATACTTGTACAAGTAATTCTGTGTCCAGAATGGCACAGGCAGTTGAGAATTTGGCACAGAGAGTTGAAGATTTATCTTTGACAGGGATGAAACTAGAGGCCGAAATAGATGCTGTTGCTGATCAAATTGAATCCATGGCTAATGGGTTTGTTGGTCGTATGATGGATTCTACTTATGATTTTCTTGAACCACAATTACAGAAGGGATTAGATAAAGTATATAAGGATACTTTTAGTGAGGTGTTTGAACAGATGGGCAACTCTCCACAGTCATATGCTTCTGCACATGCTGCTGGTGTTGCATCACAAGTTGGACAAGTACCTGCTATTAAAAATGCAGAAAATTCTTTAGCATGTGTAGGTAATAAGGTAGTAGAAGGATTAAGAGGTACTGTATCAGATATGTTAAAGGATCTGCTTGCTTCAGGTCTTGGGATGGCAGGTTGTGTCTCTGCTAATTTTGTTGGTAAGTTTGTAGGTGATATGATTAATGGTATTGGTGATGCTATGAAGAGTCCTTTGAGTGGATTAAGTGATCTATTATCTCCTGGTGTTGACATTGCTGAGTTTCTAAGAAGTTCTGCATTTGTGTTAGAAGATTTCTCTGGATTCTTAGATTGTGGTCAGACAAATAAAGATAAGTGTCCTCCAGTTAAGAAGTATCAAGTTGGTGGTGGAGCAATGGAGAAGGGTGCTGATCCATTTAACTATATCACCAGTCAGATGAAGAAGAGTGCCAAAGGTGGTAGTGGACTTGGTGCTATAAGTGGTTTACTAGGAGATGCAACAGGTGGTGGTCTCTTAGGTGCTGCAACTGGTCTTTTATCTGGTGGTGGGTTGTCTGGAATGGCATCTGATTTGTTTGATAATTTAGTACCACCAGGTATAAGTAAGACTCTTGGTGCTGCTGGTAGAGTATCTGGATTGATGGATGAATTGAGTGGTGGTGGATCATGTGGTGGTGGTAATAAAGATTGTGGTAATCCTACATTGCAGATATTTGGTGGTGGAGGAATTGGTGCTATAGGAAATGTTGTATTAGGTAAAACTATTGAGAATAGTGGTTTGGGTGGAATCGCACAAGGTATTAGTAAGACTGCAAGTATTATTGGTGTGGATCTAAAAGTTCCTGGTATGAATTATAAGTCACCTCCTGCTATTAGCTTCTCTGATAAGTGTGGTAAGGGTTATGGTGCTCATGGTCATGCTGTACTTAATGAGGATGGTACGATAGGTGCTGTTGTTATTGATACTGTAGGTGAAGGATATCCAGTTATTACAGATCCTCCAACTAATGTTGGTTTAACTACTGTATTTGTTGAGGATCCTGGTAGTGGATATATTCCAGGTGATGTAATTGATGAGAGTGTATTTGTTGTAGAATATCCAACAGGATTTGCAGATCCTGAAGTGGGTATTGGAACACCAACTACTGTTGATCCAGATGATCCAAGCATAGTTTCTGATCCATATGTTAATTTGGTTCCTAAAGAAGGAACTCAAAGAGTTACTTTGGCAAATATCTCTAGTAAACCAACTTTTGACATTGTAGTTAATCCAGAAACAGGAGGAATCGAGGCAGTTAGGGTTCTAAATATTCTTAAGTATGACACTCCTCCAGTGATTAAAGTTCTCTCTACTACTGGTCAAGGAGCAGTTCTTAGACCTGTATTTGGAGAAATTCCACCTGATGTTCAAACTGGATTTATTACTGTTATCGATTGTGTGGGGGTAGGATAAATGACAGCAGAAAGTACCTGGGCAAGAAGAGTTGTTGATTCTAGAGGTGGACACTTTAGAATAGAGACTGGCAGCCCTAGAGTTGGTAGAGATGGTCCAGAACCTACTAAGATCTATTCATCTAATGATAACGGTGAAGTATTTTTAATAGCACATGGTCATGGATCAGGTCTTGGTAGGATAGCATGTGATAAGTCTATTGAAATTAATGCAGGTGATAAGAATGATCCTAATAGTATTGATATTAGAATCAGTGCTGCTACTGGAGATATTACTATAGTTGCACCTAGAGGAAGGATTAGGTTCCAAGCAAAGGATATGATGTTTAGTGCAGATAGGGATATTGATATTAATGCTGGTAGAAATATTAACTTACACTCCAGTGTAGGTCGTACTTATATTAAAGCTAATAGTGCTCAGATTCAGGCAAAGAGAGGAAATATGGCTCCTGAGTCTTATGGTGCTAAAGTAACGAAGAATAGTTTTGTACCTGATAGTACATTAGATAAAGTATTTGCTCCTGCTGCTCAGAATACTAAACCAGGTGCAGCACCAGGTGGTTTTGATGGTGTTGCTGGTGGAGCATTGAAAGGATATGGATTTAGTCTTGAAGATCTTGGTATTAGTGAACAGACTGGTGCTGTTGATGCTGTAGAAACTGCTCAGAAAGCAGCAGCATCTAAACTAATCAATCCTTTGCAGAAAGCATCTAATCTACTGTCAGGAAAATTAGGAGATAATTTGGGAGATGTGTTGAAGGGTGCTGGTGCTGGTGATATTCTTGAGAAGGTTCAGGGTGGAATGGATGCTCTTGATAGTCCAGTTAAAACTGCTTTAGGTCTTGGTGGATTAGATAAGATACCTGGATCTACAACTATAGGTAATGCTGCCAAAAATTATCTTGGTGGTCAATTACCTGGTGTTGGTGGTGCAATGGATACTATTAAAGGTATCGGTAATACTGTATTAACTGGTAATATAGAAACATTAACAGCATCAGCAGCAAGTGCTCTAGGTGTCACACCAGGAGGTAATGCCCTTACAGGACTTAAGACCATGATTGGTACTGGTTCTGTTGCTAAGGGTGCTGCAGCTACTGTTGGTAACTTTACTAGTGATAAATTGGCATCATTAGCAGGGGATACTGCACCAACTCACCCAGACATACCATCAGAGCAGCAGATTAAAGGTATTGCCAATTCTACTGCTATGTACATGAAGGAATTAGAGCAAGATCTATTGACTGCTGCTAATACACCTAATGTACTTAAGAAAATGGGTGAAGCAGCAGGTGTAGATGTCAATAAGAAACTTCTTGAAGGAGAAGAGATTCTTGGTGACATTGTAGAAGTTGGTAGTAAATTTAAATTGGAGTAACTAACTATGGCTGGATTTATGAATATAAACTTATTCAATTGTCTTCCAAAAGAGGACATTGCGAATAAGCCATATGAAATTGGTGATGACACGACTTATTTTGAGGATCCTGTTGTATGCTCAGGATTTGTTGATATCCAAGGTATACCAGAGCGTCCTACTAATATAGAGGTTACTAATGGTGATGTTAGAATCTATACAGGTAATTTATTAGTCAGACCTGGTATTACTACATTACAACAGCTCCAGTGCGAGAAGGAATTATATGTCTGTAATGATACAGATTTAATGGCTAAGTTATATGTTGGAGGTGCTACCTATCAGGATGGAGATGTTTATATTAAAGGTACTACTGGTACTCCTTTAGTTGTAGCTGGTGATGGAAATTTTGGAGCAGGTATTGGACAACTAACATCAAGATTTGCAGCAGCAGATGCTTCACCAAAACCATTTGATCTAAATCATCCATCTAAAGAAGGGTGGAGACTTCGTTATGCTTGTATTGAGGGACCAGAGGTAGCAGTATACCATAGAGGAAGATTAAAGGATTCTAATACAATTGAATTGCCATATTATTGGAAGGATTTGGTTGCAGAAGAGAGTATTACTGTACAGTTACAACCTATTGGTAAGAGACATTTTCATCTTAATGTAGTTGAATTTGATAATGAAAAAATAATTGTCGCAGAGGCAGATGATAAACCAATCGATTGTTTTTACCATGTGTATGGTGAAAGAAAGGATATTAATCCTTTGATAGTTGAGTATGAAGGAGATAGTTGGAAAGATTATCCAGATCCAAACTATAATCCAAGTGATGTTCCTATGGATAAGAAGATATTCAACGACCCTAGATTCGCAGGACCACCGAATACTTATACAAAATGAGTCTACCATATACTGAAGAGGACTTCATCTCTGCCAGTGAATGTCAGAGATTGATAGACTATGCTATTGCAAATAAGAAGGCAGATGTTAGTAGTGATGATGAGTATTCTACTGAGGTAGAATGGAAGGATCATGGTGCAAAGTATTATGGAAATAATGTAGATCCAGTAACACCTGCATCTGATGATCCAGTTGTAGTGGCAGTTAATACTAAATGTAAGACCTTTGTTGATTGTGAATTAGACTATGCTGGTATAGTAAGATGGCCAGTTGGTACATTCATGAAACCACATGTTGATAGTAATACAGGACATAAACAAAATATTATAGCAGCTATGCTATACTTAAATGATAATTTCACTGGTGGTGATCTAATTTTTCAGGATAGAGTGGTAGAACCAAAACCAGGAAAATTATTTGTATTCAAAAATGCAGAGAATTTGCATTATGTTAATAAGGTAGAAGGTTCTGAAAGATTTGCCCTGTCATTCTGGTATCATATATAAATGTGGTGTTAGGGTTGACCCCATGATCCTCTCATGCTACAATAACCACATATGGTTACATCACTCTATGGGTAAGGAAGACGAATGGATCATGCGAGTGGTCATCAATGTCGGCAGGAGAACTGTTCTCTGTGTCTCATCTGATGGTGATGAGAAACTTGTGGAATGCGATGAACCACAAGAGTTTATAAATGTAGTAGAGTTTTGCAAAACCGTACTAAATCCTGAGGACATTTTCTATGAAGAAATCAAAGTCGCAAGAGCCTGATGAAGTTACTTGCTGGATTGATGAAGAGCAGGTAGACTGCAAAAATTGGGATTTGGTCGAATGTGACATTAAGGTCGAAGTCACTGATGATGAATTTATTAAACTGCACAAAGAGTATGACCTATGACAACCCCGAACTGGCAGCACAACAGCAACAAGGAACCCAAGAGGACTCTGAAACCTCAAGCGTTGAGAGCAGCCAAAAAACGAGTAAAACTCTTCAAGAAAAAATATCTACTGCAAAAAATAGGATAGCAGAATTACAACTTCTTATTAACCATTGGGAGAATCATGTCTAAAAAGATTACATTAGCAGGTGCTCAAATACCTGTAGGAACTGATATACAAATTAATAAAAAAGAAATTCTCAAAGCAATTGATTGGGCATATGAGAATGAAGTCGATCATCTTCTTACTCCAGAGGGTGCTCTGTCTGGATGGTATCATGGATGGGAATCCAAGATGGATGAGTTAAAGGAAGCATTGAAAGAAGTTGAAGACCACGCAAAGGATAAAGTGGGTCTTCATTTAGGTACAAATTTTAAAGAAGTAGAATCTGCAGGAGAAATTTATAGGAATGAAATAAGACACTATAATAAAGGTGGTGCTCTAAGAGGAATTACTTTTAAGACTCTTCCCATTTATATGATAGAATCTGCACTTCCTAGAGATCAAGATCGGGATCCAATTGTGGTTTGTGATTTGTATGAAGAACACATAGATGAATTACTAGATGATAAGGTTCGTGAACAATCTATGGCTGCTGGTTTGATATGTAATGATTTGTATGGAGGAAATGAAGTTGGAAAGATACCTCTTACTACACATTATAAAGACATGAAGATTTTAGATTTAATATTTCATGCAACTAATGGTAGGAAGATGGATGAGTCTGAATCACAATATGAAGTATTTGAATTATGGCATGAAGCATTCCTTAGAATGGCATCATGGAATACATCTATACCTATTCTAACTGTTGATTCATGTACTGATTGGGAATGGGATGGTAATGAGGATGAAGTAGATAAGTATAGAACCTCTAGTCCAAGTGGTCTTGTTACTCATCTTGGATGGTCTATTCAAGCACCTAGGTTTGGTCGTCAGTATTTTAAATATGATTATCAACCACCTGGCAAACATTATTATGACACAGAAACTGGTGAGGAGGTTGATATAACTGGTGAAGTATGATTTATTTCCTGTACAGGTTGTAAGATATATTTGTAGAGAGATATCTTCCAGTGATAGGAAGGATATGATGGATAGTGTTGATCTTCAGATTAAGAAAGGACACTATCAGAAGGGAAACTTAACACCTAAGTATCAGACAGAGTATACACTATTTCAGGATAATTGTCCTAGTTATTGGCAGAAATTAAAGAAGAGTTTCTATGATGCTTGCCATTATTATATTAAAGAGACTGGATATGCTGGATCATCTTATGGTGGTACAGGATATACTTTTACTGACTCAGAAGCATGGGCATTTAAGTCATATAAATCATTAAATGAATCCCAAGAAGAGATAAGAGATACCTTTGGTATCTATTCTCCTTGGCACGATCATAGTCCTGCATATCTTGCTGGTGTTTATTATCTTAAAGATCCTGGTGATGGTAGTACTGGTGGAACTGACTTCCACAATCCAGTCATTACTCGTAGGGATGTGATAGAGGTTCCACCCGTACAGAATAGTTGGATTATTTTTCCTGGATGGTTACAGCATAGGAGTGTTACACTTGATGTGGAAGACACTAGATATGTTGTAGCAGCTAACATGTATTCTAAAATGCAGAATCAGTCTCCCTATAATGATTGGGAGGAGGAGACACCACAATCTCCATCAATGAAAAACTTAATGTTCCCTCAGTTATGACTAAAAAAACTTGGACACAAGAGAAGAAGAATCCTAAGCATACTAATGTATGGGAATGGGAAGAGACCCCTGAGGTCAGGGCAGCACTAGACAAACTACACAAAAGAGTAACTCTATGAAAAGACTATTAACAAGTTTAATAGCAGCATCGATGCTAATGCCCTCTACGGTATTAGCATCTTCTATTAGACCAGGATCAGTAACACATAAGACATTAAATCAGAGAGCAAAAGGACCATCTTGTCTTGTTGAAGAGAAATGGGAAAAATGTGATGTATTAATAGATGATACTGGTGTAAAAGCACAAGATTGGCATATTACTAAGGTAGTACAATGGACTACAGAAGAGAAAGACTTTAATGTAGCAGGAGGAATTGCTGGTGGTGCAGCAGGTGCTGGTGTAGGATTTGCTGCTGGTTTAGGTAGTTGTGCTTTTCTAGGACCATTCTGTTTGATTACAGCACCAGCAATGATGCAGACTGGTATGGGTGTAGGAGGAGCAGCAGGTGGTAAAGGTACTGGAAGATTCTTTACTATAGTTGGTGATGATGCTGATGGTAATAGATTGATCCAAGAGATTCATTATAAGACAGGAAAGGCAGTAAGAACAGCAAAGAAACAGTTGTTAAATACAACTAAACTAGCAGAAGGAGAATTATTATGAAAGGAAAAATTCCTGATCACATGTACCCATTCTATAGGGTGTACGATGAGAAAGGTAATCAGTATTGTGATTGTGGATGGGAAAAACATGCACAAGAACTTATAATTCTTAATCAGACATGTTCTATTGAAGCTGATAGGAAGGAGTTAACCTATAAAAGAATAGATGCTCCTAAACCAATAGATCCAGAGACAGTTAATGTTGATGCAGAAACAATGCCAGGTGATCCACAGTTAAAGGGACAGAAGATATTAGAGCATAGTGAGGCACAAGAGTTTAAAATTTAATATTGATTTTACATTTGTTCACGCATATATATTAATACAAAGAATAGGTATTTATTTTTATGAAACGGATACTTCCTTTCATAATGTTATTGATGAGTGCTCCGCTTGCTGCTAGAGCAGATTTAACATCTAGATTTACTTCCAGTGTTCAACTACAGGTTAATGCTGCTGCAACACAGATGCAGAGAGTAGGTAACTCTTATAGTATCTCTGGTACTAATGTAGACACAACTGATGGTACGACAGCTAACACCGTGAGTGCTGGTTCTATAGCATCAGGTGTCTATGGTCCAGGTACTATTAGTGCTGTACAAGACGACCCAGGTGAGGCATTCAGCTTCAGCACTGCGTTCACTCAAGGAGACGCTTTGGTAACATCTGCACCTTCAGTAGGTGCTGTTAGTGCATTAAGTAACCAATTGTCTACTGGTGCTGGAACCGCAGGATCCTTGGCTGGGACTGTGACTTCGCAGGGTGCTCTGACCTTAACGGCTGGTGGGGCTGGCACTGTGGCTACGGGTCAGTTCGTATCTGAGCTTCAAATCGACTAGGAGCCATGAAAAGGCTTATAACTATTATATTGCTATTAGGTAGTGCTGGTGCTGCAAGAGCAGTGCCAGTGGTCCCCAACTTTCAGCAGGGCTCGATGACGAGCCATACCGAAACTGAATCTACAGTAACGGAAACCATAAATTCCATTGATTATAGGACAGGATGGGAATACTCAGTAACTGGGGTAGGAATCGACAACAACGGAGAGGCTTTGAATCCCCCAACATCAACCTCGACAGTAACAGTGAACCCAACAGTGGGATCGGGAGAAAGTGCCGTAACAGGAGCAGTAACTTCTTCGTTCGATGCTTTAGACATGTCAGCAACAAACAACTTCACGATCCACGAACCTGGAGGGGCATTTCAATTCAGTCAAAGTTATCAAGGACCAGGTATGACCAACCAGACCCTGATACAAAGAGTCACCACTATAAAAAGCGTCACAGACACAACAAGTACATTTACTCAGTGATAGCAACGCTTCTCAGCGTTCAATCTTTACCAGCAAGAGCAGAAGTAGGAGGAGTTAGTGCTACTGCTAATCCTATCGCCAATAGTTCGGGCTCAGTCACGAACCAGGCAATACAAGTTTTACAAGGTCCATATGTAACTAACACCTACGGTGGTGGGGTGTCATGTCAGGGTACGACTCTCAATATGACACCATATGTTCAGTTTGCCGACTCTAGGAAGCATCCTTGGGAAGATTTTTATAACGAACCACAATATAACCTAACAGATGTAGAAGGAAGAACAGTTAAACAGACAGTAACAGTTAAAAACTATCCTTGGGAAGATTGGTATGATACCAGAACCAAGGCAGATGGTACTAGATGGTTTGAAGATGGAGATGATATACAAATAGAAATAGATGTACCAACTGCTGATGGTGTACCTGATATAGTAGGTGGTGGTGGAGAGATGACACCTACATGGTATAAACCAATTAGAACAGATATGAGAGCGAACCAGAGTTTCAACCTAGGACTCTCTGCTACGCTTTCAATACCATTGAATAGAGGTATGCAAAGGAGGTGTAAGGAGGCAGCAGAGGCACAGACAGCACATCAATTACAGTTGACATCTAATAAACGACTTGATTTTGAAATCGCAAGATTGAAAAATTGTGGTGAGCTAAAAAAAGCTGGAATATTTTTCCACCCTGCATCTCCATATCATAGTATATGTGCTGATGTTGTAGTAACATCTCCTGGTGGTCAGATATTACCTCATGAACATCAGATACCACAACCTACTTGGACTCGACCTTCTTCTCAGGAGTCTTCTTCTTCGGACCAAACTTCATCGGAAGCATCCCCTTCTTCTCTCGATACTGATTCGTCCGAATCTCAGACTGAGTTGGACGGTAAGGAGTCTTCCCAAGAATCTTCTGAACTTTCGCTATTGCCTTCTTCACAACAGGTTTTACCACCTTCAGGAGCAAATCTGCTAGGGGTTTTGCAAGTAGGGCAGATGTCGTTGCAACCGCAGCAATAGTTGCTGTAGTAGATACTACAGGAATAGATGGTAGAAATTGCTCTATTACTGGAACAGGTTCCCATATGGTTTCACATATCTTACCATCAGGTGTCAATTTATATTCTTTAACCTTCTCTGTACCTGCCTGATTTAGGTCTCCAATGCG
>Ga0115011_10000224_pt1 | contig 51532 bp, 56 predicted proteins | sample TroAtlMetagenome_2_FD_88705 | JGI IMG/M metagenome (GOLD analysis project Ga0115011, IMG submission 88705) | Marine eukaryotic phytoplankton communities from Atlantic Ocean - Tropical Atlantic ANT8 Metagenome | ecosystem: Environmental > Aquatic > Marine > Oceanic | place: Tropical Atlantic... | reverse complement strand
AGAACTGGTTTGCTCGGCATTCTGCTGTAGTTCTTCAGCGGTCTTGATGATGATAGTAGAAGCTACCGCAGCTACTAGAATCAGTGCAATAAATACAATCATTGCTCCAATACCGATGGAACCAGATTCATGGTTTCGTTCTATATTATGGTTTTCTTCACTCATATGCGTGTCACCCGTGGCCCCTCGTGTTTGCTTTTCCCTTATATTATTAATGGAGAATATTGTATTTTTTAGTGGTTGAGTCATCTGATTTCAAGAAAGACCCATGCTTTCGTTGACATTTAAAATTTCTACCGGAATTTGCAGTATTTTTCCTGGACCTAAATTTTCAATCAATGGCAATCTCATGGTTTGAAATCCAGAAGGCATCCAAGGATCTAGAATTAGGCCTTTCATTACTTTAGGAGTCCTATTTTCTACTCTAATCTGTACATCAAGATGGCCATAATCTACCATATATCCAGTTGTTATGGAAACACTTGTACCGAGTAGTGCAGTATCTGAAAAGGATCCGGATGGTCTAATCTCAATTCCTATCTCAATATAGCCTTCAGGTGGTATTTCGGGAATTTCCGTCATTCTCGGATTAGCTGACCAGCCCATTGGTACTGGTGGATCCATTCTCATTGGAGGGATGCTGTTATCTCCTAGATTTTCTATAGTAATTATCATTAGTCCGTGACCTAGTCCTTCGGGCCATTTAGTCCCAATACTCAAAAAGAATCTATTCACCAAGAATGGACTAATTGCCTCAGAAATAGCTACTGGACCCAAGGCTGTAATTGCTTTCTCAAAGGATGCAGAAGCGTCACTTAGCTTATTTTTCTCTAAACTCTTTTTGCCCTGTCTTACCAGGGTCAGTGCAACTTCCTCAGTATCACTCAATTCTCCTAATTCATTTAGGTGGCGATTTAGAGTGGATAGGGATTTTTCTAATCCGTCTGGCCCCATAGATGCAATTGCCTTTTCGAGAGTATCGGCAGCTGCGCCCCAATTTCCCTCTCTCAAAAATCTAAGTCCTAAAGCAGTATATTCCGAAACTTCGCGATGAGACTCTATTTCTGATTCTTCTAATTCTTGGATTGAGTTTTCCAGTGAAGATAAAGCCCTATATAATCCAAGAATTTGTTCTTCGAGAAAGTCTGCTTCTTTACTTAATTTTCTTAATTGTCGTGTAGCTCTAAATGGACGATTTCTCCAAATATTATGTTGTATATTTAGTGCTTCATCTTCGATGTAATCTAAAACCTTTAGAGTTGCCTCAGCGCCACCTACTGCAGTAGAATCTATTTTATTTTTCTTGGCCAATTAACCACCCTTCCCTACAGTTCCAAGTATTTTCTTAATTTTTATTGCGCGAAGTTCAATTTCTGCTAGCTCCCCATATAGCCTATCATATGATTTGTCCAATATGCTTAGAATAAAGTTAACCAATATTGGAGAAGAGATTAGATATAAGGCCAATAATGCTAGATTAAGTCCTTCCATATTGATTGTTAGAGAGGGAGTAACTAATACGAATGGAAGAAATGCATATGCTGAACAAGAAATTATTGCTCTAAGTTCTTTTCTTGTATTGATTTGTTCATTATCATGATTGTCTAATACAGCTCGGGTCCCGATTCTTGCTTTCTTCCTGTCATCGTGTATAGTTTGGAGTTCAGAAGAGCTGATATAAGCTATGAATAAAGTGTAAAATAAAGCCAAAGAAGCTGCCAAAGGTGTAATGAAATTTGATGTTGAAGCAAAACAAATTGAGCCTAAGGTTGCAGCTCCGAAATATGCTGATAAATGTAGATAGTTGGGCTGATCATCTAAACCTCTCCTTAGGAAAGAAAGAGTTGTTAGCAGTAATATAAATGTTAGTAAAATTATCGAAGGGATATTTATGGATAGAGGAATTCCATATTCTTCGAGATCTATTGAAGGTGGGGCCCATGAAGATAAAATTAGAGGGACTGAGAGATTATCATTTGTTACATTATTTCCTAGTATTGTTGATATTGTTCCAGATAGGGTTGCATGACATGTAAATTCTTCTGTGGATGACCACCAAGGTAATGACCTAATTTCCACATCCCAATTTACGGTTATATTTTCTGATGGCCCTAGAGAAGGTAGAGTGAATTCAGATGAAACAACATTCAAGTTTCCAGACTTAATAGATGCATATGCTCCATCGCATTGAATTACAACTTTGGTTCCAGTGGGCATAATTGCATTTCCGGCATTAATGATTTTTACTGTAAGATTGGCAATGTTGCCTTCAACTGCCGGTCCATTGAATTCGATATGTTCAATAAGTGGATCCGATGAAATTTTCATTCTAAGCTTTACAGTGAAATCTGTCCAAAATTGTGATGGATTCGGGGACGATTCTTCTGCGGAATTCTTCATTCTTAGATTTATATCCCAGCCGTCGCCGGATGCTAAATTTTTCTTATTTGGCAACAAGACGTCAATAATTATATTATCTCCATCAAATTCTTGAACCAAACCTATCTCAAATCCGGTTGAACATGGTGAAACTTCGCCATCCTCTGAAACTGTTGCTCCTATTCCTGGAGCATCACTTGACGATAACATAGTACATTTATCATTAATGTTGAATGACCATTCAGTTTCAGGATAAATTACATAATTTACTAGCCTTGTGGGTATGCCTATAACTGAGAGATTATATTCAACATCATTTACACCGGTGCCATATTCTAGAGATGGAACGTGCTTCCATGGGATAACTATTGAGACGCAACCCTCTCCACAACTTGTCTGACCTTGTGTTAATATTGGACCATCGGGATCTAATTCTATTTCTTGATCCGTTTGAACTCTAACTACTTCAATTGGAGTTGTCATTTCTATGGGGTCTAATTCAGCCTGTCCGAGGGGAGTGAATACTATTGAGAGTGTAGCAGATTCTCCTTTAAAATGCTGAGTGGCAATTGGAGTAATTGATACTGAAAGTGTCAAAATTTCTCCCACTTGTAATGTAGTGGATCCTTCGGAAGTTACCTGGGAGCTGAATCGATTATCTTCTGCTGCAGTAATATCATGACTATAGGCAATAGAAACTGGAGCATTGCCGACATTTTCCAATTTGAATTCTACAGTACGTTTTTCCTGAGGAAGAACCGCTATTCGTTCTGGGGCTTCAATTACATTTAGTGCAAAAACTGGTAATATTTCGATGGTGATATCGGAAGTTCCTACTATGATATTGTCAGAGATATTTAATGCCTGAATAGGAATAGTAAAAAGTTCGTTAGCTCCTATTACTGAACCCGGCTCAAGCATTGGAATTGAAATGCTAATTTCAATTTCCTCTGAAGTCATAGGCTCAATTTGTAATTCAGATCTATTCGATGTTTGATTCCATTTTTCTGAATTTAGAATCTTAGATTCACAGGTTATGCAAGCTGAAAAATTTAATGTTTCCATTAGATTTCCATTATTTATTATATTTACAGGAATAGTAAGAGTTTGCCCTGGGATGGCTGTATAAGTAGGACTCAGTTGGAAGTTCAAGAAGTGAAATGGATTGACTTGGATATTTATTCCACTTCTGGCGTATTCTGTTCCATTTATAGGATCTGAAACTGAAACTTCTAGCTTATTGATATCATCTGCCCTTGCCGATGTTCCAGCTAAAGCATAAATTCTTACTATAGCTTGGGCTCCAGATGCAACTTCCATTTGTTTAGTTAATAGAACGGGATTTGGATCTTCAGAAAAAGAAGCTTGAATTCTATCATCATTTTTGTTATCTAAATCTAACTGGAATGTTTTGTTGGAATTACCCGAATTGTTTAGAGTTAGAATGAGTGTTGATTGCCCTAATCTATCTAATGTATATGTGATATTTGAGGGGTTTAGTTCCGCTGAAACTTGCTCATTAAGTTTGAAATAAGCTGCTGCTTGATGGAGCCTTTCACCCGTAGCAGTAGAATTTACAACAATCCAAACTTCATGGTATGCGTCAGCGCTAGCTGTACTTGGTGGAGTTGCAGAAATGGTGAATTGTACAGTATCTGAATTATCTTCTGCAGAAGTAAAATCGTATAAGTCTGTTCTAGATTTTAATTGGTTGACAGCTGGCTTATTGACTGTAACCGTCCAATCTGTTAGGGGTTTTTCCAATTGATCCAATGGGAATACAGAAACTTGGAAATCGTCGGGTGAATTCCCTAAATTTTTCAATGTCATTGTCGAAGTAATCAAAGTATTAGGATCTCCAGTCGCAACATCTTGTGTCGAGTTCAGGAATGCACCTCTTAGCTGTTCAACACTATATGATGTTTCTGCTGAGTCATTTTTAGAAACTGTTCCAGCGAAACTTCCCCAATCAGAAGCAGCAGTAAAGCCGAAACTGAATGTTCCTGCAGCAGGATAAGGGAATTCAACACTATTTTTATGTTGATGAGTGATAGAAATTACTCCATAGCCAGTTTGTCCCGGTTGCAGTGACATTATATTTGGAGTAATTGTAGCATAATATCTTTCTAATTCTCTACTATTAGTATTGGGGATTATAGGTATGAATTTCTTACCATTGGTATATCCAGTGGCAGTATTTGGCTCTAGATTAACCGTTGCTTGATTATTATTTGAGCCAAGATTATGTAGTAGTTTAACTTCAAAATCAATATATCTATCAGTATTTGAAAAACCCTTTGAGCCATCTAAGAATTCTTCGACTTGAACATCATCGGGCTCTCCAGTTATTTCGACTTCGATTTCTACCATTGGTGAAACAATTATCGTGGTAGTATTTGTTGCCGGAAGTCCACCTTCGAGAGGGATTGCCTGAATCCCAAGCTGGACTTGTGTATCTGCAGAAATTTTCCAGCTGGGATCAAGTGGCATTTTCAAGGTTGGAGTTGATATAGTTACTGGGATTGTTCTAGTCTCATTAGGCAAAATTAGATCAGTCCTAGTAACAGGTGAATCGATTTCCCAAGCAGGAACAGACTCAGTGGGAGAAACGTAAATATCAAATTGTGCGGGAGCAGTTCCAGAATTTATTAGTGTGTAATCAATGGTTCTAGGTTCTCCAGGAGTTATATTTGCGAATGTAGGTCCATTTGCATGGCTATGATTTTGACTTATCTCTGCTTGATAAAGAGCTCCAGCCATAACAGTAGAAGATGCTGTAAGCCTATATCCTGCTGCCTGACTGATTACCGTAATTGTTACAGTCACTGATTCAGAAAGTCCAGCTGTAAGAGGAACAGTAACTGGAATTTGGATTGCGACTGCTTGTCCAGAATTAACCTCTAAAGGAGATGCCCCAGAGTAAATCACTCCCGGAGATTGGACCCAGTCAATTGGTCCTAAGGTAGAATTTGATTGAGTAACTGAAAAATTATCTCCTTCATCTCCAGAATTCTGTAATATGAAGTTAAGAATAGTTTGGCCTCCTGGGTCAACATTTCTATTGTTAGCAGAAATTAGTGTTGCCCTAAGGGCCACGAATGAAACTGTTCTAGACTGAATAGTAGTAGTTAGGGGATTGCCAGATGGCCCTACTATGAGTAAGTTACCCGATATGGTATAAGTCCCTTCAAGAGAGCTAGCATCGAAAGTTAACGATATATTTTCTGGCTGGGTAGGATTTGCTAAGCTTCCTGGTAAATTGTTAACTGTTGAAGATTGTATTTGAATCTGTTGTCCGGAAGTAGTAGAAGTCAAAGATAGCTGAGCTGAAACATTGACTGGTTCGTTTCCAGTATTTAGAACTGTAATTTCTCCTACCCACTGAGCTCTAGCTAATGATGCCCCTTCAGCTGGCAGAGAGTCCGAAATCGAAATTGCATCTTCTACTGAAGAAATACTGATTCCTTGCATAGTCAAAATATCATTTGTCATATCTGAATCTGTGGAAATAGTCAGGTTTACTTCCCATGTAGCTTTGATTGAAAAGCCAGTTCCTGATGCTGAACTAGCATCCCAATATAGAAGATGAGATTCTTGTTGAGCTGCGTTGATACTGACTATTCTCCTATCTACTTCAGAAAAACCCGAGCCTGTATTGACTTCTAGAGTAAGATTTCCATCACCTGTGGCCCCTCCTAAATTCAGAATATCGACTCTTATTGTATGAGAAATAGGAGATAAAGTAGGCGTGGAACCCACATATACTGAATTAGTGGTTACATTTAGATCGATTACCGCAACGTCAGCATCTGCAGATTTTCCAGAATTATATTTTTCCGATGAAGCAAGGTTGCTGTCGTGAGAGAAAAAAGCCATGGGTGCAAGAAATAGAATGGCTAGCAGTACAGCGATTTTTTTCACTTTTTCACCCCTTTTTTAATGTTGATGGAATTTCTAAATCTCATCGCTTCCGCTCCCCTCCTCGTAGAGGAGTCTTGTCCTCATTATGAAACAACCGGCTATGAAGTAGTTTTATCTTTATTGGGATGATTTGACCGATGTAATGAAAAGACATTGCTCCCGTTCGGCTACGTGGACCTGCCATCCCTGCTAGTCATTGGCTTTGCGATTATACCAATTTTTATTGGTTTGTATAGGATTGCAAGGTCGGGAAAAAGAAGGACTATTTTACCTTCAACTAGAGGAAATTTACCAGATCATATATCTGACAGAGCTGTGGCAAGAAGGAGAAGTGATAGGCGTGATAGGTCTCTAACTACAATAACTACTGATTCACTAGGAGATGGTTCAGTAATTGGTGCAGGAGTTCAGGAAGCTGAGATTAGTGCAAAAGAGCTTTCTGCTCTAGAAAAGAGGTTGGAAAGAGAAGGTGCAAAACGCGGTTCAGTGCAAGTTAGCCTGATGTGGGATAATTGGAATGATTTAGATTTACATGTTATTACTCCTAGTGGTGAACATATTTACCATGATAACAGAAAATCATCGTGTGGTGGTGAGTTAGATATCGATATGAATTTTAAACCGACCTCAAAAACACCCGTTGAAAATATTGTTTGGACTAAGACCCCCCCTCCTGGAGTATATAGAATAGGAATAAGGCATTACAAAATTCATACCAAAGGAATTTTTGCTTGGGCTCCTTTTTTGAATCGCATTCACAGAAAAAATGCTACAGATTATTCGGTCAGTCTTTCAATTGGGGAAAGTAAGAGATTCTATGAAGGAACTTTGGAAAAGAGCAATGACTTACAGTTTGTAGCAAAGTATGCAATAGCTGAACCGGGCTCACCTCAAGAGGTGACTGAAGTTAAGGAAGAAGATCAACAACAAGAAAAAGAAGAGTTTTCAGAAGCTAGAGAAGTAGATGCAATGAGAAAAAGACTTGGATCAACGACAGATGGAGTATCTGTTACATTGGATTGGGAATCGGAAGCTGATTTAGCTCTATCAGTAATCACGCCCGAAGAAGAAGTAGTATCTTTCTTTAGTGGACCAGTTTCTTCGGGAGGAGTTTTTGATTTAGAAAGTTTCATTCCAGAAAATAACAAACAAGAAGTGAAATGGGATGGTACTCCAAATTCTGGAATTTATAAAGTAATGATTAAGCATCTAGAATCTGAAAATCAGGATAAGGAGTCGTCTTTTTCGGTGACAATAAATAATAATGGAAATATTGAGGAATTAACTGGAAAAATTAATAGTGACGGGTCAGAAATTGAAGCCGGTACTTTTGAAATATAAATATTAAAATTTGATTTTTAAAATTTGTAAAACTTTTTCCATCCACTGGAGTTTTTCCATTTTGGTTTTTGGATTAGTTTTACCAGACCATTCGCCAACTAAATCTGTCCTAGTTCCTAAGACTTTGAGTTGAGATTTTTTTACGCCTAGAGAAAGTAGGAAACAAAGTGCTCTGTCGCCATCGGTAAATCCTCCTGGATTATGCATTCCTTCAATTATATCCGGGGTTTGATGTGTAAGAACTAGTTCAGGAGGATGTTTCATTTTAATTCCAATTTCTATTAGATTTTTCCAATCGATTTTGTTATCGCCATGTGAATGGAGAATAAATGGAATTTTTCGCTTAAATGCTAATTCCGTACCTATTCCGCCGTCACCATCACTAACTATGCATGAAAGTCTTGACCAAGCTTCTTGCGCTAAATTTTTTGGTAGACGAGTGAAAATTCCTACTGCTCCATCGGCAGCGACGATTTTTCCTGGTTTTTTTAGAGTGTTAGAAAATTCATGAATTTCTACAGCAGCTCCGATTACAGTAATTTTGGGATTATCAATTGTTAATTCTCTAATTAGTTTATTTAACGATAAATTTCTGTTAATTCTTGACCATTGATTTATTGAAGTTTGTTCTACTTCAGAAAGCAACTCGTTGGCACTAAAGTAATCGTCGGCAAGTTTCCAATTGAAAAAGTTTCTAACTTTATCTTGTAATTCCAATAGTTGAATGTCTACTGGATTTAGAAAAATTAGCTCTTGTTTGTTCATAATCTCCAGTGGAAGGGACAGGTGAGTGTTCAAGAACCCTAGCTGCTCACTGGTATTCATGCCAATACCACTTGTGGTTCCGGAAATAGAAGATGAGGGTCTTTTAGCAAGATATCCATTTTTACCACAAAGTGAAGAATTTTTGAAACGGTTATTGGAAAATAATAATATTACAATTGAAGATTTAATTGAAGCCCCTTGGTTAGAAGATATACGAATTAAAGCTAGAGTGAGACTTATTGATTCGATAGTTCAAAGAGATTCAATCGGTGTTTCTTATTCTCTGGATGTGTCAACCGATGTAGGCAGAATGATGGAATTTTTATCGTTTCTTCATTCGATGCTAGTTGTTTGTGCATCATTTGATGAAAGATTACTAGCAAGGTGGGTAGAAGGTGAAGCTAGTAGAGCAGATCACTTATTGGGACTAGAAGAAGGTAATTTTTCATTGATTTCTAGTACATACCTTTCTTCTATTGAACTTAGAGAGAGTGAAAAGGGAGAACTTGAATATTGGGTCCCTCTTTCTGATTTTATAGAGTTGAGTCCCAAAATATCGGGAAAATATTGGAGATTGGTAAACAGGCCAGTTAGCAAAGGTTGGGTTTGTTTGAATTCGGGATTCGGAGAATCAAGTTCCGGACGAACATCAAGACTAATTAAAGAGAGGATTAGGCAGCAATTATTCGATGATTGTGTTGAAAGAATGAATAAAATGGATGATGAATTCGCTTCAAAATTTACTGAAGCTGTTGAGAGAATAATGGGCTTGATGTCTGAACAAATAGAAGCTGAGATGCCGATAAATGCGGCTCTTAGAGAGGATTGGCCTCCTTGCTATGAGTCGACAATTAGTGAGTTGAATCAAGGAATTAATGTGAATCATGTTGGTAGAGTATTTTTAGCTGCATTCTCTAGGGCAATTGGTATTTCACAAGAGCAAACTTGTTCATTTTTTAGTAATGCACCAGATTATGAACCCGATACAACAAATTATCAAGTAAATCAGATATTTGAACGGGAGTATACTCCACACGGATGTTCATCATTAAAGACTAATGCTAGATGTCCTGTTCAAGTTGGAGATGATTCACTTTGTGATCAAGAATGGATGGATCACCCTCTAAAATATATCAAAATAAAACAAAAAGGACGGTTTTCTATTGGTTCAGAAGATAAGCAAAAAGCGAGTAGTGAGGTACACAATTTGGGCGATGACTCATAAGTAGAGTCGTTCTATGGAACATCAGGAGGGGTTAACTATGGTTAGAACTCTGGTAATCACAATTGATAGAGATAATGATTTAGGAGTCAAAGCTGGAATAAGAGGTCCAGTAATTGGACGAAAATCCGCTCTTACCGCAGCACTCAGATTAGGAATAGCTGATCCGGAAGAATCTGACACTAATGCTATTCTTGGCGCATTGAATCATCATGATAGGTTAGCTGAAAACGCAGAACCGAGTGATGAAGTGGAAATAGCAATTCTGACTGGAGATGTGAGAGTTGGTCCTAGGAGTGATAGAGCTATTGCAAGTCAATTAGATGAAGTAATTCAGGAATTCCAGCCTGATACAGCCCTATTAGTAACGGATGGAGCTGATGATGAAGCAGCGCTACCAATAATTACTTCAAGACTGAGAGTGGATACAATTGAGAAAATAATTGTTAGGCAGTCAAAGGGAATAGAAGGAACGTATTACTACATAGTCAAAGCAATAGAAGATCCGAGATTTCGTGCTAGATTATTGGTCCCTCTTTCTATTTTTATGATTATACTGGGTTTGGGATTAATGTTGCCTAATGGTATTGTATTAATTGGCGCTCTTCCCCTAATAATAGGGGTTTGGTTGCTCCAGAAAGGCCTAGGTTGGGAACAACAAATGGAGAGATTGTTGATGGATATGAGAGATAGTGCAACCGGTGGACTTTTCTCCTCTTTACTATGGGGTCTTTCTATTATTTCTATATTATTAGCCATATTACTTTCTTATCAGAAAATGACAGAGCCAGAAATAAATCAGAATGTGATTTTGCAAGTCATTACTACGTTTGATGAAGTTTTACCTTGGTTACTGATTTCATTATTTTCGTTCTCTCTGTCACTAGGAGTATTAAGATGGAAAGAAGGATCATTTACTGGCAGGACAGTGCTATTGATTGGTTTGGGAGCGGTTGCTTACACATTTGCAGATGCTATTCTTTCTGTAACTATTCAAGTACTGGGAGTAGGCGATTATGATGTTACTACTAGTCAGATTTACAATGATTGGTATTTGCCGGTAATTACTCTTGTTCTCTACTACATGTTGAGAGTAATAGTTCAGTCTTTTTCAGAAGATGATGAATTAATTTCGGAAAATAGATTTTGGGGAGTCTAACATCTTCGGTAGATAGTATGAATGGAGAAAATCAAACACAAATAATTTGGGAAGGGAGTAAAGAGATGGCAATATCTCTGATGGCTTCTATCGGCCCTGATGATCCGGAATCATTTGAAATGGAAATCATAGAAAATGGAGAAAATACAAAGTTAGTTATCTCAGTAAATAGTGACAGTCTCAGTACCGCTCGTTCTACAGTAGATGATATACTATCATGTTTATCGGTCGTAGAAGCAAGTTTTGAGAAAATTGAATGATGTGGAATATGTTTGGTATTTATCAAATAAATTATTTTGGTAGGTTTTTGTATGCTTAGATTGCCTCATGATAGATCAGAAAAATTGGCAATTGATGAAGAATTGACTGAATTATTTATGGAATCAATAGATAGATGGTTACATTCTATGGCTGATGATGATTTCGGTGGGCAAGGCCCGCAAAAGAATATTGAAGCTTTCATATATTCTAAATCATTAGGAATTTTCTGTGGAAAGTTAGTTGCAAATAGATTTATCAAAAATTACTTCAAAGACACCGAAGTTACTTGGATGCTAGAAAATGGTGATGTTATTAGCAAAGGCGATAGGGTTGCCAAAATATGTGGCAAAGCTGAAAATGTTTTGCTAATGGAAAGGGTACTACTAAATTTAATTGGGAGACTATCGGGAATTGCTACTAATACTTTAGAGTGGGTAGAAGCTGCTAAACCAATAAAAATTGCTTCTACGAGAAAAACTAATTGGGGACTATTAGATAAATGGGCAGTACATATTGGTGGGGGCCTTACTCACAGACTGAATAGAGGGGACGCTCTAATGATTAAGGAAAATGATTTATTTTCTATGCGAAATTCTGGAGAGAGTGAAGAACAGAGTTTTTCCAGAATTATTAGTTCCATAGATTTAGAAAAAATTGGAAATTTTGTTGTTATTGAAGTTACTGATATTTCACAAGGTATTGAAGTTGCAAGAAATTGGGAATTTGGGGCTACTGATCAGAATCATAAAATTACAATAATGCTTGATAATTTTGGACCTAAAAAAGCTAAGGAGTTTTGTGATATTTTAGTTTCTGAAAATATTCGTAATTGTTGTTTTGTTGAAGGTTCGGGTGGAATAACTTTTGATTCTTTAGTTGATTGGAAATCTAGTGGAGTAGATTTAATTTCATCTAGTTCATTGAATTTGGGAATAAAATCTATAGATTATTCGATGATTTTTGGAGTTGATAATTATGGTTGATATTCCAGATAGTCACCCTAGAAAAAATTCTTTGGAGTCAAGAAATAAAATAGTCCAGGGCTCAAGAAAAGGTCTGTTAGCTGATTCTGCATTGATAGCACATGGAAGAGGGGAAGCTTTTGATTACTTACTAGGTGAAAAAACGAGTGAAATTGCGAATTTGGCTATTAAGGAAGTATCTGCAAGATTATTAGTTGCCAAAAAACCTGTAATTTCTGTAAATGGAAATACAGTAATACTAGCTGGAAGGAATTTTATAAGAATAGCAGCGGCATTAGGGTGCCCTATTGAAGTGAATTTATACTACACCACTCCAGAAAGAGTTTCTGGGCTGATTTCTTTACTTGAAGAACAACGAAAAGAGGTGGTGTTGGAAGATTTTAAAAGGGGAGAAAATTGGAAAAAAAAGATATTAGCAGTGGATTTTTTGGGATTAGAGACAGATTACAAGATTGCTGGTTTGGATGGGCCGAGGGCAAATTGTTGTAAAGCTGGCATTGGAGATTCAGATACGGTATTAGTCCCCTTAGAAGATGGAGACCGTTGTGAAGCTTTAGTAAACGAATTGAAAGAAGTATTGGTTATAGATTTAAACCCATTATCAAGGACGGCAAGAATGGCAACTGTAACTATTGTTGATGAAGTCTCCAGGGCATCTGAAGAGATTTTCAAAGAAGTGACAAAGAGAAATAATATTCCAAGTGATTGGGACAATCTAGTTTCATTAAATGAATCATTAAAAATAATTAGTAGTAGTTTCCTTAAGGATTCTAATTACTAGAAAAGTGGCCGATTAAAGATTCTTTACATATCTCAGAAATAGAATCACCAACATCAGAAGTTGATGCATCTCCTCCTAAATCATAGGTCAATATTTTTCCACTAGAAAGATGTGATGAAATTGCAGAATCTAAAATTACTGAACACTGTGTTGCATCTGGATCATTATTTCTTACTCCCAGATATTCTAACATCAATTGTAAAGATGAAATGGCAGCTATGGGGTTTACAACTCCCTTTCCTGCATATTTTGGAGAAGAGCCGTGAACTGGTTCGAACAACATATGATTGTCGCCAATATTAGCACTAGCAGCCATACCTAGTCCTCCTTGTAATACAGAAGCTAAGTCTGTTGCAATATCACCGAACATGTTTGGAAGTACAACAACATCCAAATCTTCAGGATCCCTTACCAACCACATAGTAAACGCATCGATGAAGGCCTTTGATGTTTCTATTTCTGGATATTCTTGTGAAATTTCTTCGAAAATTCTCCTGAAAAGTCGACAACCTCGTAAAACATTACTTTTGTCAACACAAGTTAGTTTCTGAGTCTTTCCAAATAAGGAAGCTCTTCTTTTTGCTAACTCAAATCCAAATCTGATTACTCTTTCAGAGCCAATCCTAGAAATCGGACGTGGATCCCATGCTACTTCACCTTCCAATCCAGGAAAGTGGTTTATTTCTAATGGTTGATCTTTTTGGCCGATTGCAGCTTGTGCTGATCTTCTTAGTAGACTATGATATAGTCCTTCTGTATTTTCTCTGATTAATACTAAATCGACTAATTCTGGATTCCAAATATCATTAAACTGTCCATGTACTTTGTGTCTAATTCCACTATACAATTTAACTGGTCTGATATTAGCATACAAGTCTAACCCGGATCTTAATCCCAGTATGCATTGTCCCCCAGCGTTATCTCCATTTGGTAACTTAGCATCGGGCCAACCAATTGCACCAAGAAGGATAGCATCAGATTCGTCTCTACAAAACTCAAAGGACCCTTTTGGCCACTCCTCTCCGGTTTCTAGATAATATTCTCCTCCGCATGGAATTTGAGTAATTTCAAATGATAATGGACTGAATTTATGAAAAATATCCATAATTTTCATTGATTCTAGCATCACTTCCTTTCCTGTTCCGTCCCCCGGGAGAACTGTGACCCTGTACGAACTCATATGCGTGGCAATTCCTTTTCATTCATCAATCTTGAGATTGGCCAATCAAAAAAATAAGGGGATGATTCATAGACGGTCACATGTCTGACACTTATATGGTCAGACCCCCAGAGGACAAGAAGGAAAAGACGAGAATAGATGTAAACAGTCTTCCTGAGTCTTTAGTTCTACTTTGGGACACGATGCTTAGGCATGATCCTCATTGGGATTTAGCTAAATGGCTGGACAAGATTGCGAGACAAGAGTTAGAAATGGTTGAATTGCATTTTGGTAGAGAACGATTGAGACTTGAACAGAGATTACACAGAATCGAAAATCTAGTCAAGAGTTTGAAGAAGAAAAGACAGTCTGTAAGTAATAATACAGTTTTGGATCCGTATCAAAAAAATCTATTTGATATTTACAATACGAAAGACAAAACGAATGAAAAGGATAATGATTTGAATTTTGATGACTCTGTGGCTGTTGTAGATTTGGGTGCTTTAAGCTCAGATGATGACCCCCTACTATCAATTGTTTCTGAGCACATTAGGATGTTAATAGAAGAAGCGGACTTAGTCAATTCATCTATTCATTTTGATGAATTAGTTGATTCTTTAAAGCCCCTAGGAATTAGAACCGATGAAGTGGATGAAGCCCTGTCTTGGCTTTTACAGAATAATGTTATAATAGAATTAGAACAAGATGTGTTTGGTTTAAATAAATAATTAATTTGTGTATAAAAAAACATACCAATGCTTCAAACATTATGAGTTTCTCCCAATGTTACTAATATGGCTAGCGAAACTTCCGGATGGTATGCAAGACTTGATCATGAATGCCCTAATAGGGAATTACAAATTCATGAATGGTTACAGGCTTGGATGAAATCAACCAAACAAAGACAGCCTATAGCGGCTGCTTTACCAAAAAAATGGCCTACTTTACCAGCAGGTCTTCTATCGGATCCTGGAGCAGTATTGGATCATCTTTTAGCAAGACTTGAGGCTGAAAGTGATGGTCGTTCTCCAAGAGGTGTTTACGCTACTCCTGCCAGATTTGTAGATGCTATACTAAATGATGAGTTCAGAAATGGAAGAATGCAGAAAAAGGAACCTTTAGCAACTTTATCATTAGCAGCTCTTCCACCTAGTTTTAGGGCAATTGCTAAACAGGTAAATGAAAATATAGAAGATAAAAAATTAACTTCTACAGAAAGTATTTTTGGGTTAGAATCTGCTACAAAATCTGGTATTCCGATTCCGTTCGCCGACCCCGCATGTGGAGCAGGCCTATTCGCAGATAGAATTTTTAGAATTCACGCTGAAAGAATTTCGGGAGAGAATTCGGATACAATCAAACAGGATACAATTAAATTATTAGAAGGAATGCAATTACTAGATGTTTCGGATTTAGCAATAAAATCAGCAAGAAAAAGAATTTTAATTGTTCTTGGTAGATTAGGATTGGTTGATTTGCATGGCCAGGGGGATGAAAAATCAATTGGATTTAATGAAGCTGAGATGATTATTGAGAATAATATCAGAAGAGGAGATCCGCTTAGAGAAGAATGGCCATGGATTGAGAAACCAATACTGGTAGTTTCTAGACCACCTTGGTTGAGAATAAAGGATAGATTTAGGGGGCACCCAAATGGAAGCCAATTACGTAAAGAGTTATCTAAAGAGCTTCGGGAAATTAAGGATTTAGAAGGAAAAACAAGATTTTCTGCAATTATGGGGAATGTAAATTTATATCGATTATACATAGAAAGGGCTCTTCAAATAACAAAGCAGGGAGGAAGGGTAAGAATTGTTTCTCCAGAATCTGTTTTACGAGAAAAGAGTAGTTCTCCTCTCAGAAAGTTATTGGTAGTTGAACATGAATGGGATAGTGTTTGGTCCTTTCCTGAAGATAACAGGATTTTCGTAGGAGGTACTAATGGAGTTGCTGTTTTAGGAATTACTACTGGTGGTAAAACACAAGTTTTAACGAGTTTTGGGCCGTTGAAAGCGAAGGATTTGTCGAGCAAAAAAGGCTTAGAGAAGAATGCTCCATTCTTAGAATTAGAAAGAGGGCCTTGGTCAATTTGGACAGATACTACGTGGGCAGTCCCGAAAATGCCTAGAAATTCCTTAGAGCGTGACAGGACATTAAGAGCCATAAATAAATTAGCTGACAAACCTAGATTGACTGAGCAAGGGACATGGCTAAATCCAAGTGGGAAAACTATCAGAGTGAGAGTGGGAGAAGGAGATCAGAATTCTTGGTCGGAATATATTGTTGATTGGGATAATGAAAATGATACTGGATTTCCATTTATCAGAGGAGATCACATAGAAAAGGGAAAGGAGATTGTTAAATTGAAACATCCAGCATTCAATAATGACTCAATAGATGATGAAAGGTTAGCGAATTCACTTTGGATAGGTCCAAATAAAGTTCGCAAAAACATAAGAATTGCATGTCATGCGCAAATTAACACTAACTTAGAAAGAAGATTATATTGGACAGTAATTCCAGAGGGTTGTGTTCTTGGTAATTCTGTAAGTTATCTGGATTTCCCAAAGGAAGTATTAGAATCGCTTAGTGAAAGATTTGGTTCTACCGAAGAAGCAATGAAAGCAATTGTAAACCAATTAAATTCTGAAGAAATAGATTTGTGGGCCAAGGCTTGGGCAGCTAATAACAATGTAAATAATTATGAGATTGAAACTTTGCCTTTTCCGCCGCTAAATGAAACGACTACTTTTTCTATTTTGGGAAAAGATAGGAGAGTGTAATTTAGTATTGACTGTGATATTTTCCATGTTCCGGAAATTACGTTCATAAAAACAAATCAATTAATACTATTACATCATGGGACTAATTGATTTATTTGCAGAAAGAGAAAAAGGAGGAGTGAAAAGATGGGAATAAATCCTAAAATAGGAATAACTGGACTCCCTAGATCGGGTAAATCTATTGTCTTGCAGAAAGTAATTGACATGATAAAGGAAAATGGCGGATTAGGATCTAGGAGAATGAGAGGGCCTAATGCTCCAGAAAATATCATCGGTGGCATGAGGACGGAAGTAATAATTGAAAATGGGGAAAGAATGGGTTTTGCATGTGTTAATATTCTAACCGGAGAAAAGGGAGTAATGGCCCACAGAGAAATTGATTCTAGGAATAGAATTCTGGGTTTTGGCATAGATCCTTCTGAGATAGATAGAGTGGGAGTTCCAGCAATTATGAACAGTATTGGTAATTGTGAAATAATGGTTATTGATGAAATAGGAAAATTCACAGTAGAAAGTGAAGACTTTGTAAAAGCTGTTAGAATTGCTCTACAAAATGATCCGCCTGCACTACTTACACTGCATAAGAAAAGTAGGCATCCACTGCTTCAAGATATCAGAAGACGAGATGATGCGAGAATTTTGGAAGTTACTCCTGTAAATAGAGCATTACTCCCCTACAAGATTAACAAACTAATACAAAATATTGAATAAATCACGGTAAGTTGATTGGTTAGATGGCTTTCATAGTACTGTGAGTACTGCCGCTATTAGAACTCAACGAGTAATTATTGCAGGATTTTTAGCTCTTCTATTCATTATCTCAGTGGGCATTATAGAAGATAGGTTAAGTCTAGAGTTTTCTTCTGAATTAAATGTAATAGTAAGTTGGTTACTAATTTTGATATTTATTCTATATTTTTTATTAATTTCATTATTATGGATAGCCAATAGAAATATAGATAAGTTCTCGTTTTTGGAAAATTGGATTAGCAGGGAATCTGAAGAAGAAATGCGTATTCGTCTTACTAGAGAAATGGAAGAAGCTAGTGTTGAAAACATGGGATCAACGTGGGCTAGGATGGAAATGGAGCATTTGGAAGCAAAACATAGTGAAGAGTAGAGAGCGAAAGGTTGACGTTAAACACACTCTGGATAGTGATGAGTGAGACAATGGGAGATGTGCCGGATAATCTCAAATATACTAATGAGCATGAGTGGATTAGAGTAGAGGGAGAAGAAATAATCTTCGGAATTACTGATTATGCTCAAGATGCATTAACTGAAGTTGTATGGGTGGAGTTGCCAGAAGTTGGTATTTCAGCTAAGGCCATGGAATCCATAGCAAGTGTTGAGTCTGTAAAGTCCGTAAGTGAGATTTATGCTCCAATTTCTGGAACAGTTATACAAATTAACGAGAATTTAGAAGATACTCCTGAAATGATAAATTCGGATCCTTATGGTGAAGGGTGGATTTGCCGTATGGCGATTTCTGATAAAATGGATATTGAAAAATTACTTAGTCATGATGAATATTCTTCATTAATTGGAAGATAGCATGAATGATTTTGAATTGATACACATTTATGTCGATGGATCTTGTCTAGATAATCAGAATGTTACAAATCTAACCAGTGCTGGCTGGGGATTTTGTGTAATTGAAGGGGATTCTGGAGTTGGAAGTGGAAAGGGAGAATTGGTTTACGAGTTAAATGGTAAAGTAATAACAGATCCCTTGCAAACGGATTATATTGGAGCTGAGGTCGGTTCAAATAATACTGGAGAATTGTCGGCTATTGCTCATTCATTGAGGTGGGTTCTTTCCAAGGTAGAGGAGTGCGAAATAGTGATTTGTTCAGACTCAACTTATGCTGGAAATATAGCTAGTGGAAAATGGAAAGCAAAGGCGAATAAGAAATTGGCTACAGTAACACAGAATTTATGGAGAGAAGTAGAATTCTCATATAAGTTATCATGGAAACATGTTAGGGCTCACAGAGGACATAGATGGAACGAAAGGGCTGATCACCTAGCATTTAGAGCTATGAAGGATGAAAGTGTGCTGCCACTACAATTTTGGAAACCTGGATTAAGATAAAATTATTCTTTTAAAGGTCCAATACTAAGTAAAACATATGATGAATGGAGTAACATCAACAATCCGACTAAAGCCAAAATTAATCCAGTTGGTTCTGGAAGTTGTTCTTGAAAATGATTTCCGGAAAACCAAGCGATAACTAAGATTATAGAGGAGTAAATCATTTCTTTTTTTGCTGAATCAGAAGGATTATCCCATAAATCTAACCATGGAATTAATCCTTTTCTTTTGAACGTAAATCTATACCATCCAATATAACATAAGGACGCACCAAATAGACCAATAATTCCCAAAGTGAAGCTTTTATCATTCCAAGGACCATTTGGCCCTATATGGACGAAAAGTGAATTGCAGAGAAGGATTGTTCCTATCCAAAAATGATATCTCCACTCTGGCTCGTTGTCGACGTTCATATAACTCCGAAAGTGTAAGAGTGCTTGAATACAACTAATTAAAGAGTGTATTTTTCTCAAATGTAGCATGGCACACGCGATACAGTATTCAGACATTGAAGAAGCTGCATCTAGATTGAGGGGTATTGTAAGAAAAACTCCGGTTATGAATTCAGAAGCAATTGATAATTTGGCCGGCAGAAAGGTATTCATGAAGTGTGAAAATCTTCAACACATTGGAGCTTTCAAATTTAGAGGGGCGAGTAATGCAGTAAAATTGCTGGGGGAAGAAGCAGAGCTAGGTCTTTGCACCCATAGTAGCGGCAATCATGGACAAGCGGTTGCATTGGCTGCATATCAAAGAGGTGTGTCGGCATACATTGTCATGCCAAATAATGCCCCAAAAGTGAAAGTAAATGGTGTATTGGAACATGGAGCTGAAGTAATCTTTTGTGAGCCTAATCTTAAAGCCAGAATATCTAAGGCTAATTCTGTAATAGAAAAAACTGGGGCGCATTTTATTCATCCATTTGATAATTCCAATGTAATTGCTGGGCAAGGCACTGCTGCTAGAGAATTAATACTCGAATGTAAAAAATTGGATGCTGTTCTTTCTCCAATAGGAGGAGGAGGTTTGATGTCTGGGACTTCTATAGCAACTAGAAGTATGCTTCCAAAGGCGCGAATATTTGGGACTGAACCAATAGGAGCTGATGATGCTGCTAGATCTTTATCGGCGAAAAAATTTATTCCTCAAGAAAATCCAAATACCATTTGTGATGGATTGTTGACTAGCATGGGAGAAACTACATGGCCAATAATTAGGGATCATGTTGAACAAATAATTACAGTGGAAGATAATGATGTAGAAAGAGCAATGACTCTAATTTACGAAATCTTTGACATGATAGTAGAGCCTAGTGGGGCAATTTCATTGGCAGCAGTTTTGAGTGACGAATTTAAAAAATTAGATAACATAAATTCCATTGGAATTATTCTGTGTGGAGGGAATGTGGATGAGGATAAGTTACCCTTTGAATATAAAAAATGATAATGTTTTCAATATATTTTTTTGTAATTGGGACATAGGTATGCAGCTTCTTTCCAAGTAATCCACTACTTGTCTAGCAATATAACTTGGAGCACGAGCCGGGATTTGCACCCGGGTCCATGGATCTGCAGTCCATTGCATAGCTACTCTGCCACTCGTGCAGGAGTGTTGCGACTGGCAACTGTCTCTTGAAGGCTCTCTGTGTCGGCATACATTCTTGACTAGGATAGGTTTCTGAGATACGTGCCTGACGTCACCTCTCGATTTGATGGTCTCGGGGTTGGATTTGCTCCATATCTGCAACCACCGGGTCCAGAAGTAGTTAGGCTCACTGTAGGGGAGCCTGGTTTTGAGACCCCTATAGAAATAATTGATGAAGCAATTAGAGGATTAAAAAATGGTGAAACAAAATATACTAGAGGAGCTGGATCTTTAGAATTATGTAATGCTGTATCAGAATATTTAGAGCATCACCATAATATCGATATTGATTCAGAAAATATTATTGTCACCCCAGGAGCAAAACAGGCTCTTCTTTATTCATTTATGATTACCACAATGCCTGGGGATGAAGCAATATTATTGTCGCCATCATGGGCATCTTATGAGCCAATGTTGGAGTTGATTGGTTCAGTGCCAGTAAATGTTCCTGTAAGAAGAGATAATTTTCATCCTGATATTAATGGAATAAAGAGTGCAATTACTGATAAAACAAAAATGATTTTGATTAATTCGCCGTGTAATCCTACTGGAGCTGTTTTTACACCGAATGAAATTCAAGAGATAGTAGATATAGCAAATGAATATGATTTATGGATTGTATCTGATGAAATTTATTCAAGAATGATTTGGGTTGATTGGCCTCATGTTTCTCCCTATAATTTACAAGGAGGGAGGGAGCGGACAATTATTGTAAATGGTTGGTCTAAATCTTGGGCAATGACAGGAATGCGTCTTGGTTTTATGGCAGGACCTGAGAAGGCTATGAATGCTGCAAAAAAATGTCAAGCTAATTCTGCATCTCATGTCCCCACATATATCATGAATGCTGCTATTGCTGCATTGGGATGTGATGATGCCGTAAACTCATTCAATAATGAATATAAAAAAAGAAGGCGATTGATGATTGATGGTTTATCCGAAATTCCTGGACTGAGAATACCTGAGCCAGAAGGCGCTTTCTATGTTTTCATCGATGTTTCTGGAACTGGAATGAGTGATATTGAATTCGCTGATGGTGCACTGAAAGCGGGAGTACAATTAATTCCAGCATCATTAATTTCGGGCGGAGAAGGTTTTGTAAGAATTTCATATGCTGCTTCGGAAGATTTGATTATTGAAGGTATTTCACGATTAAAAAAATGGTTAAATGAAGAGAGAATTTGAAAACTATCTATGCATTCAGAAACCTATGGGCGATTCACAGGCACTGGGATCTCATATCTTGATGGATTTTTGTAAATATGATCCATCTATTGAAAATGATGGCTTGGAGATATTGGAAATATTAAGGGCGGCAGTAAAAAAAGCCGGAGTTAGAGAAGTTCATTCGCATGTAGAGGAATTTGACGGAACGGTTAGTCCAGTAGGTTTTGCTTCTGTAGTATTGATTGATGAAAGTCATATTACTGCTCATTGCTATTCTGAGAGGGGTATTTTAGCAATTGATGTTTTCACGTGTGGACCAAATTCCCCGGACAAGATAGCAGATGAGGTACATAATTCTTTGAAATTATTATCTCCTAATATAGAATTAATTAGTAGTAAGAAAATTGAACGATTTGTTTTTGGGTGATTAAATTGGATTTGAAAGATTTTATCTCTGAGAACTACAAACACTTCAATGCTGGTGAGCTATCACGTTGTTCAGAATCATTAAATGAGTTTTTGAAAGAGGGTGGAAGATTAATGATTACTCTTGCTGGGGCTATGTCAACTGCAGAGATAGGTAAATGTCTGGCCCCTTCCATTAAAGCTCAGAAGGTGCATGCAATATGTTGTACTGGAGCTAATTTAGAAGAAGAGTTATTCAGTCTTATTGGGAGATCAAGTTTCAAGAAAATCAACAATTGGAGAGATTTTAGAGCTGAAGATGATTACGATTTAAAGCTTAATGGAATGAATAGAGTTACTGATGTAGCAATTCCTGAAAAATTAATTAAAACCTTGGAAAAGCCTCTACTAAGTCTTTGGGAAGAAGCTGAAGCTGTAGGAGATAGGAGATTTCCACACGAATTCATCTATGACTTGATTTTGCATGGAAATTTAGATTTTGATGTTGATCCAAATAACTCTTGGTTAATGGCTGCTGCTGATGCAAATCTGCCAATATTTACTCCAGGATGGGAAGATTCTACTCTAGGTAATTTATTGGCTGCTAGAGTTTTGGATTGCACATTGAAAAGTCCAGAAATAGTAAAGAGTGGGCTTAATGCAATGCAGGCATTAGCTGATTGGTATAGAGAAGACGTGTCACCTACTGGAATTCTGCAAGTAGGCGGTGGAATTGCAGGAGATTTTGCTATTTCAGTAGTCCCTATGCTTAGACAAGACGCCGGAATTAAGGTAAATTTATGGTCATGGTATGCTCAAATTAGTGAATCTAGACCTTCATTTGGTGGGTATTCTGGAGCTCCGCCGAATGAAAAAATTAGTTGGGATAAATTAGATATTAATAGCCCTAGATTTGTAATTGAATCTGATGCAACTATTGTTTTACCACTGCTTTTATGTTCATTAGAATAAATTAGAAGTGAAATTAGTGCAATATTCAGAAATTCGTAATAATTGATTGTACTTTGATGTTCTGTCACTTCTGGCGGGAGCTCCAGTCTTAATTTGGCCTGCGTTTGTGCCTACAGCTAAATCGGAAATTAAATTATCAGAAGTTTCACCAGACCTATGGCTAATTATTGTACTAAAGCCGGCATTCTTTGCTATTTTTATTACTTCCATTGTTTCAGAAAATGTTCCTATCTGATTGGGCTTAATTAGGATTGAATTACTAGCCCCACGTTGAATTCCTGTAGACAATCTTTCGGGATTTGTAACATACAAATCATCACCTACAATTTGTAATCTATGACCTTCTCTAGATGTAAATTCAGTCCAAGATTCCCAGTCATCTTCTCCGAACGGATCTTCTATTGATAATATTGGATATTTATCAATCCAAGTAGAGTATAAATCTCCCAATTGTTTTCCTGTTAGTTTCTTTCCATCTATGTGATATAAATCATCGGAGAAGAATTCTTGAGCTGCAACATCTAAAGCAATAGAGACTTGTTTTCCTGGAATATAATTCGCTCGTTCTATTGCCAATTTTACATACTTTAAACCATCTTCATTTTTTGGTAGATTTGGAGCGAACCCTCCTTCATCTCCTACACCCGATAATAAGCCATCAGTTTTCAAAACGGACTTTAGAGAATGATAAATCTCGACTCCCGCATTTAAAGAATCTAGGAAGTTATCAAATCCATGTGGAATAATCATGAACTCTTGTATGTCCACATTAGAAGAAGCGTGAGCGCCGCCATTCAGAATATTCATTAATGGAATAGGAAGGCTACATTCTTCTCCTTTGGCAATAGATTCCCATAGATGTCCTTTTGTAGATGCACGAAGACAGGCAAGTGAAACTCCAAGTATTGAGTTTGCTCCGAGTCTAGACTTATTTGATGAATTGTCCATTTTAATTAGTTTCTCATCGATTTTCTTTAAATTATCTAAACTCATTCCTACGATTTGAGGAGAAATTATCTGATTAATGTTAGATACAGCATTATTCACTCCTTTTCCCGACCATTTGTTTTCATTATCTCGTAATTCTACTGCTTCGTAGCTTCCAGTACTTGCACCGGATGGAACTGCAGCTCTCCCGACTATTTTTTTATCTACATAGCAATCTACTTCTATTGTAGGATTGCCTCTGGAATCTAGAATCATTCGTGCAAAAAGATTACTGATAATACGCCCCATTATTTTTGGCCAGAGTAGAGTTGTATCTCAATGTTTCCAAAGTTGTAGTTAATCGTTGAGCCAAGATAACCAAGCTGCCACTTTTCTTTGAGTTTCTGGGACTTCAAGTTCTGATCTACAATTGCATTCCCAGCAAAGTTGTTCTTCATGAGGGGAAATAGAAAATAATTCTGCCCTTAGAATGACTCCATCCAAATTTATTAAATTAGATCTACTATCATCAACAAAACAGTGAATTAGATTTTTTGGATAATGATGAATTCTACCAGATTTGGGGCAGCAAAATATAGCGCTTTTTTCTAAAAATAATAGTGAAGAGCCAGAATTAAAATCAACCTCATGCCCGACAATTGATATTCCGTTTAGTAAAGAAGCGACGTCAATATTATACCATTGAGAATAAGATAGGGGAATGTCCAACTTTGATAAGTCATCATAATATTCCTGAATTCTTAGTTGAGACATCGCCTCATCATTTGACATGGCTTTGCAATGAGACGGTCCCATTTTAATTCGATGAAAAAGAAAAAACGTAAAATATGTTTGAAAAACGGAAAAAATTTATTATTATTTTGACAAATTTAATCAGAAACATACATAAATTCATATTTTTCCGATAATAATATGATGAGTATTGATTCATTAGATAGGGCAATTCTTTCAGTCCTTAGGGACTCGGCAAGAGCTGCTTATGTTGAAATTGCAAAGAAAGTAGAGGTTACAGAAAGGACTGTTAGAACTAGGATGAGGAAGATGGAGGAAGAAGGTGTAATTCGTGGATATACTATTCGAGAAGCAGGAGTGGGACTAACTGCATTAATCAGAATGAAGGTTGGACCTGGGATTGAAATTGGTACTTTGGCAGGCGAGTTTGCGGGGTGGCCTGGAGTTGAATCTGTTTACGAAATAAGTGGAGATGCAGATTTAGTAGCAGTAGTCCATGTGGATGACACTGTAGGCCTCAGGAATATGTTAGATAAGATGTGGCTAGCTGCACCCGGAGATATCAGTTCAACACAAACTGAGTTAGTCCTAGAGCAATACTAACTAATTCTTCCATTTAACTGAGCATCCGATACTTTCAGTTCTAGGTATTGAAATATCATTTCCTGATAGTATTTCATCGATTGCATTAGATAATTCAGAGGATTTTACGTGTGCTGGATCTCTTGGAGAGTCATCCATTCTTCCTCTATAAATTACTTTTTTATTAGAATCTAATAGATAGAATTCTGGAGTTCTTTCAGCTCCATACGAAGAAGCAATATCTTGAGTTTCATCGTGGAGATAAGGATATGACATACCTCTTTCTGATCTTTTAATCATATTCTCCCAAGAATCCGACTCATATTTTACGGGATCATTGGAATTTATTCCTACAAAACCTAAATTTGAATTTCTTGCTCTCTCTGCCATCAACTCTATTCTAGATTCTGATGCAACTACATATGGGCAATGATTACAAGTAAAAACAATAATTGCTCCATTATCACCCATTAAATCTGATAATGATATCCTTTCTCCACCAACTGATGGATTGGCGTTTGCTAGCGAAAATTCGGGGGCTGTTTGTCCTGGTTCTATTCCCATATGACAGCGAATAAAGGTTAGCAGTTCAATCCTTTGGAGAAACTATTGTTTGTTTTGAATTGAAAGTTTGTTTGCATTCCGAAATTCTTCTCCTTGCTAAACGGTTTTGAGGATCAATATCAAGAATATTTCTCCAAGCCATTATTGCTTTCTCGGGATTATCGCCTTCATGAAGAATCGCGGCTATTCTAAGTCTTGCATCAATATGATGTGGAGTGACCTTTACTGCTTGTTCAAAATCTGCAATCGCTTCATCAATTCTATTGAAATCGAGATATAGTTCCCCTCTTTGAAACCAAGCATCTGATAAATTTGGGTTTAGTTCAATTGCTTTGTTAAGAGGTTTTTCGGCTTGTGAAGAGCGACCCATTGCAATCATGCATTTGCCAAGTAAAACTAGAGCAGTTGCATGTCCTGCATTCATTTTTAGTAATTCTCTAAGCTCCTTTTCAGCTTCTCTCCAGTCACCTAGGTGCATTAGTATTTCAGCCCTCCTGAATCTAGCTGATTCGTGCTCTGGACAGCGCTCAACAAGATAGTTAGCATCATCTAGAGCATTCTCTAAATCATCTTTCACAAATGTTGCTGAGCATCTATTAAGTCGCGCCCTAATATGATTGGGATTAATTTCAAGAGTTCTCGAAAAGAAGGTAATCGCTTCATCTAGTCTATTCATCCTTGCTGCTATTACTCCTTTTAGAAATAATACAGTTGGGTTATTTTTTAAGATGGTTGTGGATTCGATTGCAAATGTATTGGCTTGTTCTATATTATCCATATCAAGGAAAAGTTGGGCTTCTTCAATTGGGATAGATGGATGATTGGGGATTAGTCTTCTAGCACGAATTAGTGATACTTCGGCATCATTTTGTGTTCCCTGATATCTTAGAGCTCGTGCCCTTCCTAACCAAGCTAGTCCAGATTCACGATTCAATTCTATGGCTTTATCGAATGATACGAGGGCGTCGATAATTAACAACTGATCTAATTTTCCTGTTTTGTCGCGTTTTTCATCTATGTCTGAAAGTATTAGTCTTCCATTCATGATATGGAGGGAGTCGGAATTCCATGATTCCTCTGGAGCACTGTCTAGAATCTTTCTTGATGTAGCGGGAGAGTTTTTTCTAAGCCATAGTAAACATAACCTTGCTCTTACTTCAGAATCTGAGGGTTCTTCTTTAATGAATTCTGTTAAAACTTCAATTGCAGCATCCATTCTACCATCATTTTCGAGTATTTCGGATTCTAATATTACGGTTTTTTCTCCTAGTGAAGTTGCTCTTCTAGCACTTTTTAATGCGGTTTTTGTATTATTTTCTCCTGCAGCAAGTATCTTTGCGTTAAGAAGCCAAGCGGGCCCATTTTTATTTTCAATTTCTAAGGATTTTTCTACTAATTCTTGAGCAATAGTTATTTCTCCTAGAGCAAATAATTTTGAAGCTCTTTGGATTAATTCTACATGATTTAATTCTGAATTATTTTCTAATCCTCTTTCTGCCATTTGAGCTCTTTTTGCAATTTCAGATAATTCTGTGGCGGTTGAAGAAGGTTCTGGGTTTTCTCCCAATGCGTCTAGCCTTATAGAATTGCGATTCATTCTCTGTGAGTCTTTTCCTTCAAGTAATATTATTTGCTCTCTTAATAGACTAATATTATCTGGATTAATAGCTAACAACCTCTCAATTGTTCGATCTAGAGCTTCGATTTCACCATTCTTTCTTTGAATTTCGGCTAAAGAGAAAAGGGTTTTCTCGTCTTCGGGATTTAAGTCGTTAGCTCTAATGAAGCAATCGGCTGCCCAATCTGTTCGGTTAATTGCATAAAATAATTCTCCGAGTCTTCTATGTTCGTTAGCCGAAAGTTCGATGTCCTCAGCCATCATATCTGATTGGTGAAGCATAGAAGCTAGACGTTCTACTAATGGGTGTAGTCCTGGAATTATTTCACTTTTCCCATTTGAAGAAGAACCTTGATAGTGATTTAATATAGATTTTGCTGCATGACTAGCTATTGCACAAGATTCGCTATTACTTATTGGTATTTCTTGGTTGAATAATAATGCTTCAGCAGACTCTAATGATTGGTGAACTCCCAATAATCCTCTAACTTTTGGCGTCTCAGAAAGAATTGTATCTACTCCTCTAGAAAGTAAATCTAACTGATTGGATGTTTCTGAAAGATTGTCTTGTACTAATCCTAGTTTCTGAATTATCTTTCTTCTTTGTCTTAGTACAGATTTATGCTTGATCCACAATGTAGAAAACAAAATTCCTAGCGCCCCCATTAGAGTGAAAATTGCCAGTGTAGAGTCTTCCATTAGTGTCAGCGAGTGTGGAGAGGTTTTGATGGCTTCTACTATTTCAGAGTCAAAAGTGGCGATTATGGCACGACTTTTCTTAACACGGAAGTTAATTTAACTCAAGATAAATCATTGGTAGAAAAAGCCTGTACTCCTAATTTAAGTGTTTGATTGCCCACAGAATTGCCTACTACACATGGAATTCCCGCGCCTGAGGCCAATTCAAAAATTCTATCTGAAACTTTGCCCGCGAATACTAATCCCTGAGCATTCTGAGTTTCAGATAGAGCTTTTTCTAAATCTTTTGCGCCTATGGGATTTGATGTTGAGCCATCTTCATTAATTATCACGGCTTGATTTCGCTTCAATCCCTCAAAATGTGTTGTCCATGTTTTAATCTCCTCTGGAGCTTCTAGAGATGCAGTGCCTCTTCCAACAGTTGCATCGTCATCTTTCTGTAGCTCAGTTTGAACTCTAGATACAAATTTTGCAGCAGTTTCTTTTTGGTTTAGACATTTTGTAATTACTTTACCCTCTAGGTGTTCTACTTCCCTACTCTGAGGTGCCACTGCTACGTGAGTAAGAGATTTGCCTAATTTGCCACTTATCTCTAGGAGTAGGAGCTTTCCTCCTCTATCTCCATCTACAAATGCAGTTACTGTTTTCTTCTTTCCAGCTAATTTTACCAATTCTGGTTTGATTCCAGATCCCATAGTAGCTATGGCATTTTTGATTCCGAATTTTAGAAGATTTCGTACATCATTTCTTCCTTCAACAATTATTAGTGCATCTCCTTCCTCAATATTCGGTCCAGCAGTCATTTCAGAATAGTCTACTTCGGTATCTAGGGTAAGTACTGTTTTTACTTCATCAAGAATATTCTTCGATTCTGATGATGCTGAATTAACTAGACTTAGTAATAGTTGCTTTGCTCTATCAATTACTGATTCCCTCTTTGCCGATCGAATGTTTTCGATTTGAGAGACTTTGATGATAGCTTTACATGGACCTATTCTATCTATTGTTTCAAGAGCTGCTCCAATTACTGCAGTGCTAACCTGATCTAGAGAGGATGATACTTCAATAGTCCCATTTACTCTTCCTTTGTTGTTATTCAGGCTTACATCGACATGTCCAATTCTCCCTGTTCTCTGAAGTTTTCTTAGTTGTAGATCTTCTCCTAAAAGGCCTTCAGTTTGCCCGAAGATAGCTCCAACTACATCTTTCCTTGCTACAACTCCACTTTCTGTTCTAATAGTTGCGTGTATTACGTATTTTCCTTCACTTGTCATAATTTCAATTCTCCTGCCTCTCGGCCTAAACCATGTCCTGCCCCCTTTTTGCTAAATAGCGGGGGTTCTGATGGGTGTATAACACCCTGGAGTGGCTAAGAAACAATACTTCGAGAGGCCCATGATTGATGAAGTCTCCGATTACTGATATGGAAGATATTTGAATTTTATTTTGGATACCTAGGCATTAATACATAAAGTCATTATCGAGTATCATGGCTGAAGTGCAGGCAGATAGGAGGAAAATCTTCTGGAATGCTGCAAGGCTTGCATTACGGGATGGTGAGCTTAGTAATGGTGAAAAAAGAATTCTAGTAAAACTCGCTCATACTCTGAAATTATCTGATGAAGAGCCTGAATTAGTTTTTGACTCTATTGTGAAAGGAGTGGATCCGGGGGATGGTTCTAGAATTGATGAACATGAAATGCGATTAGTATACGGTCAGGTTCTAGAAGCCATGTTAATACATACTGATAGGTCTGATGATGTATTGTCAATGATTGTATTTTTAAGAAGAATGTTTGGGATTGATGAATCTGAGCATAGGGCCATTACTAGAAGTTTGGATAGGCAGTTAGAAGAAATTGTGCACAGAAGTTTCATAGAAGAATTTCGGCTGAGGCTAAAAGATTCGGCTGACAGAATAGGAGATATAGTGGATAATTTAAACATCCTGCCTGGAAAGAACAAGAATAATGAGTGATGCCGGGTCGCTGGATGATTTCTTATCAGAGTTTTCTGAAAGAGTTCATAAATCTGATAAGAAGCTTGCAAAGATTGTTAGAGAAGCATATCCTATTGGAGTTCCTGCACTAATTATGAAATCAGGAACTGATAGAATAGGTGAATCGGCTGGTTATTCATTTTATCTTGGAACACCAGATGTTTTGTTGAGGAGTTTGGCATCTTGGTTACTTTCGTTCGCTGGTGAGAATCAAGAAACATTATTACGATTAATTAAGAGATTATGGAAGCGCCACGGGAGAGAAGATGTGGCTCTTTCATCATTACTTCTAGCTAATCTGGACCATAAGAATTTGAAGATGGATCCTTGGGAATTTCTAACTTCAATACTTAATCAAACTGAGCCTTTGGATGCAATGTTATTGGTCATAGAAGAATTATTTAGAGCAAAAAAAGATGTTCCTTCTGATGATATTTTAGAAAAATGGTGTTCTGGTAGTATTATTGAAGGTCACTTAGCACTTATTTGTTGTTTTAATATGATTAATGGTGGTTACGATATGTCCGATGAAATAATTAGTAAACTATCATCCATTCCAGTACATAGTGGAGATTCTATTTTGGGTAGGATAAAAAATGCAGTTACCCTAAAACAAAATTAATTCATAGAAGGGTATTGTATGTCAAAAAGAATGCTACCGTCGGATAATCCAGTAGCTGAGGAAGTTCTAGAATGGACTATCAAGAGGAATTCTAAAGATATTGCACAATTAATGAAATGGATGGGGGATGCCACTTCAAGAAAAGATAGGCAGACATTCATTAATCGAACATTAGACTTAATGGAAGAATTGCAATACGCTCAAAATCTATTAGATGAAATGAGGTGAAACTATCCGTTCATTGTTACTAGCTGGTGGGCGGTCATCTAGAATGAAATCCGATAAAGCATTGGTTGAAGTGGGAGGAGAGCCTATGATTAGTATCATTACTAGGGAATTGTCTAAAGCGGGCAAGGAGCCCATTAGAATTTCAGTATCGAGTCCGGAAAAGATTGATGAATATGGAAAAATTATTGATGATGATATTGATATTGAGTGGGTATTAGATGGAAAAAAATATGCAGGCCCAATTGAAGCAATTCTAGAAAGTCTAGAAGACCCTCAATGTAGGGAATTAAAGACATTACAATTGTGTCCTGTGGATGTTCCTTGGATAAAATCTGATTTATTTATTTCACTAGAAGAAAGTCTTGAACATAAGGATTCATTAATAATGCCTCATGATGGTGAAAGAAGTCAACCTCTTTTGGCATTAATTAGGCCTAGATTAGTATTTGAAATGATGGAAGGTGAGCAGAAAATTCCTTTATCTGAACAATTCTCTAAAATGCCACATTCACTACTAATCGAAGATCCAAAAGTTCTGAAAAATGTTAATCAAATCAGTGATTTAAAGTGAAATTAGTCCCGAACATAAGTCATCTAAAATTTTAGGATATAGCTTGTGTTCTTCCTTTTTTACCCTATTCTGTAGTGATTGTAAGTTGTCGTCTGGATATACTAATACACTACTCTGTCCTAGTATTGGGCCTGAATCTACTCCCTCGTCTACTAGATGTACTGTACAACCGGAATTTTTACTTCCTGCTGCTAAAACATCCCTATGTGCGTGTGCTCCAGGAAAATCGGGCAACAAGGATGGGTGAATATTGACTATTCTGCCTTTCCATCTGGAAACTAGCCAATTAGAAATTATTCTCATATATCCATTCAACACAATTAATTCCACATTTTCATCTTTCAATATTTGTTGAATTTGTATTTCATGCTGTACGCGCCTTTCGGACTTATCATCGATTTTTGGTAAAGGTACATGAAAACCTAGAATTCCGTTTTTTTCTGCGTGCCTAAGGCCACCTGCATTAATATTTTCAGATATTACCAACGAAATAATATGGGTGCGTGGAATTTTTTGATACTCAATAAGGGAAGCTAAACCAGAACCTCCGCCCGAAATAAAAACTGCTATTCTTACTGGATTGTTTTTGGTTCCTACCCTGGGAAGAATGAATCCAGAACTCATGGTACTTGGAAGTATTAGTCATTCATAGATGTAGCAGTTCTTAATACAGAAATTTATCTACATAAAGTGATTCAATAAACCATGGCAAGACTGGAAACCTTGGATGAGATTGTTCAACAATACTGTATTTCAAGTAGTCCTTCAAAAAGTAGACTTTACATAGGGCTGGGGATTCTTTTCACATTTTTTGCTATTATTGGAATTTGGATTCCTGGTTGGCCTACCGTCTCATGGGCGGTTCCAGCTGCATACTTCTTTTCAATTTCTAGCGAACGATTATTCAGATGGACCTTGACAAATCGATATTTTGGAGAAGCTATTTTTCAGTACTATTCTTCTGGAAAAACTATTCCGAAGCATGCTAAGAATTGGATAATTGTTTTGATAATTAGTATGACAACATTATCTGCTATTTTTATTTGGTATGTTTCAACTTTAGGAGATGGTAAAATTTTTGACCCCGCGACATGGGATGGAGCAGATCCTGGATTTGGTTCAATTACGGTAATTATTGTTGGATTAATTGGTGTTTGGTATGTAGGAGTTAAGATTCCTGAAAGAAAATAATTATTGAAATTAAGACCATTGAGATAAGTAGTTGCTGAGTTTGAGTTTTTTCTTAGTATTAGATGATGACATATACCTAATTTTTCCAAAAATTGGCCTTTCTGGGCCCCAAGCTCTATCGTGCCTTCCCATAACCCAAAATATACCTGTATAGCTGTTAGGATCTCTACCATCTAGTGCCCATCTATCGTTTAGTTTAATCATCCAGTCTGCAGCAATTTCGGGTGTTGGTGACCACTCTAAGATACGCTTTCCCCATAACATTCTAAGATAGTTATGAATCATTCCGGTTTCTCTCAGTTCTCTTTGTGCTGCGTTCCATACATCGTCATCTGTTTCAGCGTTCTCTATTTGATTAAATGAATATTTCACTCGCCTCTCATGAGAATGCTCAGATAATGTTTTTTGGGCCCATTCTGGAATAGATTCGATTTTGTAATGATTTTTATTGTAGAATGCGAAATTATATCCCAATTCTCGCCAAGTAATAATCTGGTCTAGGAAAGTCTCTGTTGCCTTTGATAGTCCCCACCAGCCCATTCTAGAGCCTTTTCCGGTGGATTCTTCATCAATAAAGGTAGGATCCCAATTTTCTTTAACTAGTATGGCGTGTAAGATTTCGTGAGTTGAGATATGTCCAAAATGAATCCATGGAGATAATCCACTACTGGATCCGTTGTCTGTGTTATTTCTGTCTAAATCATATCTGAATAGTTTTTTTTCCAGAAATTGGTCTAGTAAATTTCTAGCTTCCATTACTCCCCCTGGCTTGGATTGTACTGCATGTACTGATTTATCGATATCTAGAGGTTCCATTGCTTTTCTTCCAACTTCACCTCCTTCTGCAACTCTCCACATCCATTCTAAAGGAGTAGTCGCAAATTTAGTTTCATTCAAAACTTCATCTAATATTGTTTTTGGTACAGTGAGATTTTCTTCAATTCCTTCCATGGGATTTTGCAGAGGAGAAGATTGGAAAGTACTAAGTAAGTTTTTTTGTACAAATCTTCTGAATGAATATGCAGTAGGGAAGGCTTTTCCTGCCATCTGCATGGGGAAAACTCCTGTAGAGTCAACTGCTTCAAGTCTAACTTTGGATACTGCCGATGCTCTTTTTAGTATCCATAGAGGTAAATATGTAGGATAATCATCAATAATCATACATACTGCTTTTTCAGAAACTCTTCTCAGTAGACCATCTCCCGTATCTTTGTGATTTTCTACCCAAGGGACATATGAGATTTGGTGTTCTGAGAATTGATCAATATTTTGCATTAGACCTTGGACCATGAAAGTTAGTACTCGTTCTGAAGTCCATTTGTGTCTGATAGATACACCTTCAACAACTAAAACTGGTTTATTAAGTAATATTCCGAGTTCAATTGCTCTTTCTAATGATGCATTATAGTTGAATCTACGAGTTGCTGTCATCCAGTATACTATGAATGATCCATCTGAATTTATTGGCTTATTGTTAAGAACGCGAATTCGTGGTAGAAGTCTGCTTCTACGTTCACTAACCCCGTCGTCCATCATTGAGTTGATTAAGCAGAAGGTTATAACGGGATGTTTATAAAAAATAACTAAATTTTCAGTTTTTAGTGTAAAAATAGTCTTTTTCCAGTAAAAATCATTGAGATTCCGTATTCGTTTGCTGCTTGTATTGATTCCTGATCTCTAATTGATCCACCTGGCTGAACTATTGAAGAAACCCCAATTTCATTTGCTGCATCGATTGCATCTTTGAATGGGAAAAATGCATCCGATATCATCATAGATTTTTCTGATTTTTTTCCGGCTCTTCTTGCTGCTATTTTTACGGATTCAACCCTACTAGTCTGTCCGGGCCCAATCCCTACTGTAGTAAAGCCGGAGTCTGTTTTTTTAACTAGAATGATTGCATTAGATTTTACTTCCGAAATTACAATTATTCCAAATTTTGCCAATTCAATTTCTGAGTCATTCATTTTTTTATCGGTTACGGATTCAACTCTATCCCATTCCAATGGTGGAGGTCCTTGTATTTGGGATAACCAACCACCTTCTATCTGCCTATATTTTACTTCATCTATTCTAGGTTTGAGTTCTTTAATCGAAAGAATTCTTCTATTTTTCTTCTGTTCTAAAATTTTCAATGCTTCTTTTTCAAATTCTGGAGCTATTATACACTCAAAAAAGTGGTCTCCTATTTCTTCTGCTGTAGTTTTAGTTACCCTGTGAGTAAATCCAATTACACAGCCAAAAGCACTTTCTGGGTCGCTGAGTAAGGCATTTTTCCAAGATTTTTGTTGATTTATATCTACTGCTACCCCTGAAGGATTAGAATGCTTAACAATGACACATCCATGGTTATCTTCTTTGCAAAATATAAGAAGAGAGCGAAGAATTCTAAGAGTTCCATCTAAATCTAAATAATTATTGAAAGATAATTGTTTACCACTATGTTGGCTAATTGCTGCTAGCCCATTTTCTCCTAAATATGACTCATCTGGATAGAAGCTTGCTGGCTGATGAGGATTTTCTCCATACCTTAATTTTGTACCTTTTTTTGTTGAGATTTTTATTTTTGATGGTATCGTATTTCCGTTTATTCTACGATTGAGTTCAGTTGAAATTGCTAAATCATATTCAGAAGTTCTCTCAAAGGCTTCCAAGGCCAATTTTCTCCTCATTTCTTCGTTTATTCCTAATGGAGAGCCTTTTTCTTTACTCAAATTTTTGATTAAATCCTGATACTGATTGGGGTGTGTAAGAACTATTACATCTTTGAAATTCTTAGCGGCTGAACGTATCATTGTTGGTCCACCAATATCTATCATTTCGATTAATTCTGCTTCATTAACAGGTGGCCTCTTGGCCGAAATTTCTTCAAAGGGATATAAATTTACACACACTAAATCTATGGAATTATATCCTAATTCAGCCAATTTCGACATATCAGCAGATTTTGATTTGCGTGCTAAGATTCCACCATGTACTGCTGGATGTAGTGTTTTTACTCTACCATCAAAAATTTCGGGATGCTTAGTATAGTCTGAAACATCTATAATTTCCATGCCTGCATCTTTGAGTTTCTTAGATGTGCCACCTGTTGACATAATCGTCCAACCCATATCGATAAGAGATTTTGCAAACGAGGCAATAGCCGTTTTATTCCAAACACTCAGTAAAGCGCGTGGATTGTCCATAGTGGGTGCGTAGGTTGTTTATTCTTGAAGGGTTTCTATCAAGGCTATGCAGATTTCGAAGAAATTACTTGATCAATTCTTAACATACTAATTGCAGTTTCAGTAGCAGATTCAATTGAGTTTTCAATAACTGGACTTGGGTGCCAAACTGCTTCTACTTTTGTAACGTCACCTTTTGGAGAAATTCCTATAGATTTTTCTCCCTTTCTAGTTGCTGCTCTTAATTCTAATATCCTATCCAGTGGATCTCCACCAGCATTTTCCACTAATGTTGATGGTATAGATTCCAAAGCTCTGGAGAATGCTTCCATAGCAAGTCTCTCCTTTCCGCCTTGTTTTTCTGCTTCATTTCTTACTGCTTGCGCCATTCTTGAATGAATCGATCCGGCTCCTGAAACTACTTTAGATTTCATTGATAGTGATGTAGATCTCAAAGCATCATGGAGTCCTCTGATTAATTCTTCTACGACTATATCTTCTCCACCACCGACTTCGATTGTAACTATAGAGGGATTTTCACAATTATCTATTCTAACAATATCTTCAACTTTGTCGGATTGTTCCCTTCTCTCCCAAGATAAGATTCCGCACATACCAATATTAGAATCGTGTATATCTAACGGGGTTTCAATAATTATTGCACCTACTGCTTCAGATAAATTTCTGAGTTCACTAGAGTCTAATTCTCCTATGCAAATTATTCCTGAATCTGCAAGGGAGTGTAGTATTTCCTTGTCAATCTCTCCTGAGCAAAAAATTGCGTTAGTTCCACTATTAAAAATACTATCAGCTATCTGTTTTTTCCTGGTTTTTTGTTCTTCAATAAATGTATCGAGATTATCTGCACTTGTTATTTTTATTTCTGCATTTCTAGATAATTCTCTAATTTTTATATCGGAGTCCAAACAAACTATTTTGCAATTTGAAATATTGTTTGGAAGGGAATCTAAAAGTATTCGTCTATTTATTACTATACCAGTTATCAATTTTGAATCTGCAATTCCACCCTTTCTAGATTTATACATTGAGACGTGTTCTGCAAGAGTATTTTCTCTGTTCTTAGAAATTATTTGTAGTGCCTCTACAATTATAGGAGAAAATATTTTTGAGGAAGAAGATGTGCTTTTTCCAATTAAAGCGGTCTCTGCAACTTCAATTAGAGTTTCATAGTCTGGTAATTTTTCATCATTATGAATCTGCTTTTTAGATATGTCCAATGCTAATCTAAATCCATCAATTATCTTCAATGGGTGAAGGCCCTTTCTCATGAGAGTATTAGCTTCAATTAGTAAAGATCCACATATGAGCATAGTAGTTGTAACTCCGTCTCCACATGCTTCTTCTTGGGATTGTGCCATTGAAACCATCATTTTGGCAGCTGGATGTTTCACCATCAATTCTGAAACAATTTTTGCGCCATCATTAGTAACTGCGTTACTTCCATCGGTTTTGTACATCATCTTATCCAACCCTTTAGGGCCGAAAGTGGGCTTTAGAAGATCGGAAAATACTCTTGCTGCTAAAATCAACTTTTCTTGGACTTCAGTTCCACTAACTACCTCAGTATTCTCAGGAACGATTTGGACTGGTTGCTGACTTGTCTCCTCGCTCATTAATAACGCGAAAGAAGATTCATGAATGAATGCTTTGAGTCAAAACGCCGAAGAAAGTTTGAAAGATTGATTGTTCTATTAACCAACCATGTTCATTGTCCATCTCAAGAGTAAACTTCCTATTACCGCAAGTAGAACTGATGCTGATTGCGCAAACCCGAATGTTGAGGTGAAAATAATAAATTGAATTGTAGTCAATAGTAAAACGGAAAAAATGTCAATTATTGTATTTTTGTCAAATCCCGACTTTTCAAATATATGTCTTCTCTGTTGTATTGCTACCACTATTAGTGCGACTATAGAAATGATTAGTAAATGTCCAATTAGAAGTCCCATTGTATTCCCAAAAACGGAAACTATGTCTTCTTGTAGTGGACCAAGAATCATAGTGGGTATGTCAGACATAGACCTCCGATGGAGAAGTTATTCTTCAATTGAGCGTTTTGATTAGTTCTTTTTTCTTCTTCAGAATCTATAACCTTTGGCTAGTCCGTTGTACTATGAATGATATCGGGCCATCGGAAGTGGAAGTAGATTCCATCGATTTATGGGTAGTTTCTCACGGAGGTGTTGCATCAAATGCAATTTGTGATTTCCTGGAACTTAAGGGAATAAGAACAAGGCCTGAAAACTATGGATTGATTTGTCATAAAAAACATCCTGGTGAAAGTATTAATGTTCCAATACTAGTCGTTTACGGTGATTTTGGATTTGCAATAAAATCTATGGATAGAAGAAATTATTTGACTGCTAATGCTACAAAAATGAGATATGGCATGGATATTCCAGAAATAAAATTGAAACGTCTAATTGAGACTAATCCGGATGATCCAATGGGAATAATTGAATTCTTAAATTCCTTCAAGATAGCCAAAGATAAAGAAATTGATAAAATTGAATTCTTGCAGTATCCCTACAATAATAAAGATGCAGAAGATAAACTTAAAAAATTGGGATTTGAGATTGAATTTAATGATTTTTTATTAAGAGATAGGAAGAAAAAGTTTGGACTAATCTCTAAGGAAGTAAAATATTTATTAGATATTTATGAAGAATTAAATTTTCCTTGATGGGTGCTATGATGTTGGGTTGGATGACTACTTGGGCAGTAAGGTGTGGAATTGCGACTTATTCTTCTCACCTAATTGAAAATCTATCAGATAAACCAATAATTCTTGCTGCAAATGATGATCAACTTGTTTCTGGTTTTAGAGACGGAGAAATAAGATGTTGGGAAAAAAATAGTTCTGATTTTTCTTTAATAATTGAAAAAATAAAGAAAAATAAAATCAAAAAATTGGTAATTCAACATCATCCGGGTCAAATAATATTCAATGACTTGAATAACTTTCTGCTAGATTTAGAAAATCTCGGAATAGAAATAAGTATTACTCTTCACAATACAAGAGAAAGGCCGTTAATTTTTAGAAAAAATAGAATAGATCGAGCAATTGAAGGATTAGTAAAATGTAAAAATATAATAGTTCATAGTAATGAAGATGTTCAGAGATTACTACAAATGGGCATTTCAAAGAATGTTCACATGATTCCGCATGGAATTTATCCCCCTCCAAAGAAGTTAGTTTCAATAGATTTGCCTGCTGGCAGAAAAATAGCTACATTTGGGTTTTTACTCCCAAATAAGGGATTTAGAGAGTTGATAACAGCATTTTCAATTCTTAAAGAGGAGGGGTGGGATAAATTAGTAATGCTATGTGCCAATAGAGGAGATTCTGAAAAAGAGTTGGAAAGATGTAAAAAATTAATTAAGCGTTTAAATCTTGAAGAAGATGTGATTTTAAAAACTGAATTTCTAGATGATGAGGTTGCAATTTCAACTCTATCTAAATGCGAATTAGTCGTTTTTCCATATCAGAAAACTAAGGAAAGTGCTAGTGGCGCTGCAAGAATGGCAATCGCAGCAGGAACAGCAATTGCTGTAACTCCTTTAGAGATTTTTTCTGATTTAGAAGGATCCATTGTATTGCCTGGAATAAGTTCATCGAAAATTATTGATGGAATAAAGAATATATCAGAAGAAGTCATTAATGATTCTAAATTACAAATAACTGAGTTGAGAGATAGATTTCAATGGAATAAAATTGCGGAAAAATATGAAAAATTAATTTTTTAAAAAAAATATTACAAAAGAGATTTCAACACCCTGTCTTTGCAAAGTATGTAATGATACTATCACACAAGCATCGATTTATTTTCTTAAAGACGAGAAAAACAGCGGGCACTAGTATAGAAATGGGGTTATGTAACTTCTGCGGAGAAGAAGATATTATCACTCAAGAAGGAATTAAAGACGAGGCTTTAAGGGAGTCTTTGGGCTACAAAGGGCCTCAAAATTATAAAATTGATATTAGCAAGCATAGATTAGTTGAATTAGCAAGAATTCCGATTGTGGGTTTTGCTAATCATAAGCGTCATGACCCTGGTTGGCTTGTAAAGAAGCATATTGGACGAGAAATTTTTGATTCATATCATAAGATTACTGCAATTCGGAATCCTTGGGATATGGCAGTATCAAGATTTTATTTTAGAAAACAATTGATTGGTAGTGAAGTAAATGAAAATACGAGTTTTAAGGAATATCTAAAAATTACTCCAAGAAGAGATTTGGACAATAGTAAAGTATTTCGCATTAAAGGAAAATCAGTAGCTGATACGTATATAAGATTCGAAAAATTATTAGAAGATTGGCAGAATCTATTACTCAAATTAAATCTAGATCATATTGATTTACCACGAGCGAAAACCGGAATAAGAAAAAATAAGGACCATTATTCTTTATTATATGATGATGAAGATATTGAAATAATTCGAAAGTTATGTGATTGGGAAATTAAACAATTTGGTTATGAATTTGAGGATCTTAGATAATTCAATTTTACAAAAAAGATTTCAACCATTTCTCCTAGCATCAACCGAAATGATTCTGTCTCATAAGCACCGATTTATTTTTTTGAAGACTAGGAAGACTGCGGGGACTAGTATAGAAATTGCTCTTTCTAAATTTTGTGATAATAATGATATTATTACTAGAATAACTGAGCAGGATGAGGTTTTACGTTCTAAATTAGGTTTCAGAGGGCCACAAAATTTTCTAGTTGGACCTTCAAAATATACATTAATGGATATTTTGAAGATTATAAGAAATGGAAGATTGAGAATAAATAATCATGATCCTGCCAGTTTATTAATCAAATATTTAGAAAAAGAAATTTTTGAGGAATATCATAAGTTCACTGTGGTCAGAAATCCTTGGGATATGGCTGTTTCAATGTATTACTGGCAAATTAATGGTCCTAGTAATCAATTTTCTAGTAAAATGTCTTTCAAAGATTTCATTAATAATTGTCCGATTGAATTGCTAGATAATAGCCTAATTTATTTGGTTGAAGGAGAATCGATAATTGACACTTTTATCAAATTTGAAAATTTAACCAATGATTGGAGAGATTTAGTAAATGTAATTGGAATAGAAGAAATCGATTTACCAAGAGCTAAGACAGATACGCGAAAAGATAAGAGGCATTATTCAATCATATATGATGATGAAGATGTGGAATTCATTAGAAATCTGTGTTGTTGGGAAATTGAGAATTTTGGTTATGAATTTGAAGATAAACGAAGTTAATTTATCTTACTTTTTATGAGTTTAATCCATTCCGATGTATCAAATTTGGAAATATCTTCGAATTTTTGTAATTCTTTACATAGAATGTCCCCACAGATATTGTAGTGTTGATCATTAAGGTAAAATTCCTGGGTTTTTCTGCTTATTATTGGATTTGAGTAGATGTTAATTTCTCTTTTTATTAGGGCATTTGCGATTGGAGATTTGATTATTTTTGGTGTAATTTTTGAAATTCCTATTAGCATTCGACCTAGTAAATTTGGTATCCTTCTACTCTTTGATTCATTAGATAAAATTCTAGAGTCGAAATTAAATTCATAATTATCTATTTTCAGAAATTCTTCAATATCTCGTATTATGGATTGTGGTTTATTTCTGAATAATTTACTATTAATAATTAGGAATTTGTCCAAAGAAAAATATTTCAACCATCTTTCCATTGATGTTGCATAAAGTGAATCACAACGTAATCTATCATCTTGCCAAGCTAATTTAAAATCGGACCAATCGCAATTATATTTCTTATCTTCGAGGGTATCGATAATCATCTTCCAATGGCTGAAGGTCCTGGAAACTGGCTCCCTTAAGCATAAAATAAATCTAGAATTTGGAAATCTTTCGGCTATTCTTTCCGGGGCCAATGGGCATGCAAATGCGTGAATTGAACCGTCAATTCGGATTCCTGCGCCAGAAAAGTAAGTTTCGTATTTCTCCCAAATAGGTTCATCTTTTATTCTCTTGAATGTTCCTTTATGGAATGCAATAAAATTCGGTTCTTTGGGATTTGAAAAAGAAATTTCGGGATGTTGCCCTAAAATCTTTGATAGCCAAGTTGTTCCAGCTTTAGGAGCCCCGATCAAGAAAACATGTGAGGTATTATTTTGTGGATTCAATTGATCACCTATTTTTTACATTTGGAGTTTTTTTCTTTCTGAAAATTTGGTCCAGTATCTCTTCTAGTTCAACTATGATGTTTCCAAAAAGTAGTGCTCCTGCTCCAATAAAGAGCCACATAGTTACTTCTCCTTCAAATCCTAATAATAAACTAACTATGCCAGCCCAAACGGGTTCGAATGCGTAAACTAGTGCTGCGCGAACAGGGGAAATATCTCTTTGATAATAATTTAAAGCTCCAAGTGCAAATAGAGAACCTAGTGATCCGCAAAGAAATAGAGGGATTATGTAGTCAACATCTAACGATAATTTTAGTAAACTAGAATTAATTTCTTCATTTCCTCCAAGTAAAATTGCTAAAGAAAGAATTGTACCTGCAGATAAAACAATAGTTAGCATCATTGGACCTGTGGCTTGTAATGGATTTACCTCTTTGGTAACTCTATCTGTTGCAATAATATGCGCTCCGAATATATATGCTCCAATTACGGTAAGCCATTCTCCCCAACCAAACTCAATTTGAGGTGGTCCTGATATCCATCCTGCACCAAATGTTGCCAAAAAAATACCAATTACTGTCCATAAGGTAAGAGCTTGTCTTCCCAAAAAAACTCCGATTATTGCTGTAAAAACTACATAAAGTGAGGTGATGAATGCAGAAACTGCTGGCGTTACTGAAGAATCTGTTAGTCCTATCATTTGTGTCATATACCCAGCCCCGACAATTAGTCCCAACCATGCTCCGCCCTTCAGAGTTTTAGAATCACTAAATCCTTGTCTTGTTTGAGGGAGTAATAATAGCGCTAGAAAAGTAGCTATTATGAATCGTCCAGCAACAAAATGCATCACTACCCATTTATCGTCTAATTCTGGGACAACTGAATTTGCAGCTCTCAAAGCTTGTTCCATCCAGATGAAGGTCATACCCCATACAAATGAAACTAAAAATAGTACCAAAGTAGCTTTGCGCTCCCTCTCCATAGTGCTGCGGATTAATTATAACACATTGACTGTTTGGATACATTATGAAAGGAATTGTGAATTCCATTAATGTCAGCTCTGAAGGAGGAGTTCCCAAAATACCGATAGAGGAAGCTAAAATTTTGTTTGATGGACTGGAAGGAGATTTCAATAAATTCCGTTCGACCAAGAAAGCTGGAGACTTAGACAGAGCTATCACTATATTTTCATTAGAAAAAATCCATGAATTACAGAAAGAAGGTCATCCGATAAAGGTCGGCAGTACTGGAGAAAATATTACTCTTGAAGGAATGGATTGGATACACTTGAAAGAGGGGATGAAGATTTCAATTGGAGAGAGTATTATTCAGCTGAGTGAACCTTGTGCGCCCTGTAGCAAGATTGGTGAGTCATTTCAGAATAGAAAATTCTCTAGAATCGACCATGATTTGAAATTTGGTTGGTCGAGATGGTTGGCTAGAGTATTGGTTGAAGGAAAAATCACAGTAGGAGATTCAATTGCTGTTTTATCTTAATTTATTTATTGGTAATTAGTAAATTGGGATTAGAATTTCATTTCTTCTCAAAAAAGGCAGAGTGGAAGTGGGATTATCATAAATAGCTAGTAATGTTGGTCCAGAAGGTGAGAGATTTTCATCTTTGATTAATAAGTGTAGTTTTTTCTTCAAGCGTTCAGTCTTCTTGGGACCAGAAAATCCCGAAAAGGTGAGGACTGCAAATTTATTTCCTTGTATTTTCTTTAATTTTATACCATCATCATTTGGAATAGGTAAATCATTCATTGTATATTCAGATGGCATTATGAATGCCATCATTGATTTTTCATTGTCATTCCAGAAAAATACTGGTGATGTCATGGCAATTCTTAGATTTTTATTATTTCTACCAAAAATGTATCCTGCAATTCTTCTGAAACCAGTGGTTGAATTTTGCCAATCTCTACCTTTAGTTTGGACTATTGCTTGAATTGAGTCAAAATATCTCCTTAATTCAAATCCTGAAAACTTCGTAATAGCCTCGAATCTGGGCTCTTCATAATTGTCTACCACATATGTAGGAGTAGAATATTGAATATGAATTTATGTTCATCAAAAAGACATCTAGTAAACTAATTGAATATCTGAGTTAATGCTGAGTTCTATTACACCGGGCGGTCCGCTCCATGTCATCCATTCATCCCAACCTTCCAAAAGTATTCCTTCTGCGTTATCGGGACGGACTCCATTTGCTTCTTGGGAGCCAGTAGAACAGTAGATATTTACTGCACCTTCAATAACTGTTTTCATCAATTTCATGGACATTCCGTCGGGTAGATCTAGATGATTATTAATTGATTCTAGATATTTGGTTTGGAGTAATTTAACCCCATTAGACGCAAAAAAAATATCTAATTTGTGGCCATCATTTACTGCTTGGGCAGCGCAAGCTAATCCTACTACACATTTTCTTAAATCAACTTCAGGATCTGTTAATATTTTTACAAAAATTCTCTTAATCATGACTTGCCCATAAGCTTTAGATTTATATCTTTTATTTGTGTGAGTATTTCTTGAGTAATTGTATTGGGACAATTTGGAGTGACTCCTCGTGAGTAGAAGATAGGACTACCGGACAGGCGACTCCCGCATTTGCAGCTTCATTCCAAGTACGGGCACACACACACCATCTATCTCCGGGCTTAAGTCCGGGAAATTGAAAATTTGGAGCTGCAGTAATCAAATCATTTCCTTTAGAAAGTGCAAATTGTAAAAATTCCTCAGTGACTATGCAACAAACTGTATGGAGTCCTCTGTCATTTCTATCGGTATTACAGCAACCGTCACGATACCACCCTGTTACTGGATTTAGAGAACAGGTTTCTAGTTTCTCACCTAGAACATTGAATGATGGAAGCATGATTTTACACTAGTGGGTTGGTTGATTATCATTTGTCATTATCAATACACCAATTCAATTATAAGATGTGATTTTTTGGTGGGATTATGGACATTAAATATGAATTTAAGCCGGCCTTTACTTTGCTAACAGTTAATCTAGAACCTGGAGAATCGATTAAGGTAGAACCGGGAGCTATGGTTGCTCAATCTGCGGACATTAGTGTAAGTACTGGTAGAGCTACTTCGGGTGGACTCATTAAAGGGCTATTCAAAGCGGTCGTAGGTGGAGAGTCTTTCTTTGTTAATACATATACTGCTGGAGCTTCGGGTGGATGGATTTCACTTGCTTCTTCTTCTCCTGGAGATATTTCTACATTTGAGTTGAGAGAAGGAGAAGATCTATTCATTCAGGGTGGATCATATATGGCTAGTTCTTCAAATGTTGAGACTGATACTAAGTTTCAAGGAGCAAAAGCTCTTTTTTCTAAAGAAGGTGCATTTTTTCTTAAAGCGGCATCATCCGGTGGAGCTGGAACGGTATTCTATACTGCATATGGCGCCATAAAAGAATTGGATGTAAGTCCAAATAATCCAATAATTGTTGATAATGGACATTTGGTGGCATTTACAGAAGGAATTACCTATGGTGTTGCTCCATCTGGAGGATTTAAAACAACAGTTTTTGGTGGAGAAGGCTTAATTTTACAACTTTCGGGTACTGGTAAAGTATGGATTCAAACTAGGAATTTAGAATCTTTAGCTGGAAGTTTAATTCCATTTTTGCCAAATCCTAGTAATTAGAAATATCTTGACTATTGATTTTCATAATTATTTATTTTATTTACCCATTTTGAAAGAGTAGTGCCTGCAGGACCTACAATAATTTCTTCAAATTCGTTAGAATTAATAGGTTCCTCTAGATTAAATAGAATTGTGTGTGCACCGAAATTTGAAGCTAAATTTACCAGTCCTGCGGCTGGGTAAACATTTCCTGAACTTCCAACAACTACAAACAAATCGCAATCTTGTATTTTATGATAAATTTTGTTCAAATGATACGGCTCTTCTCCAAACCAAACAATATCCGGCCTCATTTTTATTGGATTTGAACAACAATTACAGTAAATGTATTTTGATTCTAAGTCTTTATTGGCCATTCTCAACTCACTAATTCTAGTTTGTTCGCATTTTAGTCTCCTTAATTCGCCATGCATATGGATTACATTTTTTATTCCGGATCTTTCATGCAAATCATCAACATTTTGAGTAATTAATGTAAATTCTTTACATATCGATGATAAATCAACTAAAGCATAATGAGCAGGATTGGGAGTTACTTCAGAGAGTTGTATTCTCCTCTCCTGATAGAACTTCCATACTAATTCTGGATTTTGCTGCCATGCATAGGGAGTGGCGACATCTTCCACTTTATGATTTTCCCATAATCCGTCATTATCTCTAAATGTCTTAATTCCGGACTCGGCAGAAATTCCAGCTCCTGTCAATATTACAACCTTGGAAGATCCTATGGAATACGGCACACCTGGGCCTGTCATAGCACTGTGTTATGTCTACTACATCTATATTTTGTGAATCATAAATATTACTTGCCATGAGAAAAAGAAATTAGTTTTTCAATTGGTATGTGATCAACCGTATCGCGACAATAGTGAGCCTTGACTACTTTGCCGTGTTCATCAATAAGAATATCAACGGGAATTGTTGACATTTTTTTTATAGAAAACGTATTTGGAATGTATCCCTTGAAGGTGGCTTGTAAGAATGTAATTGGAGATCTTAGAGCACCAAATAAGAACCGGAAAAATGATTTTTGAACGCCATATTTCAGAAATAGTTCATAGGAACTATCCGCGACAACAGTGAATGGTGGATTGTGTTTTTTCATTTTTTTCTTTAGCTCTTCAATTTCGGCATCGAAAACACCAATCATCTGAACATCATCTGAAAATTCATTCCATCTTTTAGTAATTCTATTTATTCTAATATTACAAAATGGGCATGTAGAGAAACGAAAAAACGTAAAAATTACTTTCTTTCCTTTGGTTGAAGACATATCAAAATTTGTGCCATCGATTGCTGGTAAAATAAACTCTGGGGCTGTGTCTCCAACTTCTATTTTCATGATTTATCTAAGACAATTAATCATTTATATTTTAAGTATTATAATCTCTTATTTTTTAGTCTCGGGAATTAAAATGTTGTTTTTCAGTATTCAACTGGAACTGGATCTAAGGATCTCCACAAGAACCAACATGCTGCACTACGATACGGCCTCCATGCCTCAGCTACTTTTTCCATCTCCTTTTTCGTAATTGCTTCTGGAACTAATTTTTGAATTCCTTTGACGATACCTAAATCTCCTAAACTAAGAATATCCTGTCGCATTAGTGAAAAAATTAGCATCATTTCCGCGGTCCATGGACCTATTCCTTTGAATTGAATGAGGTGCTCTATTAGAGCTGAATCTTCTAGATTTTCGTAATCATTTGGAAGTAATGGTGTGTCACTAGTTGCAATTCCATGGATGTATTGACTTTTTGGCCTAGTTAATCCGCAAGATGCTATTTGTTCTGTGGATAAGGAGCTAATTGTTTCTATATTTATTTCTCCACATAGTTCTTTGAGATTACTATGAATGGAATCTGCTGCTATAACAGAAATTTGTTGACCTATTATGCTCCTAACAAGAGTCTGAAAAATATCTCCGCGACCAGAAAGATATTGATTTCTGTATTTTCTTACAATTTCGCCTATAATAGAATCGTTAGAAAGTTGCACAATGGCATCATCCCACCAATCTGGCTTCCCCTTTCTCATGATTCATGGGAAATCCCATGATTCATCAATATAACATAAAGTATGTCTCATTTTGTAGCGTTTAAAAAATTCTAATACTGATCTTTTGCTAATTCTAGAAGACCTAAATTTTTCAATTTTTCAGTTGGTGCTAGAAATGTAACTTGGACAACTCCGGGATGTCTACCGATTTCAATTCCCCCTGTAATAGTAGCTCTATTCCTTATTTCTGGCACATCTACATCTAGAAGTTGAGCGGCCCTCTCTAGGCCATTCTCAGTAGCGGCATTTAAATCGGGCCCGGATCCTACTATTGAAACTGGCATTGAATCTTCAACTTCAGACATCCCCCAATTTCCAGCGACCTTCTCTGCAAGTGCAATTTCTTCCCTAGAGAATGGCTTTGCTAGAAATGGTAAATCTTCTTCTACAGGGAATATAATTGGTCCATCGATGTTTAGTCCCTTCATAACATGGACTTGTAATGTTACTGTTCCTGAAACATCAGTAGTATGGCCAGCAATCTCTCCATCTCCCTGCATTGCATGCATATCTCCCATGTAGATTCCTCCGCCAGGCACTTTTACTGGGCAGACTAAGATTGAGCCGGCTCTAACTGCGTCAATATCCATGTGGCCATCTGTTCTGTGTTGAAGTTCTTCTGCGGTAATGGCCTGAGGATGAGGGGCTCCTACTAGAAAGGTGCCGAAATCTCCGGCATTGTGGGAATCAGGCATAGCGATAGATGGGCATGTTCCAAGTTGGCCCATGAAAGGCCTTAATCTGGCGACTAGTCCTACTAGGTGATTTGGGTGAAAAGTTAGAATGGAGTGTTGAATTGCATTTTCTGGCATGGCAGCATAATGCTTAGCGTTATGAGCAATTTTTTCTGCTGCATTCTTATCGAGTGTTACTCCTAAATTTCTGTTGTTATCAAAGGCTATTGTATATCCGTTTGTAAATTTAAACGGACTCGCAGGTTTTCCAGTCGATTTGAACTTCACAGCATCTTCTCCTATTCCATCGACATAGCTCTCAGGATTGAGTTCATCATTATCTGGATCATATTTTGCTACATAGGGGTCTCCCATATACAATCCATCTACCCAGTAATCATTTCCAGATGATGTGGCAATAGATGTTACTGAAATATCCTTTATCCTAATTGCAATAGCATCTCCTACTTCTGCCCCCTCAACATATACTGGTGTTGTGACTTCGTGACCACCTCGTAGTTCTGGAGTAATCATTGGCCCCCAGCATCCTGGAGCAGTATTTGCAATGATGTGGCCACCATCTTTCACAGGGCCCAGCATTGGTTTTTCAGGATCTAATACTCCATCGGTGTATTCGTTTACATATACTGTTTCTTTTCCTTGTTTATTTTCCGTCATTTTATCTCGTCCTAGCCACCTGCAGCTGGCATCAAAAGTGTAATTTCTTGACCTGGTTTAACTATTTCTTCAACAGATTTATGAGTTCCTGCAGAGAAAGGTATTGCCTCGAGGATTGTACTAATTGAATCAGGATATCTAGATTTGATTTCATCGATAATATCCTGAATTGTAGCTGGCTCTGATACCTCTATACTTAATCTAGAAGTTCCCAGTTGCTCTGCTAATTTTCCATTTACTCGGACAGAAAATACACTATTGTAGGCTGGTGACACGTATATTCATGCACTATTTCACAAATAAACATATGTGCATTTTTTTATTTTTTTATGAAAGTTAATACTAAAGTTAAAGTGATTTTCGATTTAATTCGGAAAACAATTTGTCTGGAATTATACTTTTAACCGAAATTTTTGGTCCATTTGGATGTGTGAATTTTAACTCGGATGCGTGCAAACATAATCTGTTTACACTGGACTTGCCCAAACCGTATCTTGTATCACCAATAACTGGGCATCCAAGCTCGCTCATATGCAATCTAATTTGGGCTCTTCTTCCAGTTTCGATTTTGATTCTGATTAAGCTGTGAATTTCTTCTTCTCTCTCGACTTGCCACTTAGTAATAGCCTCCTTGCCAGATTTATCTTTAGATGGAACTAGTCTGACAAGTTTATTCTTGCTCTCTTTTATCCTAGATGTTGATATTCCTGATTTAGTAGGTAGTTTTCCTGAAACTACTGCATGATAAATTCTCTCGATTGTTCTTTTTTGGAATTGAGATTGTAAAAATAATCTAGTTTCTGGGGATTTGGCAAAAAGTAGACAACCCGATGTTTCTCGATCAAGGCGATGTACCAAATATACTCTTTTTCTTTTGGTACTTTGTGACCATTGTCTAACTCTATCAAACATCGTATCTGACTCTCTTTTGGGTGTTGCAACTGAGAGAAGTCCTGATGGTTTTTCTACTACTATTATTTCTTCGTCATCATAGAGAATTTTGGGTTCCTGGAGAATACCTTGTTTTTTCTTTTCTTGTATATCTCCTTGCGAGCGTGAGAGAATTTCGACCGTTGCCCCTTGAGATATAATTTCCTTGGAACGAGTTGCCCTTTTTCCATCAACTAAAACTCGTCCATAATCTATCATTCTTCGCAAAGAGTTTTTTTTAGATTGGGGATGAATATTAGATAGAATATTAATTAGCGGTTCTGGTTCTTTGACCACCATTTGGGGGTTTGACATGAATAAGCCATAGGGTTCTAGTCATCAAGTTTAGTGATATTAATAATATTTAATTGATATTTCATCAACAAAAGAAAAATTAATTATACTAATGTTACTAGAAAAAATATGAAATCAGAAAATCGTGAGAGATTGTTTGTTGTCTGGCTAGTACTTTCCGCATTCGGCATAATGTTTGCAGTTCTATCATGGGCTCAAGAGGCTGGATTGATTCCATCCGCTTCAGAGATGGGTGCAATGAAAGGGGTTTTTGCATTAATTACTGGCATTATTTTGTATGTTCTCGTAGCCCATAACATGTCAGGAGGGCCTGGAGATAAATAATTCGATTGTTAACGTAGTGCTTCAAAAATATAATAAATACCGCTAGTGATTATTCCAAACATTACAAAATTTTGAATTGTACTAGATTTTAAAGATTTTAGCCATTTTTTTCCTGTTTTTACTCCTAACAAAGCTGAGGTTACTAAAACTATTGTAAGTAGAAAATGCTCAGATATTTCTTCGGGCCTGAAAAAAATATATACTGGAATTCTAGATAAATCTACACATAATGCTAGGACGCTTGCAGTAGCTGCATAGACCATTTTATCGGGAATTCTTCGAGTAAGGAACATGGCTCTAAGGGCCCCTTGGTGACCTGATAATCCCCCCATGAATCCAGAACCAAATCCACCCAATCGATCATTAGCTTCGGGAATTCTGTACCCCGTCCAAGATTCGCTAAGTGTAAGCAAGGGCAAAATTATCAAAAATACTCCAATTAGAGCTAAAAGTGGTTCTTGTGGTACACTATTTTGCAGTATGGCACCAACAATTGAGCCGCATACAAGCCAAATCCCATAATGTCTGAATGCAGAGAAATTTACACTTTCTCTCAAAGCAAAGAATTTACCAGCATTATGTGCAGCATGAACTACTGCCACTATCGCAACAGCTTCATGTGGATCCATCAGTAGAAGTATGATAGGAGTAATCATTGTAGAAAGGCCAAAACCTGCTGGGACCGTTAAAGCGGCAGCTAAAAATGTACCAATAAATGCTAAAACTATTGCTTCCATTATATTGAAATGTGCTCAGACATTT
>Ga0115011_10000223_pt1 | contig 51753 bp, 43 predicted proteins | sample TroAtlMetagenome_2_FD_88705 | JGI IMG/M metagenome (GOLD analysis project Ga0115011, IMG submission 88705) | Marine eukaryotic phytoplankton communities from Atlantic Ocean - Tropical Atlantic ANT8 Metagenome | ecosystem: Environmental > Aquatic > Marine > Oceanic | place: Tropical Atlantic... | reverse complement strand
GGATTGTCCTCTATTTCCCCATTCTCTTTTTCCTTCAGATCTTCCACTGTCTCTTCTTCTTCTATCGGATTGTCCTCTATTTCCCCATTCTCTTTTTCCTTCAGATCTTCCACTGTCTCTTCTAGGCCTACTAGTGCCTCTTCCACCTTCTTTTGGAGCATCACATTTGTTACATCTTTCTCTCCAAGAAAAATTATCATTGCTACATTTTGAACAAATCCAATCATTATCATTGAATATCTTTTTTTCCTGTCTCATATTATTTCTAGGACGTTCATTTCTGCTTTTGTTACTCCATCTATTTGTTCTTTCAGATCTGCTACCGCCCTCTTTTGGAGCATCACATTTATTGCATCTTTCTCTCCAACCAAAGTTATCATTACTACATTTTGAACAGATCCAGTCATTATCATTGAAATTCTTCTTTTCATGTCTTGTATTATTTCTTGAATAATCTTGTCTTCTATCATCTCTACGTGGTTTACTTTTTTGAGAACTCTTTTTGCTAGAAATTATTGTACTTTGTCCAAGGACATCTACAATGTCTAATCCTTTTGAAATTGGATAAACATGAACCCATGGATTGTGAATAGATCCTAAAACAGTATCTACTTTACCTAGACGAATTCCACTTTCTGTCTCAATAGTAGATCCTAGAGCAGGTGAAGAGCCAGTAAATGAGATTAACAATCCGCCTTCATGACTTGGTCGCACAACATCTCCACGAAACATAGTGCTCACCCTTTAATTAAACTATAATTGCCGTTTTCTTGATGCAAATAGGGCAATCGCAATTCCTGCTAATACAATTCCAATTCCTGGTGCTGGCATTGCATCATCAATCACAGGAGCAGGTTCTATCACCGCATCATCTATGATTTCTTCAACCCAGTAAAGGTTAGGTACAATCTTTTCGACAGAAACACAAGCTCCTGATGAGTCACACCCTTGAATAACAATTGTATAATCTCCCGCATCATAGTTGTAGAAAGGAATTCCTGCTGAAGTCCATTCAGCACCATTTACTGTGATTGTTCCAGCAGCAGCTCCATCCATTGTAATTGAAAGAGTAACTTCTTCACCATCTGGATCACTAAATTGACCAGACAATACATAGGTGTCAACAATTCCATCTCCATCTTGATCCAACCAATTATAATCAGTAATTTGAACAATAGGAGGAGTACTTGGGATTGTCAGTCCTAAATCGATTTCAAAATGGTTTCCTACTGCTAAATTATCTCCAATAAATCTAATTTTTATCATCAAAGGACCTGGTTTTAATGATTCTAAACCATCTAATATAATCGTGTCAGTTCCAGTAGAACTTTGACTACAATGCTCATCATCTTCACCTTCAGATTCGATAATTACTTCACCTTGCATAGGTTCTAAAATATAACATATACTATCTACATTAGGAGTTACTGTAATTTCTACAGAATTAGTAGTTATTTCTGTGACTGGAGCATCCAAAGATAATGCAATACTAACTTCAAAATTTTTCGTTGAACTTACTTGTTCACTTCCATCTATTAGATTACAAGATATTGCTCCTGTAAATCCAGGGCCCCATAGCATATTTCCATCATTATCTTGATTTAATTTAAGACCGTCTTCATCAGAACAATCCATTTGTGCAGGGCTATAATCATCACTATACCAAGAAGAAATTTGTTCGCCTGTAAATATTATTTGTTCTTCATCAGACATTATTGGAATCATTCCTCCATTTACAGGTGCTTGTTCGGTCCATTGTGGGGGATTATTATCTTCAGGCTCTTCAGTAGTAAAATCAAAGAAATTATGTTCTGTTGCAGGCCAATTAGAAAAATCATATCCAAAACTAGTTTCAAATTGGAAATTATTACCTCCATTTACCATTCTTGTACTGACTGCCTTGTCGTAGTCTGTAATACTTGTACAATCAGCAGTATAGATAGTGCCTTCATCATCCCATTCATTATCACAATTTAAGTTAGATTGAGTATCTCCAATTCTAATTGGTGGATTAGTTGTTGGCATAGTTACTTTCAGGTCTGCAGAACTAACATTTGTTGAATTAACTGCTAATGTGAATGAATTATAATCTATTTTGTCGAATGTTGTAGTTCCATGAACCCAAAGCATCCAATTTCGTTCGCTAGTTGCATCTACCCATTGACAATCACTATCTCCTTTGTTATCACAACCATCTTCATAGGTAGGATCTTCTTCTACAACGCTTGTTATTGGGCAATGATCAATATTTACTCCACCAGCTTCTAAAACACAATCTATATCTTTATCAGAGAGTAGTAGTGTATCTCCTACCCAAGACATATTATTCCATTCACCATCTTCACGGTGTAGTATGTCATTTAATCCGAAACGAACTCTAGTTTTTTCAACACATGCTGATCCAACATCTTCAAGTGCATCTCTTTCATCAGTGGATAGTTTTCCATCATTTCCTTGTGCATTTGGTGTTAATGGGTTTGAAGCATCATTCCCTGGAATATTAGACATAAGCTCATCAATGTCAGATCTTACCTCAGCAGCATCTGAACCATTAACCCAACTCAGTCCCCACACGTCAGCACTTTTCCAGTCATCATTAATTGTGACATCAAAAATTGCATGCGTGTAAACAAACATATCTTCAAAAGTAATACCGTCACATTCAGCTACTAATTCATCACTAGGAGATTGTCTTGCATCCGTATTTTCTATAATTTTTTCATTGTCTAATTCACTAACATTTTCACTAATTAATGAAACACTAGAGAGTACCATAATACCTACTAAAATAAGGGGCATCCAACGATACAATGTCAATTTACTATTCATTGCCATGACTTCTGGACTTTGCAGCCCTTTCATAATAGTCTTGGTCTAAATCGGCGAAAATTGGCTTATGCGTGCAATTTGTTGAATCTCCATATAAAGAAATAAGACGGAATAAATGTCCAAAAAATCGTTGCAATACTTAATTGCCAAATAGGTAATTTTCTAGAAACATTATCTAATTTGGCTTCTAATAATAATTGGTATAATCCATTTGGAGAAAACATATCAACTTTTGAACTAAATGAAGCAAATTGCTCATTATCCATATTAGTTGCATCAACTCCAAGAATTGTTGCTAAAACAGTAGTAATTAGTAACCAAATCATTGTAAATAATAACCATGCTCCAACACCTAAAGTTACTGCTGATCCAACATCTTTAGCAACACTAGAAACAAGTAATTGTATAGATGCATACCATAGTAATACTAATGAAGTGGCGAAAATGAATAAGATAAGATCACCTATACTAGGAAATGCATCCATTTGTTTGTAAATAAGTAATATTGAAATTAATGAAATAATTATTGTTGGAAGTGCAACAGTTAACCAAACCCCGAATAATTGAGAAAGCCCAAGAATGGTACGACTGGTAGGTTGGCAAAATTCAATAGCCAACAATCCTGAATTTTTCTTTCGACTAATACCATCGAATCCAATTAAAACTACTCCCAAAGTAGCGGAAAAGAGAACAAACACACTAGATAAAAATAAAACTTCAAAGGGAGTATTTGCTGAAACGTCTGCTGGTAATTGTGCATTTCTATCAGAAAAACCCCAACTCGATCCTCCAATAAATAGCATTAAAATTGGAAATAAGACCATCATTCTCAGAGTTAATAAATTATTTTTTATTTCCATTTTCGACAATTTAAATAATAATTTAAGAGATTCGATTTTATTACTCATTATTATCACCTTTTTCACGTAAAGACATTCCAACTTTATCAACATCTAGGCCAGTAACTGCAGATAATATTTCTACAAGTTCGATTTTTTGAGATGTGAAATCATACGGAATCATATTATTTGAAATAAAACATTCTAATATTTCTTGTTTTGTTTTAGTATCCCACCCTCCTTTTGGAGAATTTATTTTTATTGTAAAATTATCTTCTATTTCTGATACTTTGTAATTTAAATTTTCAAAATTACCTTTTGATAATATTTCATCCAAATCATTAATTTTTTTTGGGAACTTCAAAATCAAGTCATTATGAATACCATATTTTTTACGAATATTTTCAAGGTTTCCCGTTTCAATAATTTCTCCATTATGCATTAATATTACAGAATCAACCATTCGTTCTAATTCTGCAAGTTGATGACTTGAAATAAGTATTGCTTTACCCTGTTTAGCCAAATTTTTCAAAACACCTGCAAACGCTTCTCTTGCAACTGGGTCAAGACCATTCATTGGTTCATCTAGCAAAAGGATATCAGGACTTCCAATTAAAGCACAAGCAAGTGATAATCTTTGATGCATACCTTGAGATAATGAATCTAATGAATCATGAGCTTTGACACCTAAACCAACAAAATCTAGAAATTTTTCTATATTATTATTTTTCATATTTCTAATCGTAAATAATCTTTCAATTACTTTAAATGGTGTTGATGTACCATACCAATGAATATTTTCAGGCATCATCCCTATCATCTTTTTTGACCAATTTGGACGATTTGTATTTTCTATTTTTTCTCCATTGAAAATTATTTCTCCATCGTCTGGAATTAAAAGGCCTGCTAATAATTTCATCAAAGTAGTTTTTCCTGCTCCATTTGGCCCTACTAATCCAATAATATTTCCAGAGATTAAACTTAATGAAATATTTTCAATTCCCAAACCATGGATCTTGTTAAGCGGATTAAAAATCTTAGGCGAGGGGATTTTATGATGAAAATCTACCGCATTAAATTCAAGTAAGGCCTTTGCCATTAAACGGCGTGAATGAATAATACATGAAAACCCCTCTTATTGTTATAATTATCACAAGCCCTTTTCGCATAGGATTGTTTCCAGAGGATAGTCAGATGTTAAGTTTAGTTGCTTGGGGGATTCCAATATGTCTTACACTTTTAATTGTCTTCTTTATATTTACAGAGAAAAATAAGAAGTTTTCTGAGCGTTTTGAAGAATTAAGAACTTCACTAGGAAAATTACTTTTTGATGTATTAATAATGTTGCATATATTATTGTGGATAATTCCGTTTCATGGAATATTAATTCTTTTTGGCATTATTTTCCCCCAATTAGTGAATAAAGAACAAAGAGAAGGTTGGAAGTCTAATCGTAAATCTAGGTCTATTTTTATTGTAGTTTGGTTTGTCTTAATCTTAATTTGTGCACTAATACCTGTATCAAATCCAGGAAGTCCTAATGGATGGGAAGAACCAATTATTGTAGATGATTCTAGAGTGTCTTATTGGCCTGCATCTTCACAAAATGTTTGGTTATTAGATAGAGATTTAGATTCTCCTGTCGTTGTCACAATATTACACCAAAGAATCCCAGCAACATTTTGCCCTTGGAAAGTAGGAACTTCAACATCATGGATTGTTGAAACATTACATATTGATGAATCTAGGTTAGAGGAAACAGCAATACGTATCGGCTTAGATCCCGATGATTTTAGACTTGAAAAAATAGATTCAGAACCAAACCATAATTACCGTAATTCTGATGGTTCGATTGATATCACACTTTCGGTTAGTAAAAGAAAAATTATTACGGATTTTCCATTTGAAAATACAGTAGTTGGAGAATTAATTACTGTGTATAAGGTTGATTGGGGTGGAGAACTTTGGGCTATTACCATAACACAAATGGGTTCATCTAGCAGTAATGATCCTTGGGCAGAAGAAATAATACTTGAATGGCTAGAATTTAAGAGTTTATCTTAATTAGAATTTTATTTCCAAAAAAAGAATTAAATTCAATAAAAGCATCATTTCCAATCTTATAGACATCATTATTTTTTACAATTTGCATACCTGTTTTAAGACCCATCTTTTTTATTTCTTCAGATACTCCAATTTCTGTAAAAATAGCACAAACCTCTCCACTTTGCCCATTTTCCATTGAATTTAATACAACTACATCACCATGATGATTTATTTTATTTCTTTCTAAATCATCTTCTGCAGGAGGAATTGGACAGCCACTTGGATCTGTTTCAGGATTTCCTAATAATTCCGATAATGCAATTTCTAATTCGTCATTTATTGCGTGTTCCATCCTACAAGCAGCCTCGTGTGCATCACCTTTGAAACCCATAATGTCAATTAACAAGCATTCTAGTAGTCGGTGCCTTCTTTTCATTTGTCTACCAATTTTAAGTCCCGCTTTTGTTAATTTAACACCTTTATATTTTTCATATGAAACTAATTTCTTTTCAGATAATTTTTGAATCATACCAGTTACTGAAGCATCTTTGATTTGTAGAGACTCCGCTAAATCTTTAGTTCTAACAGGGGCTTGATCATCATTTTCCCAAAACTCGTATAACGCCTCGAGGTATTCCTCCTCAGCCTCAAAACTAAAATGTCCACTCCCCATGTTTAAGCCACATATTTCATTAGAAATAATATCTACTGTTCATCTGCAGATATTCTAATTGATCCATTTTCGTAGTAAATTTGGATATCATTAGGTATTTTTTTTGTTAATGCTGACAAAGCATCATAAATTTCATCTTGTTTGACATTAAACGCTTTTGCAGCTTTCGAAGTAGACCAAGGAACGTTTTCAAAATCAGATTTACAAAGCCAAATATACAACTTTGATTCTAGTTTAGTTAGGTCACTTAATGCCATCTGTTTCATCCGTCCCAATGTGTGCATATGGTTAAATCTTGTTAATCAACTTAATAATTTAGTTAAACATGATTCAGCATCAATTTCATCATCTAATAGTGATTTTAATGTTGAAATAAAATGATTGTCAATTCCCCTTTCTGCTAATTTTTGATGAAAAATATATGTTGCATTTACTCCTTCAGACACCATATGCATCTCAGCTCTTGCTTTTTCAAGATTAAGACCAGTTCCTAATTTCTCTCCTAGTGTTCTATTACGTCCATAAGGTGATGCAGCAGTTACGTAAAGATCTCCAATCCCAGCGGGTCCAAATGCTGTTGATGGTTTTGCTCCCATTTCTGAAAGTAATAAACATCCTTCAGAAAACCCTCTTGCAAAAATTGCTGCTTTTAGATTATCTCCTCCCTTTTCTGTAACTTTTTTCAAACCGTCAGATATACCACAAGCCAAAGCAACAATATTTTTGTATGCCCCCCATAATTCTGCACCAGTAGGATCATCAGTTGCTTGAAGTAACAAATGTTCAGTAGTTAACCTTTGAACTAATTTATTTGCAACAAATTCATCATTGCATGCAATTAAAGCTGTGGTAATTACTCCTTTAGCAACTTCTGGAGCAATAGTAGGTCCCGTCATTACGGCAACAGGATTCAATTTTTCATTACTACGTAAAATTTCAATAATTTCTTCTGAAATAGATCCTCCTTCTGGACTTAAACCCTTTGCTAAATCAATTAATACATGACTGGGCCTTAAGAAAGGAACAACTTCTTTTACAACATCTAAAATGACAGATGATGGTAATGCTAAAACAATAATTTCTGCATTTTCCAAACATTCCTCTAATCTCATAGTGGTATACATATTTGATAATTCAATGTCTGGTAAATATTTTTCATTAATTGATTTTGAGGTTACAGATTCATAAACTTCTTTTTCAATAGTCCATCCAGAAACATCATGTTTTGCATCCAGCCATGTTTTGGCTAATGCAGTTCCCCAATTTCCAAGTCCCAATATTGCTATGTGTGACATCTTAGACACAGATGGTTTACCATTTAGTTATGGATATTGCCATGAATCTGAATAAAAATTTGCTAGTTCTTGAGTGTAATAGTTTTGACCATGAGATGTGTCGGGCTGTATAAGCAGGGATAGCCGAGCTTGGTCAAAGGCGCTGGGTTTAGGTCCCAGTCCGTAATGGTTCGCAGGTTCAAATCCTGCTCCCTGCACCATAAACGAACTTTTTATTTTTTTTTAACCAAATAATCTAGTTAGTGCTTGTTCAAAATTTTCACCGTCTCCACCGTTAGATGTTCTATGTTGGTACATATTCCATTCCATCACCCCATTTGGACGAATAATGAACTGTGCAGGAGTCCCAGTTACTTCCCAATCATACATTATTGATTGATTCCGATCATCAATATATGGGAATTCATGAGGATCTCCTGGTCGTTCATTACAATTTTTTGTATTTGAATAACATCCAAAATAATCATTTTTTTCTTGAAAAGCAATTAATTCTTCGGGAGTAGCATTAAAGTTATTAGAAGAAGAAAAATTAACTGCTAGGATTAGAAATTGAGTTTTATTTCGATACATAGGCTCCCATTCTGAAATTTCGTCACCAGCATTCCAGCAATGAGAACAATCAGTTGAAATAAAAATTATTGTAATCCATTTTGATGTGTTATTTTCTGAAGCATTCCAATCATCATCAAATAATGATTCTAATTCAAAATTTTCCCAATTTGTAGAATTGTAATGATGAATTAGTGAAGAAAAATTTGGGACATTCATGCCTTCATAAATACCAGTATTATTATTTTCATTTTCAGATGTTTGATTTTCTGTATTTTCATTTTCAGATGTTTGATTTTCAAATAATAGTATTTCATTACTGTCATCATTTTCAGTAATTGTGCAAGATTCATTGTCCTCATCATTTTCTATTCCTGGGGCACAACCAACAAATTCTTCATTTTCTTTATCACTGTTTTCATTAGATGGCATAGTACAGCCTGCAGTACAAATAATAAAAATAGAAATCATGGAAAAGAGGGTACTACGCAACATGGTGTTCACAGTTATAGATTTACCAAATTCTAAACATATTTGAATACTTCATAACATTACTTCAATAAATAGAGATATGAATAGGACCTCATTACGGTTTGTGACTGGAACGAGTGATGACGCCATTGTTGATGTTGGCGAAAATGTTGGTATTGAAGTTCCAGATTATAATAATGATAATGAAATAAGTGCTGATGAATTACAAACTCATTTTGACACAAATGAAGATGGAGTAATTACAACAGAAGAATTCATTGAAAAAATTGAAGACCAACTTGACAAAGACATAGAAACAATTAGGAATAGAAGATTAATTACAAAAAGAAGAAGGTTACTTTCAGGGGTTGAAGATTATACCTTGTTATTTGGCGTAATTTTCACTGCTTTATATTTTGGTATCTTACTAATCATGAGTAGTGGTATCTTGGGAGACTCTACCGAAATGGATCATAACTTGTCTGAAACATTTCTAGATACAGGAGAAGTTTGTGACGTTATAGAAGATGCTCCATGGTTAAACATTTATTCAGATAATGATAGACAAGTAATGGTAATAGAAGCTTATAATTTGAATCAATCTACATTGTATGAATTACAATGGCAGAGAACAACAATGGAGATGGGAATACTTGGTTCAGGAGAAGTTACAGAATTTGATGTTGAATTTAATATGACGAGAAAAGCAGCCATTCCTTTTGGTAAAGATTGGCATGAAGGAGAATACAAATTCATTGCAGAATTATTTGAAGCTGAAATTTCAACAGAATTTATTGTAGAAGAAAATTCTACAGAAGGAAATGCCTCAGATTCTAGTGAAACTATGGAAAATAATACTTCAGATTCTAATCAAACGAGTAATAATTCTTCAGTACCGGTAATGAGTCAGAATATATCACCTAAAGTTGTTGAAATACACCATTCTAATGAAACGATTAAAGTTGCAGATGATAATGTGGTTTTTGAATTAGAAATGGAAGATGGTGCATGGGGATGGTTCCCTGGAGTAGAAGCAGAATCATATCTCTCGTCTAAAGTTACAGATGCTGGTGCTAGAGTTTGTTGGGGTACGCAAGACCTTGGAAATTGGGCATGGGGATTAATGGGTGCTGAATTAGGTGGGGGAAGAGAAACAGCCATGCTTACAGGAGGATCAGCAGGAATACCAGCATGGTGGATGGCTTTTGTTTCACTTTCATTGTCTGTGTTAACTTTATTCATCTTATATCCATTAATTTACAAAGTATATCACCAAGAAGCAGATGATAAATTAACTAATGAACAAATTGAAAGAGTAGTTGAATTATCTTTGAAATATTGTGCAAAAAAGATGCAAATAAAAATAGAATGGGATATATTTAGATTTAAAGTTAGGGAGTTGTCAATAGACGTCCTTGTAGCTTATAGAACTACAGATTCTACTATTGCATCTAAGATAGATGTAAGAGCAGAAATTCTAAAAGAAATTTTATATGAATTTGGGATATTTAGAGTTTTTAAACCAGTATTACTTGTTGTTAAGCCAGTTGGAGAGATTACAGGTGTTGATTTTGAACACCTAACTAGAGGGAATGAAAATTTAGATCCCAGTCAAATAGATTCAGAACACCTGGTGGAAGATTATACAAATTTCTTTAAAGATTTACATGATTTAAGTAGAATTGAAGATGTGATTAGAGATTCATTACATAATTTCTTTTTATTAAGAAATATGACCGATAGAGGTACTGCTGTACTTTCTGATGATCATGCAGTATTCGTCAGAGTAATTTATCGTCCTAATCAAAGATTTGCCTTTTTTAGATTTAAACAAAGTTCAATAAATATTGAGGAACAACTTAGAGAAGAATTAGAAAGGGAACTAGGTACACAATTAGCAGATCGAGAATTAATAATTAGTGCAAGGAATGAGATTGCAACACTTTCAGATAGATCACAGGCTGGCAGAATTGAAACTAGTGAAGATACTAAAGATAGAGTTGCTGCAGTTGCTAGACAAGATGGCTTTGCAGGCAGAGTTTTACAAACAAAATTCTTTGGTGACATGCTTTCAACAGTTGAATATACTGCACAAGAAAAGAGAGAATTCATCAATAAATGGGGTTTTTGGGGATTAATTGTGTTTGTCTGGATACCATTTATGGCTTCAGGAGTATTAGTAGGTGCAGTATTAGGTATGTTATCTAGAATGAAATTTGATAGAGTTCTTTGGGCTACATTAATTGGTGGGTCAGCAGCATCTATCACATGGGCATATACTGCTGAAGGAATAGTCACATTTATGCATAAATTTAGACTTGAAGCAATAATTCCTATTGCAATAATTGTATTTATTGGTATGGCTGTTTTACACCTTAGAGCTACTAAATCTAGAAGGCAAACTGAATTATTTGAAGATACAATGTTAGAATTATTTAAGTCCGACATAGAATCGAAATTTGGTTAAACTAGTTACCTTCTTGCATTCTTTGGCCTAAATGGATTAATAGATTCTTTTTTTGTTTCAATATATGGCCCATCAATTAAATCAATACAATATGGAATTGCTAAGAAAATTTCATCTATTGTTTCTCTTATTGCTTTTGGTTGACCAGGCAGATTAATAATTAATGAATTTCCTCGAATAACTCCTGTTTGTCTACTTAGTATTGCTGTGGGCACATATTTTAGGGAAATGGTTCTCATTAATTCACCAAAACCAGGTAATTCCTTATCTGCAATAGAGATAGTTGCATCTGGCGTTACATCTCTTTTAGATGGTCCAGTGCCTCCAGTAGTTACAACTAAAGAACAATTTAATTCATCTGTGAGGTGAATTATAGTTTCTTCAATTATGTGTTTTTCATCAGGAATAATTATTGAAAAAGTAGTCCATTTAGATTTCATGATTTCAGTGAAGAATTCAATAATTTTTGGCCCACCTTCATCAATATATTCTCCTTTATATGCACGATCAGATACAGTAATGATTCCAATATTTATGTGGTCTCCTACTGAGTCATTTAAACCTCCTTTCTCAATTAAAAATTCCATATAAATCGCGCCTTTATTTAGGTTCAGTTTTCTCACTCATTTCAAAAACCATATCATCAAGAGGGATGCCTTCTTCATCATTTACTAATTCTTCTTCACATTCGCAATCTTCATTTTCTTCAAGAATTTCCTTGATTCTATCAAATGTCTTTTTAATTAGAACCAAATGAACCAATGGGTCTCCAGTTCTAATTAGTGGGATTGTAGCTATGCTTACAATTAGTCCTTTACATGGTGCAAAAACATCATTTGTTTTATTTCCGAAAGGATCAGTAATATGGGCAATTAATTGACCTTTTTCAACTAATTCACCTACGTTAATGAGACAATGAAGTAAACCTCCAGATGGTGCTCTAATCCATCTTGATTTTCGTACAAGTACTCGATAATTTGGCTCTTGAATCTCTCCTTCAATCATTTTCAAAGTTTTAAGGACATTTAGGATTCCATTTAATCCATCTTCTACATTTTTTATTTGAAATGAATTAGATGAACCTGTTTCTAGTAATATGGATGGGCAACCAGAATTTGTTGCTTCCCTTCTCATAGTCCCTTCAGAGCCAAGTGAGTGAAGAACAATATTTGTTCCAAAAGCCCTTGCTAAAAATTTACAATCTTTATTGTCAAAATTTGCTCTTATGTGTGGTAAATTAACTCTAGTTCCTGGGGCAGTATGTATGTCAATTAGGAAATCTGATTTTGGAACTATGGACGAAAATAATGCATGTGCTAATCTTTGAGAATGATTTCCAGAAGAGTTTCCTGGAAATTGACGATTTAAGTCCCTCCCATCAGTGGCCCTTCTTTGCATTAATAGTACAGATTCTGGGTTAGCAATTGGAATTAAAATTAGAGTTCCTTTTAGTTTATTAACATCAATAAAATCATCTTCATTATCTGGAATATGGTCATTTCCATGAATTAAAAAATGAAGTATACTAACTCCATTTAATTCATCTCCATGAATCGCAGAAGTAATTCCAAGAGTGGGGCCATCATATTTCCCATGAAATATATAGCAAGGGATCTCTAAATCTCTTCCTAGAGGGTCAATACCTACTTTAATTACGGTATCAACCCGAGAACCAGCTTCTATAAGTTCTCCATTAAATTCTAATTTTTCTCTGGAATTACTTCCCGAAGTCATGTATAGCCCAAGAACTATTACATTTTCTCTTTTGCTAATAGAAGGATTGACAACCCGTAATGATTTGGGTCAAAGAAGGCGAGATGGTTATGACTCATATTGAGATTCAAATACCAGATGACTGGCATTTACACTTCCGTGATGGCGACATGTTAAATGAAACCGTGCCTGCAACGGCTCGTTGCTTTAAACGAGCTATTGTTATGCCAAATCTAGTACCTCCCGTAACTAATGCAAAAATGGTTGAAGAATACTGTCAACGAATCTTGGATGCATGTCCAGAAGGCAGTGATTTTGAGCCGTTAATGACATTATATCTTACTAATGAAACAACTAGTGAAGATATTGTAGAAGCAAAACAAGTGGGTACAGTCGCGGCTAAGTTGTATCCTGCTGGTGCAACAACAAATTCAGATGCAGCGGTAAAATCATTAGATGCACTGTTCCCAATTTTTGAGGAAATGGAAAAACAAGGAATGTTATTGTTAATACATGGCGAGGTAACAGATAATCATATTGATATTTTTGATCGAGAAAAAGAATTCATTGACAGACATCTAAATCGTATCGTTGCAGCATTCCCAGAACTAAAAATTGTGTTTGAACATATTACTACTAAAGATGCTGTGGAATTTGTATTAGCAGCTAAAGATAATGTTGCAGCAACTATTACTCCCCAGCACCTATTACTAAATCGAAATGATTTGTTAGTTGGTGGCATAAGACCTCACAATTACTGCCTACCTGTCTTAAAGCGTAATATTCACCAACAAGCGTTAAGAGAAATTGTTGCAACAGGCAATAAGAAGTTCTTCTTAGGGACAGACTCTGCTCCCCACGAAAAAGGCAAGAAAGAATCGTCTTGCGGCTGCGCAGGATGTTACAGTGCTTGGAGTGCAATTGAATTATATGCTCAGGTATTTGATGAGTTAGGAGTACTCGATAAACTCGAAGGATTTGCGTCTCACTATGGTGCAGATTTCTATGGGTTACCTAGAAATGATGGAACAATCACATTAGTGAAAGAAGATTGGACTATCCCTGAACAGATCATTCTACCAAATGGTAATCCAATAGTTCCGTTTTTTGCAGGTAAAAAATGTACTTGGAAGTTAAAAGAGTGATTATGAGTTCATTAGTTTAAGCACAAAATTATTCAAAAACCATAAATTCTACCATATTTATCGTTTAAATATTTCAAGAACGGAGCAGATGAAGGTTTTTTACCTGTAGCATTTTCAATCAAATCTGATGGGTTATACAACCGCCCTTTTTCATGTATGTGTTCTCTCAACCAGTTTAATAATGGGCTCCAATTTCCTTCTTCAATCATTTTATTTACGTTTTCAAATTCATTTTTCATTGATTCAAATAATTGAGCAGCGTATAGATTTCCTAATGTATATGTTGGAAAATATCCAAATGCTCCCATCGACCAATGAATGTCCTGAAGTACACCAGTGGAATCATCTTCAACATCTAATCCAAACCATTCTTTGAACATTTCATTCCAAACTTTTGGTAAATCATTCACATCCAGAGTTCCGTTAAATAATTGTTTTTCAATTTCATATCTTAAGATGATGTGTAAATTATATGTTACTTCATCTGCTTCAACTCTGATAAAAGAAGGCTCAACTTGATTTGCGATCAAGTTCATTTGCGCAGCATCAATATCTTTAGGAAAATCAGGGAATTCATTTTGAAATAATGGTAATGAATATTTCCAAAATTCTTCAGTTCTTCCAATCTGATTTTCCCATAAACGAGATTGAGATTCATGAACTCCTAGGGAAATAGCAGTACCTCTCGGAGTTAGAGCAAATTCATCAGGTAATCCTTGTTCATAAAGCCCATGCCCTGTTTCATGCATAACCGCATATAGGCATGAAAATGGTTCATTTTCATCATATCTTGTTGTAATCCTTGTATCTCCTACCGAAATCCCAATTGAGAATGGATGTGAGGATGTATCCATCCTTCCGGAATTAAAATCAAAGCCCATCTGTTCAGAAATTTTTAAACAAAAAGCCTCTTGATTTTTCACGGGAAAAGTCATATCTAATTTGGAAATTTGTTGCTTTTTAGCATTCATTATTTTATTTAAAATTTCAATTAAACCCTCTTTTAATTCTGCAAATAATGGATCTAAGTATTCTACAGTTAATCCTACTTCATAATCATCTAAAAGGGTGTCATATGGAGTATCTCCTTTGTCAAGATATGATATTTTTTCTCTTGCTAGACTAACTAATTCTCCCAATAATGGAGAAAAAGAATTGAAATCATTATTTTTTCTTGCTTCAGCCCAAACCCCCATACCTTTTGAACGTGTTTTTGTAACTTTTTCTATAAATTCTGCAGGTAATTTTGTTGACTTGTCGAATGTTCTTCTCATTTCAATAACGTTTGTTTTTTGGTCTTCATCTAATTTAGAAATGTTTTTTTCTAATTCTGATATTAAATCACCCATTTTCTTACTTGTTAGTGTTTCATGTGCACGTCCCGATAACCAAGCTAATGTATCTGCTCTTGCATTTGCTCCATTTGGTGGCATCATTACTTGCTGATCCCAACCTAATTGTCCTTGAATTGCTTGAATTCTTGAAACAGTCTTGACTTCTCCAATAAAATCTTCATAACTCATATTTCCGCCTATGCTTTCCGAAGTTGAAGGTAATATTGAGCATTTGCTTTTTACAGATATTCTGATATGCCTTCGTTCGTTAGTTAAATAGAGAAATATTTTGAAGATGCGATAAAGCGACGAAGTTAAAAATTAGTTCTTCTAGGCTAATTACATGTCAATAATAACAGCATACAATGAAGCTTGGGAAAATGGAGATGTAAACGCATTAGCAGAAATTATTCATGATGAATTTGTGTTTAATCCACATGTTGGGGGAATTACGTTGGGCAAGTCCGATTTAATTGGATTTGCTGGAGGAGATGAAGCACCAAGATCCGAAGGTGATAGGATTTTGTACGAGAATGATGAAATTGGGGTGGCTCATTCAATAGTTCATTTTGCTAATGGTTCAACATCTGAAGCAGTTCTTTCATTCATGAAATTCAAAGATGGTAAGATTGTATCAATGGAAACTGGTGCAACTCCATTGTCTGATGATTACAAACTTGTAGGTTCAGAATAATAAATTAAGAATCTCTTAACATCATTGTTACAGATTTTTTTTCATGATGAAGAACTCCTACTTCCACAAAGCCATGTCTTTTGTGAAATCGAATAGAATCTGGATTTGGAGGTTTAAGGCTAACTTCTGCAGCAATAGGCAAATCTAGTTTTTGAGCGTGATTGATTACTTTTTCATAAAGTAATGAACCGATTTTTTGATTTCTATATCTTTCAGAAACAGCAATTCTATCAACATAAAGAAAATTTGTATAATTATCATTAAACCAAGCATAATTTAAACTTCCATAATTTCTATTTGGAAGAAGACATATTACAAAACCCAATAAATTTTCTTTTTCATAGGCACCTATACAAAATTCTCCAAGTTGTAATAACTTAGACATTGCATCTGGTGAGATTTTTCCAGTTCCTGGTAAACCTTCTTCATTAATTTCCCAAAGAGCATTAACATCTTTAATCCCAAGATTATTAAATTCCATCATTCAGTCCCACATGTTTGAATTATTAAAGAATTTAATTTGTAAACATTTTATCAAATCATTCAAACATTAGATTTACTTCGGCGGTATGTGGCACGAAAGAAAAAAGAAGACTTTGATATAATTTCAGATGATGAGATTGATATTGAAGAAAAAATTTCACAGGTAAATTCATTTGAAGATTTACTTAAACTTGCTGCAAATATTGTTGTTAATACTTGTATGGAAGTCAGGCGCCACGAATCAGTATTGGTAATCGCAGATCCTTCTACTAGTGTTATTGGTCAAGAACTTTACAAAGTATGTTCAGATATTTCTGAAAATGTCTTATTGGTTATTATGCCATTTACTCGTCATCATGGGGATGAACCACCCTCATCAGTTGCTGAATTAATGAGGTCACAAAATGTGGTTTTAGCACCTACAAAATTTAGTATTACCCACACAAAAGCACGGCTTCAAGCATGTAAGGATGGTGCAAGAATTGCAACCATGCCAGGAATTACTCCTGAGTTATTTGCAGGAGGAGGCATGCTTGCAGATTTTAATGGAATAAGAGATATGATTAGTAGAGTTGGAGTACATCTTCGTAGACGTAGAAATATTAGAGTAACATCACCAGAAGGAACAGATATTAGATTCGAAATTGATCCCAAAAAATGGAATAAAGAAGATAGTGGAATATGTAATCGCCCAGGAATGGTTACAAATTTACCAGCTGGTAAAATTTTCAATACTTTAATACAAGGTTCAGCAAAAGGAGATTTATACATTGATGGAAGTTTTGATTCTATGATACTTAGTGAACCACTTCGATTTAAGGTAAATGATGGTGTTGCTACTGATATTAAAGGAGGCCCAGAAGCTCAGAGAGTTAGACATCTTTTTGCAGAGGCTGCGAATTTGATGCCAGCAAAAGATCAGTCTTCAGTATGGACAATTTCACAATTTGGAATTGGTTTAAATCCAAATTCAAAATTAATTGGAAATGCACTTGAAGATGAAAAAGTACTCGGAAGTTGTTATTTTAGTATTGGTTTAGATGGAAGTATGATCGAAGGAAATCATCCAGGAATTTTAACAAGTGGAATTATCAAAGAGCCTACTATTTTCATAGATGGAGAACCATTAGTCATTTCGGGCGAGTTACAAATTTAACTATTAAATCCACATAACGGACAAAATCTCCAAGATTTGTTTAAACTCACACTACAACCATTGCAAAGATTACCACTTGGAAATGTTCTAATGATTCCATTTGAATTTGAACTAATTATTGGTTTAGGAAGTGAACGTTGTTTTGGAGTGGGTAAAGAGCTAGAGGTATTAGTTTCATTTTTTGTTTGAGAAGTCACTTGATTTGATGGTTGAGTTACTTTAGGTGTAAATGGTTGAAATTTCTTTTCAATTGGCTTTGATTTTGGAGTGACTGGGGAAACTATAGGTTGTTTATTTTGAATAGTTTCTTGATTTGATGAATAATTCATTTTCGGAGCAACAGGTGCCGTTCGAGGCTCTATTTTTGGAGCAATGGGTTCATCTTGCGTAGGTTTACTTTGGATCCATTGAGTTGTATCTGTACTAGTCTTTTCCAAATCTTCCATTTTAGTTTTTTCAGGAATTGAAGAAACTTCTTTTTTAGAAATAATTTCTGGCCTTTGCAACCTTTCAGGTTTTGCTAATGGTGTAGGTTCAATGACTTTTGTTTGATTAATAGGTGGTTTTAGTACAGTAGGTTGTTGTAATTTAGGTTGACTAACAATATCATCTTCCGTTTTTTGTTCCTCATCTATTTTTTCAATAATAGGTTCCTGAACTTTAGTTTCATCAGTAATTTGAGGAGTTATTAATTTAGGTGCAGTTACAGGTTTTGAAGATTTTAATATTGAGATAGGACGAGGCATTTGCATATTTTTAGTATCAATTAATATCTCAGTCATTTCCTTTTTAATTTGAATCAAATTTTGAATATTTTCAGAAGGGTTTTTCATCATATTATCGAATGCAGTAACATATTTTGCTAATTCATTATTGCCCCCTGTAACATCTCCTATAGCATAAACCTTCAAGATATTTAATGGATCTAAAAATGATTCAAGTAATGTGAATTGCTCATCAGAAATATCAGGTCTTTCTGAATCACTTTCAATGCTTAGTCCAAGGAATTCTTGTAATTTTTCAGTAATTTGTATTAATTCTAAAGGACCTGTAAGAATATAATATATTTCACCAGTTTCGACTTGTAATCGATTACTTCCAGAATCTAAATCAAAAGTATCAGTAAGTAACAAATCTGAAATTTTATTTAATACCATTGTTAATGATGTATGTCTATTTACATTTTCCATTTCTACTAATATTTTACTTGAATCTGTGATTCCAAAATATGCTGCAGTTTCATCTACATTAATCCCGCTTGGTAATAAAGCACCCTCGGGAACATATTCAGACATAATCAAACCTTAACCTGCCGACTGCCGTCTCCTTATTGAGGCTTAGCCTTGAATAATTTCTCTTTAAACATCATTCATTAATAGAGTAATGTCTCGGGTTGTCATGGCGGTCGTAAAAGTTAGAGCATTGTTAATTGCGGCTGGAGATACTGATTCCTTGATTTTACAAAATTTAGTCTCTGAAAATATATTATGTGTTGCAATTGATGGAGGTTACCACCATTGTGAAAAATTTGAAATAATTCCAGACGTAGTCATTGGTGATTTTGATTCATTAAATAAATCATTAATTGATGAAAGAGTTCTAATTGTTGAAAGTCATAGTCAAAATGAAACTGATTTAGTAAAAGCGATTAATTGGGTTATTTCAAAAGGGATTAAAGAGATTCAAATCATTGGAGTTGAATCTGGAAGAAGCGATCATATTTTGGGTGTATATGCTGCATTATCAGAATTAAACCAAGAAGAGATCAAAGATGTTAAAATAGAAGTTCATTTGAAAGATTTTATTGTTAAATATATTCAAAAAAATAATCCTAAAATATTTAATTTAGATGAAAACACTCATGTTTCATTATTCTGTTTATCAGATAGCATTGTTACATTAAAGGGAGTGAAATGGACATTAAACAAAGAAGAATTAAAGTTTTCAACCCGAGGAATTCATAATTATTCAACTAAAGGAGAAGTTGAAATAAATATTCATGCAGGAGGACCTGCTTTATTTTTCATTAATCGGAACGAATAAATTATTGGAAGGGAATCCACATATTTGCATTGGCATCCCACCAATCTATTTGACCATCAGGATGTTGTCTCCATAGGTGTCCTTCTTCATCAGTATGTGTAGGTAGTCCCTCAGCATTAATCATTGATTTTTTGTTTGTAAATTCTCCTTGAATATCTTCTCCAAATCTTTTTAGAACAATTATTGAAATTAAGAATAATAGAAGCATTCCAATTCCCGTAGCAATATAACCAGTAAATTCAGATTCTACTTCTCCACCACTTCTTACTGGCCATGATGATGTCACACTTTCATTACCCCAAGTAGATACATTTTCTCCTAATGGAGGTATTCTGACAAGATTAATACCATTTGTTGCACTAATTCCTTCTGAATTTGTTACATTTACAACAATTCTGTGAATCCCAGGCATCCACATTTTACAATTTAATTCTAATCCTCCAATTCCCTCGTGTTCAGGCGTTGTGGTCCAAGAAATCTGATTTTCACTGAAATCTGTGCCATCTGTAGGTTCTATTGTGATGAAGCATAAAGTTCCAATTTCCATGTTTTGCCCTGTGACATTTAGATTAAAACTAGGAGCTGGCTGATTTAATATTGAAAAATTCTTCCAAGATTCTAATGAATAACCTAATGAGTTATGGTAAATTAGTTTTAATGAATATTTTCCAGCAGGCCAATTACTACAATCTATTTCATCACTATTTGGTGTATTTTCACCAGGGGCAATGGATGGAGTAATCCAAGGTGCTCCAATGAATTGGACTTCTCCAGTTTCATTATATCTGTGCCCTATTTTATCTAAAATATTACGTTTTATTTTACATTCAGAACCAGTATTGAAATTATCATCAACAGATTTACCTTCATGCTCTGCAATTACATTTAAGGCAACAAATGGTTTTTCGATTCCAACCATTAAATTAAATACGCCTAGTTGATATTCTGAAATAATTTCATTTGTCATTGGATTCACAAATTTCAACGTAACTGTGTATTCTCCTTCTTTCCAAGCATCAACAAAAATTGAACGTGATAATGATTTTTCGTTTGTAAGTGTAAAATTATCCCATTGTATTATTTCATGTTCTGCAGGATATTGATTGAAAATAGTATTTACTTGAGCAGAAACTTGTGTGTTTGAATCAGTAGTATTTACATTATATACAATTCTTAATTGATCAACAAAACCGTCATTATCTATGTCTTGTTCTCTGGCTTCATAGTTTACGACAGTAAAATCATTATTTCCTTCAGCTTGTACATTTTCAATAAAAGGAATTAATGGCAACAATAAAGTAATTATTATTAAATTAATTGCGATTTTATTCAAAGAAGTCCACCTCTTTAATTTCTTCATCATCACTTCCTTCAAAAATTCTGGTAATGCCTACTGCACTTAGGAAAATTAACCCTGCAATGGCATAAGTAGCCCAAGAAGAAAGAGGGTTGCTACCCATTATTGTCATAGCTGCTTTTATTTCTCCAAATGAATTTGAATAACCATCTCCATTATTATCTGGGCATCCTTGGAAATCAATTGTTGAACTACCAGATTCAGAAGGACAATCATCTCTCAAATTGCCTACTGGATTGTCTCCATATCCATCACCATCAGTATCCATCCATTGCCATGGATCTGTAGGAAATGCATCACCTTGCCCTTCAGGACTTGCCAACCATAACTCATCATAGTCAGAGTAACCATCATCATCAAGATCTGGACAACCTCTACGATCTAGTAAACTGCTTCCAAAGATATTAGGGCATGAGTCTGGTTCATGCCCTGAAAGGTTATCTCCATACCCATCACCATCTGAATCAATCATTTGGGATGGGATATGTGGGAATTTGTCACTTAAATCAGACCATCCATCACCATCAGTATCTATGCATCCAAACCTATCCTCGGTACTTGTACCTGGAATTTCAATACAATTATCAGGATTAATTCCTAGTGAATTATCTCCATAACCATCACCATCAGTATCCATCCATTGTGTTGATTCGAGTGGAAACGAATCTGCCATACCTAGTGGATGAGAAATCCAATCATTGTCTGGGTCTGAAGCACCATCTCCATCATTATCTGGGCAACCCCATCTATCTCTGTAGCTATCCCCTTTTGTTAGTAAACAACTATCTGGTTGCCATGCATTTGCAGTTTGATTATCTCCAAAACCATCACCATCCGTATCAAACCATTGACTTTCTTTAGATGGAAATGCATCAGCAAAACCTTCGGGATGAGAAATCCATCCATCGTCAGGATCACTATATCCATCACCATCAGAGTCAGGGCATCCAAATCTATCTTGATTAGATTCTCCCCATGTGTTAATACATGAATCACCTTCAAAACCAGAATAATTATCTCCAAACCCATCATTATCAGAATCTAAATACTGAGAATTAATGTATGGGAAATCATCAATTTGCGAATCTTCATTTCCTTGATTGTTACCCCAACCATCTCCATCTGAATCTAACCATTGAGATGGATTATTAATGAATGCATCACCTTTTTCAATTCTTAAACCAGTTTCGGGGTCAATTTCAAATGTATAATTATCTCCGTATCCATCTCTGTCAGAGTCTTTCCATTGACTAAAATCATTTGGAAACGGATCTGCACCATTATCAATAGTCCAATTAGAATCTCCATTAGACCATCCGTCTCCATCAGTATCTGGACATCCAGGTCTATCTTCTGATGAATAACCAATGATGTGTGGACAGGCATCTTCTAGTATCGCCCCTTCAAAATATTCACCAATTCCTGTTTCGAGATGGATAGCTTCCCATCTGTCATCATGCCAATTATCTCCGAGTCCATCACCATCAAAATCACTCCATTGAGTATGGCAATAAATCCCACATATGTTTTGGATCGAAGGGTCTTGAGGTGACCACCAAAATGCATCAGCACCATCAGAAACAGTCCACGGTTCAATTGAATATAGTGTACTTGGATCACTATATCCATCTCCATCAGAGTCAGGGCATCCGAATCTATCTTCGTAAGACTGACCGAAAAATCCAGGACATGAATCTGGATTATTTCCATTGGGATTATCTCCATAGTTATCAAAATCAGAATCTTCCCATTGAGTACCATCTACAGGATATTGATCACCTTCATCTGACCAACCATCTTCATCACTATCTAAGCAACCATTTTTGTCTTCATTACTTTTTCCAAACTCATTAGGGCAGTCATCATCTAAATCTCTGAAACCATCACCATCAGTATCTCTGTATGTAGTATCTATATTGGCAGTTATTGAATAACTAAATTCATCTTGATCACAAGTATCTTGAGACCTAACTTCAGTATAATATGTAGTGGGTCCTGTAATACTTCCCCATTCAGAAGCAGAAGGAACAATTGAAATTGAAACAGATCTTGAACTATCACTTCCTATATTAGCAGTATAAAGATTTGTTACAGCAGCAGCATCCCATATTTTCACTTTCCCTTCCCAATGATCTGTTGCAAAGCAATTAAACAAATCAAATCCATGATCTCCTGTAGATGATGACACATCAATAGTTAGTGTATCTCCTCCAAGAATATCAATTCTCCACCAATCTACGGCATCTCCTTCAGCGTCAACATCGCCAGAACTTGTACTTCCGTTTGTCAAAATATTTGCACTCGCAGCATCATCATCTGCTAATGCTGATGGAATTAATGGAACCAGAAAAATAATGGCAAGCAAACATGCCATGATACGCTTTAGGCTACTCGCCATGATTGAGGACCTAGATAACTTCATTATTAACCAATTGCTGCAAAAAATATCAACTTTCAGCATTGTTTTCAATAATTGCCGTATCAATATTCCCACTTACAAATTTTATGTATCTTTGTTCTTCATTTTCTTCAAAAGGATGTAATCCTATATTTTGTTGATAAGCAATACCAATCCAACTTCCATCTGGCGAGATGACAGTTTCAAAGAAGTCATGAAGCGCATGAACATCAGAATTTTCTTCTTCATATGCTGTAACTGTATGTAATGGATCAATTATTCCATCACCATTCCAATCAGAAATATCTGAAATAGTAAATTCCCAAGTATCATTTTCTTCAGGATGATATAGTGCACCAGAATAAAGGAACCATTCTTCTCCTTCAACATAATTTCCATCTAATTCATCATCATTATAGTCCATTCCATAAAACGAAACACTCACTACATTATTTTCACTAATTGAAACAAAGGGATACATGCTTATTCCTTCTTCAAAAGGCGTAATATTCCAAGAAGACCAATTTGTACCATGATCATATGAAATAGCAAAATTCATTTCCCATCCACCAATATCTCCATTTGGACAATCAGCCCAAACAACAGCTACAGTTCCGTTATTATTCGTGTTCACTACAGGATAACCTTCTGGAGGATTTCCTTTACGAGGTCCTATTTCAATAGGTTCTTGCCATGTACCATCAGAAGGTCCTGGTCCCGTGCCTCTTCCATAATCATCACTAATTCTGATTTGTACAGTTCCTGTATTGGTATCTGCATTTTCTTGAGCAACGTAAACATAAGGTCCATTTGGTTCAGCAGCTATTGTAGACCACCCTCCTGGCATTGAATAGCATTGAGAAAATGTATTTCCTCCATTTTCAGAATGATAATACCAATATCTTCCAGAATCTCCTGAGCATTCTGGAGGAGCAGCACCTGAATTTCCAAGATAATGAATTACTCCATCTCCTTGAGCGGCTACCCAGGGTCTATCATCTCCAGCCATTGTATTTGTTCTTTGACAAACAGCTCCCATTTCGTAAGAATTCCCTCCATCTGAAAAAATATGCCACCAATTATCTTCTAAATATGTATCAAGATAGTAAACTAAATCATTTCCATCTACGGCGATATCTCCCTCATCACCTAAGCATTCAGAACCTGCACCAGTGGCAGAACCAATTGCTGAATTAACTAGGTTTCCAGGCGTCGGATCAAAATTATCTCCATGAGACCAAGTTTCTCCTCCATCGTTAGAAATCCAAAACCATGATGCCCAATAATCCCAAGTAGTCATTTCTCCATCTTCACATGCATAGTAAGTATCTAAATTCCCTCCAATTACAGGCGCAAATGGATTTCCTTCCCCTCCCCATCTCAAATCTTTATGTGCTGTAACAAACAAGTTTCCTTCACTATCCATTGAGAGACTAGGTTCGTAACCGATACCAAATTCAGGTAAATCTTGACCATTTGAAGGATCAATACATTCTTCATGCCTTGGCAAGAAAATAGGTTCATCCCATGTAATCGCTAATTGCCTTGGGTTTTCATTTTCAACAGGTTTAACAAAATTAGAAGTTGGAGATAGGTTTCCAAAAATCAATGCTAATATGACAAAAATAACTACTACAACAGAGGTTGAACCAAGAGCCTTGTTTAGTGCTATAGTAATATCATCAGAATCTATTGTAGATTTTGAAATGACAGCACCTTTTGATTTACTATTCACACTCTTCACGAACCTGCGAGAATGATTACTAATATGAACAAAGCGCTTGAATGTGAATTTATTGAATCAATTTTTTGTATAACTCTTCAAACTTCCTTGCAGTTTTTTCTTGTGTAAATGTGCCTTTGGTTAAAATCCTCTCCCTTCCATTTTTTGATTGCAACTTTCTTAATTCAGGATCTTTTAATTCCTCTATAATTTTTTTACTTAAATCCTCAATATCTCCTGGATGATATAATGCACCTACAGATTCATCAACCATTTCTGGAAGAGGTCCTCCATTTGTTGTAATTACTGGTGTTCCAGAAGACATAGCTTCAAGAGGAATAAGACCTTGACCTTCATAATATGAAGGATAAATCACTAAATCTGCAGATCTATAGCATATTGCTAAATCTTGGAATTCCATCCCTCCTTCGATAATTACAGAATTAGAAATACCTAATTTTTTTGCTTGTTTATTCAATGTTTTATACATCCCACCTCTTCCTATTATTACTAATTTTGTTTGAGGGAATTCTGCTAAAACTTGAGGCATTGCCCTTAACAAAAATCTAAAACCTTTACGAGCAGCTAATCTCCCAACAGCTAATAATAATGGTGTTTTTGTATTAAAATTCCCAATAAGTGCATCTTTATCATCAGAATTAAATCTTCTTCTGATAGATTCGTAAGATAAATGATCTTCTTCATCATCATGATTTGTAGGGTGAAATAGTGTTTCATCAACCCCCCAATGAATTACTTCGCAATTCCATTTGGGAGGTAAAGAATATCTTGTACAAAAATCAACTTTGGTTGCTTCAGAATTTGCAACACAAAGATTACTCGCTTTCGCTGCAGCAGTTTCAAATTTCGAATAGTATTTTGCACTAAGTAATATTGCTAAGTCATTTGGATTTTTCCAAACAGCAGATTCTTTATATTTTCTTGCTAAGATAATCCCATCACGTTCACCTAACCAACTTCCATGTAGGCTAGTAATTACAGGTGCTATGTTTTTGAGTGAATGGATTTCTTTTTCTGTTAAAGCAATTAGTGGACAATGTAAGTGGATAATATCTATTGGTTTAACCAAATTAGTTTTTTTAATCTCTTTTATTGCATTTTTTCCATAACTTCTTGTAAATGCCATTGGTGCGTATAACCATTTAACTTCAATTAAATTCACATTTTTTATTTTTGGCCTTGTACCTTTTTTCAAAGATCTTGTAATAATTGTAATTTCGTGTCCCATTTCACTTAAAAATTTACACAAATGATAGGTTGCAGATCCAAGACCTCCCCATAATGGAGGATATTCTCCTGCTAGCATCGCTATGTGCATTTAATCTAAGCCTAGCATGTTTTACTTTTGAACAGTACTATTTGATGTCAATTATAAATCCATTTAAATCGATAATATCACTGGGGGGGGTTGATGACAAAGAAACTTGATGTCAGTGTTACCGTAATACTTCCTACTTTGAACGAAGAAGAAGGCGTTGGAGATACCATTGATGCTATCCCTAAAAAGTTCTGTAAAAATTTAGAAGTTTTAATTGTAGATGGTAATTCTTCAGATAAGACTAGAGAAATAGCACAAAAAAAGGGAGCAAGAGTCCATATTGAGCCAAGAAAAGGTTATGGAAGGGCTTACAGAACTGGTTTTGCTATAGCTTCAGGTGATGTAATTGTTACAATGGATGCAGATTGCACTTATCCTGCAGAGAAAATACCAGAGCTAGTGGAAGTACTTTTAGATCGTAATTTAGATTTTATTACTTGTGATAGATTAACATTGGCTGAAGATGGAGCGATGTCAGGATTACATGGTTTTGGTAATTGGGCACTTTCAATTACTGGAAGAATGTTATTTTGGAATGGAATTAAAGATTCACAATCAGGGATGTGGGTATTTAGAAAATCAATGTTTGAAAATATTAAGCTACGCCCTACTAACGATGGTATGCCATTATCAGAAGAAATGAAACTTATTACAAAAATGCACTTAGAAAAAGGAAAGTTTGCAGAAATTTCAGTTCCTTATAGAGCAAGAGTCGGAGATGCAGAAATAAATACTTGGGGAGATGGATGGAAAAATTTCAAATTCTTTTTCGCTAAAAGAATTGGTATGAATAAGACATTAACAGAATGGGGCCCCCTTGAAGATAGTTTTGATTCGATAAATGATAAAAATTAGATATCTAATTCATCATCATCGACAATTGGCTTTGGATTAATTTCTTCTTTTTCTATTGCCAATGAATCCCAACTTTCTATGTATTCATCTAGGTCTATAGCACGTAGTGACCTTTTACGAATAATTATTGCTAATCCCAATGATAGTAATAATGCGAACACAAAACCACCAATTGCTACATTAGCACCCCCTCCAAAAACATCAACAATTGAAAAAGATCCTGCTCCAATATTAATATCTAAAACTTCTTCATCATATCTTAAATCAGTATCTTTTGCAGTGATACGTACTGACGCAAATCCTTCTGAATTTGGTGTCCATGTTAAGATTCCAGTCCAAATACCATCGTTAGCTTTAGCATCTCCATTAATTCCGTTATCAGATAAGTTTAATGTCCATGTTTGAGAATTCAAAATTATAATTCCAGTTACATTGTTTGTAGTTTTATCTGCATCAATTAATCGAATTGTAATTCTTAATTCTGATTTTTCATTAACTATGAAACTATTTGGATGCGCTGTTAAATCTTCTAATAATGGTCTACTTGATTCTACAATTACATTAACTATTTTTTCACCAGTTCCTCCAAGTTCATCTGTAACTTTCAATTTGAACATATATTTTCCTGGAATTAGAGAATACTCTATATTCGTCGCTCCATTTTCAGTTTGTATAGATTCCCAAGATCCAGATTCTCTTTGGAAATACCATTCATAATTCAATATGTCATTATCAGAATCAAAAGATTGTTCAGCAGTTAGATTGACAAATTCACCTGGCTCAAATGTAAATGTGTTTGAATTACCCTCAAAATGAGCTGTAGGTGATGTAATAGATGCAATTGGATTTGAAGATAAAACATCTAAAGTAAAATTATTTATTGCTTTCATCCCAGTAGAATCCATTAAAATTAGAGAAAGTTCATGAACTCCATTTGGTAAATTAATGAAATATATATTTTCAGGATTTACTTCATTTAGTAAAACCCCGTCATTAGAAATTAAAACATCCTCGTTAAGCTTTAAAGTCCAAGTAAATTCATCACCATCATAATCAATACTATTCCTTAAATCAAATAATATGCTTTCATTAGAACGAAAAATATCTTTGTTGATGTCTGGGCTATTTAGTATTAGAACAGGTGCAGAAGGCATTATTTTAAGAGATACAGAGGTAGATACTGGTAGATTATTTCCATCATCTAATTCTAATGTAATTGTATGATTTCCAGATGATAATTTACCGAACCATCCAAAATTCTCATCTTGAGGACTTAATGTTAGTTCACCATCAATATTACTAGTCCATGTAATTGAAATCAAATCACTTTTAACATCAGGTAAATTTTGATTACAGTTCCAGTCAATATTGCCCATTAACCTTTCTTCTAAAATTTCGCAACTAGAATCCCAATCTCCACTTCCATTGGCAATGAATTGGATGTTGTCAGAACTAAGATAGAATGAATTCTCTAAATCTATTAAATTACTGATAATAGCAATTGGTGGTGAATTTTCAACATTTACAATCATGCTTTTTTCAACCCATTCCCATTGATGTTCTGAATCAATAACTTTCAAACTAACTACATGAGTTCCTGAACTTAACCAACCATTCCAAATTAAAGAATCATCACCTGTTGCATTTTGTAATAATCCATCTATATTTGAATTCCAGACTACTGTTATATCATCATTTTCTGGATCAAATGAAGAACTGCCATCTAGGGTAATCATCGAACTTGAAAAATTATTATTTCTTTGAATTACAAAATCAACATTAGGTTTTTCATTAAATAAAATTATATTTTGTGTCCATGTCACTATATTACCAACAACTCCATCATCAAAGGTAATAGTAACAGTAATCATGTCTTCGGGTGAATCTACAAAAGATAATGACCAAGACATATTATCATCTGGTGTTTGACCAACTTGTGAATGATATGAATCAGTAAGTAATATTGTGAGTTCTTCACCCTCAGGATCATAAGTTCCATTAGCATTAAATTCAACAATTGTAGAACGAGGAATCCTTAGGACTCCATCACCATCAGGAGATGGACTTACTTCCATGTTTACAACAGCAGGAAGATTTGTTAGAGTAATAGTTCTGTTTTCATAAGAGCATGCATTTTCATCATCACATACTTCTAATGTTATTTCATGAACTCCATCCGAAAGACAATCTAGAGAGTTTTGGTCATTTGCAATGAAAGCAGAATTATTTTGTATTACCATCAAAGAGTCACATTCTGAACCAGATTCTAATAAATCACCATCAATATTACTAGTCCAAGAATATGATAATGGATCTTCATCAAGATCCCAAGAATTAGAAGCATCAAATTCTACTATACCTTCACTTGGAAAAATTTCATTTTCATTAGGAGAGTTCCAAATGATAAATGGTGCTTGGTTCGAAAGAGTTAGATTACAGAATAGAGTTAAGTCACTACTAAATGTTTGAATTCCTGTATTATTTATTGTACTATCATAAGTACAGGATATATCCACTTGTTCGTCAGGGCTAGAAATTGTACTAGTAACCCCATTAGTCCATTCACGTACTATGTGATTTGGCATTAATGCATGACCTAGATAATCAGTGGTAATCAGGAGATCATCATTATAATTTGTAAATTGTACATTAACATTTGCAAATGGTAGCCCATTATCAAATTGATTTAGTACCCATACATCCAAATCATATGCTTCTTCAATCTTTGAACCAGATTGAATAGTTGATAAATTCAAATCAATATTTTGTGGTTTATGTAGATGTAATAAACTATTTCCATCATAGATTTCTATTGGTACATTTATTGTGTTGATAGCGGTAAGCTTTGTTATGTTGATATCTGAATTAAGTAATGATATTAATCCATCACAAGTTAAATCTTCCCCATTGGCATCCAAATTTTCAAAATGAATGCATTGTTGACTACTAATTTCACTGTTAATGATTGAAGAACCAATTCTAGCAGCACTTCCATCCCAAGAAAATCCTAACCCACTTTGATTATTTCCTTGAATGTTTAAACCATTGATTTTTGCTGCACCATTAATATCTACAATCGCACTACTTCGATTAAGTTTGAATAAAATGTTATCAAAATTCATATGGCCAATTTGAGTTAATCCACTATTATCTGCATATAGTCCATAACCATCATTTCTTGGTTCTGATACAATGATATTCTCAAGATACAAGTCAATACTATCTTCGATATATATTCCTCCAAATGCATCATTAATAGATGTGCAATTAATACATGTCACATTTCTACCATTTGATTCTACATTGTTTGAAAGGTAGAATACAATTCCAGAACCATCTTTGTTGTTTGATGCTAAATCTCCATTTGAGATTGAGGTTAAATTTTGAAGGTTTACATTACTAGAATCATAAATATATGCTCCAGATTCACCATTATCAATAGCATTAATAATATTAGAATATACAGTTGCATGATCAACATATAATCCATTTTTAGAATTATTATATAGATTCCAATTTTCTCCACTTGTAGCTCCTCTTTGGATATGAATCCCAGATCCAGGTGAATTTGATACATTTAAATTAATGAATTCAGGAGGCCCATTATCAAATGCTGCATATACATAAATCCCAGAATCATGACCAAAAGTACCACTCTTTCCACAATTTGTCACATTTACATTTCTCATAAATAATGTGTCGTCAACAAGATAAGCAATTAAACCAGGAACTGGATTATTATGTAAATTAACATCTTCAAAAATAGCACCACTAACATTAATTTCTATTGCAGCAATTCCATCTCCATTTTCAAAACCATTAGCGTCTTCACTACCAGTTCCTGAGATTTCAAGACCTTCAAATGTAGCCATCACATAATTTGTATAGTTTGTATGATCATTTTTATCAATCATTACCCCATAAAATCTGCTATTGCTAATTACAGCATTATGAATTACAGTATTTGTTTGTATACTATCATCATATTGCCTTACCCATATTCCATTATCACAACGATTCAAATTAATATTTTCAAAATAAGGAATTGCATCCATAATCCAAATACAAGTTGCTGCCGCTAGTGTTGAACCCGTGACATTACTTATCTCGATATTAGAGTAAAGCCCTCCTGAATTACCCCAGAAATTTATTCCTCGGGTTAATGTACCATTAATGTAAACATCATCAAAAATAGGTGCAGAAAAATTGCCGACAGAGATTCCAATTCCATATCTCCAATTTGTAATTACACCTCCATGTTCATCCCATCCTCCTCCTTCTATGATCACATTCTCAAAAACAGGGGTTGCAGAATTGTAAATATCTATTCCTACTTTATCTGGATTTTCAATTATGAGATTATTTAATTGAGGGTTACTTGAAAAAATTGTAATACCATAATCACTATTTTTAATAGTCAAATTATCAATTTTATTTGCTTTGTTTTTCGAACTAGGTTCAAATAAAATACCTTCATGATCACCTAATCCTTGATTATTCATGATTACTGGACAAGGAATCGTACCTTCAATAATTAATCGACCTTCAATAATTAGTCTTACCCCTTGGTCTAGATTTATTTCTGTACATGCTTCAATTGTTAAAATATCATTTGTGGCAACTATGTAATCGTTATCTAAATCAACAATTCCATTCCACACAAATGTGCCTCTTGCAGATGTATTTTGATTAGTTTTTAATGAATAATCACTAACATCATAAGTCATAGGTTGGATTGTAATTACAATAAAAAAATATGTAATAAAATATACCCATGTCTTCTTGTGCACAAGTCTCCCTGAACCCTGCTCCTTTCAAGGCTTTGCGGTAATATGTGTAAAGGTTAATTATGCTCTTCCAGTTTCCTTAAGCCATTTATGTAAGTCCTTTTGTAATGTTTTGCTTGCATTGTAACATTCAGAAGAATTCCACATTCCTATTGCCTGTGTCCAAGAAAAAGCCCGTTTAGATTCATCTAAAATTCCTAACCATGTCCAATATAGTGCAATAGATCGTCTTCCAGCAGGTCTATTTTCAATTTCAGGATTATTTTCAATAATCGTTTTTAATTGAGTTAATAAATTTATTTTGTCTTTATTTTCAAATTCTAACCTCCAACAAATTAAACCAATGTTTCTAATTATATTTTTAGTTTCGAAATCATAATAATTTCCAGAAATTATGGAATCTTTCCAATTCATTTCTTTTAATATTTCAGAACCTTTTGATGTGAGTTCTTTGATTTCATTTCTTATTTCACTTGCTTTTTCAAATTCTTTATTGTATAATGAAAATGTATGTTTTATAATTGCAATTGCAATTAAACAACTTCTTTTCTCTTCATTATTTAATGAATTTAATTCGATGTATTTTAATGGCAATATTACGTTTTTATTTGGTATTTGATTAGGTATTCTATCATCAATATTACGGCTAATGTCAGCAATTAAATATTGAATATGTTCAAGTTTGCTTTCAAAAGTAATATTTTTTCTAATTTCTTCTGCTTTATCCATTTTCCCAGATAATCTTGCAATTCTATAATCTAACATAAAAACATCATTCTTCTTTTTATCTAAAATACCTAGGTTTTTTGCTTCCTTAAGAAGAATTTCAGCATTATCTCCATTGCCTAATTCGCACTCACAAATTGCAGCAAACCAATAATTATTTTTATCATTTTCATTTTTTTGAATAATTTCATGAAATAATGCGCTTGATTTTGCAGGATTTTCAATACAAACGTCCATTGCATTTTTCTTAATCCAATTACTTTCTATTTTTGGTTTGGAATTTATTTCATGATATAATCTTAGAAAGGGATTGTAAGATAAGATATTAGAGATATTCTTTACAAATTTTAAATGCATATTCTCCTTCTCCTTTTCATTCATTTGAGAAATTAATAAATTTCTAACAAAATTATGTAATTGAATTTTATTTTGATAGAATGTAATTAATGATAATTGATCTAAATCAGCTATTTCATCTTTGAATGAAAGTAAATTTATTTCAATTGGTTCAGGTTGTATTGCTAATTCCATTATTGCATCTAGATTATTTTTTGTAAGGGGTGCAAGTATCTCATTTTCAAGAAATGTATTAATGCCTTTTTTTGTTGATTCTAAAGACATATTTTCATTAACCATAATTAATCCAAGAGGATGCCCATCAAAATATTCTACAATATTATTTGTCTCAGTTGAATTAAAACCATCTAATAATTTAATTGCTGAAGACCTCTTTAAACCGTTTATTTCAATATTTTTATTTTTATTTTTTGGCAGTGGTGGTCTACTAGAGATAATAATCTGGCATTTTAAATTACATAATTTAGTAATAAATTCCTCAACTTCTTTTTTGAATCTAATTTGAATCTGGTCAAAATTATCAATAATTAATAGATTATTATTTGCTTCATTTCTAATGGAGGCTATCAAATCATCAATATCAGAAGATAATTTATTCATTTTTAACCAAGTTTCTACGATTGTTTTTGGGCTTGAAATAGATGTCGCAGAATACCATTTTATTTTCACACCGTTTTTTGATTTTTGTTCGGCATAATATCTTAAAATTGCTGTTTTACCAATGCCTGCTATTCCCGAGATATAAAGAATATTTTCGTTTTCCAAAATAGAATCAATTTCTTTTAATTCATTTTCTCTTCCAATTAATTCAATATTATTGGGAGGGTTTCCTTGTATATTTGCTATGTTCGGATCCTTTTCTTTTTTATTACAAAGTTTTCTACCTTTTTCAGTAATGAAATGTACATTTCTTTTCCTAGTTCCTCCATTAATGACATGGGCCTGTTTTAAAATTATTAAATCCTCATTTAGTAAATTTTTTAGAGGCTTATGGAGTGCTGATCTTACTACTCCAATAGCATCAGCAATTCCTGGAAGCGAACATTCTCTAGGGACATCCCATGCGGTTTCCAATAACTCATCATATTGATTTAGCCATTCCAAAATACGTTGCTCTGTAGGTCTGGCCATAACACCTCGTAAAGTTATTAGATTCAAGAACTTTTGACAAGTTACTTCATGACCTCTCGTCTGTCATCTTGTATTAATGGCAATCAATCCCGTTGAATTAGAACTTCCTCGCGAGCCAGGAGTATACTTATTTAAAAACAAGTCAAAAAAAGTACTATATGTAGGAAAGGCGACTGAAATCAAGAGTAGAGTAAAATCTTATTTTTCTGCTAATCCAGATAGGTTAATGATACCTAAATTAATTGAAAAGTCATCACATATAGATTATATTGTTACAACTAACCCAGACGAAGCTTTAATTTTAGAAAGAGAATTAATTAGAAAATATAAGCCAAGATATAATTCAATGCTTAAGGATGACAGATCATACCCATTGATTGCATTAACAAATGAAAAATATCCTCGAATCATGTATACTAGGAACCCTCCTCCAGGAAGTCGAACTTGGGGGCCTTTTCCAAATGTTAGTGCAGCCAAACAAGTTTTGCAATTATTAAGAAAACAATTCGGAATTAGAGATAAAGATTGTAGAGGTAAAGACGGATGCTTGTCAATGCAAATTGGATTATGTAAAGGTCCATGTTTAGATCCAGAAGGGTATCCAGAAATAGTAAAAATTGTTACAAATATATTAGATGGAAAAGCAGATCAATTGCTTCATAAATTAACAAAAGAAATGGAGAATCAGTCACAAAAAATGGAATATGAAAAAGCAGGAAAACAAAGAGATATGATACGTGCTATTCAAAGTACGTTATCTCAGAGAATAATTACTAGTCGTTTTTATAGAGATTGTGATGCAATTGGATTTTCAAGTAGAGGCAGTATGAGTGTAGTTACAATATTACATGCTAAATCAGGTACAGTTCAAGGTCAACAAACATGGCCTTTGTTACATAGAGGAGACATAGAAGATACAATTTGTAGATTTGTATCTGAATTTTATTCGACTAATAGACCTCCTTCTTTGATATTATTACCTTGTAATATCTCACAATTTTTATCAGAATGGTTATTCCAAAAAAGAGGTGCAAAGGTTGAATTAAGAGTTCCCAAAAGAGGTAAATTATTGGAATTAAAAAATTTAGCAGATAAGAATGCTGAATTTCAGATAGAAAGGGAGCGAGGAATAAATACAGGTTCTCTTGAACAACGTGCTGTTAATGAATGTGCAGATTATCTAGGAATGGATTCATTAGACCATATTGTTTGTTTTGATATGGCCCAATTACAAGGTAAAAATAGGGTGGGGGCCAGCATTAGTGTCAAATTAGGAAGACCAGAAAAATCGGAATATAGGAAATACAATGTAAAAGGTAAACAATTAGATGATATTCGTATGATGTTAGAAGTATTAGATAGATGGTTAAAAAAGCAAAAAACATGGCCTGATTTGTTGTTAATTGATGGTGGAGAAACCCATTTGAAATTTGTATATGATCTATTAAAAGAAAATAGATTAGAAGAAAAGATATTAATTGCCGCTTTAGCTAAAAAAGAGGAAATTTTATTTCGAATTGATTCTGAACCTTTGATATTAGATAAAAGAGGCAGAGTCTTGATATTCGCTAGAGATGAAGCACATCGTTTCGTAAATCTATTTCATAGAAAAAGTCGACAAAGTAAATTATTGAAAGACCCTTTAGAATCTATTGAAGGATTAGGTGCAAAAAAAATCCAATCATTATTGAGATATTTTGGAGGGAGGCAGGGGTTATTACATGCCTCAATAAACGATCTTTGTAAAGTACCTGGAATTGGTAAATCTTTAGCAAAAAGAATTGTAGATGGATTATCCAAATAATCAATACATGAATTGGGCTAAGTCATCATCCATTTGACCGCCTCCTCTTGGGTTACCAAATTCATCATATCCTCCAGAACCTACCATCATAGCACCTGCTGCAGGCATGGCATTTTGATTCAAAGCCTTACGTGCTGCAAATTCAAATTCATTTTCCAACCTTTTAGATTTCTTGCCAACACGATGTTTTCTCCAGACAAATAATAGAACCATTGCTAGAACAATTCCCCCTAGATATACTCCTATTTGCTTTAATATCCAATTCCATCCAATGACAATTGAAAAACTTAGAGTATCTACAGAACCTTGAGATGGAACTGAATAGAATACATTTTGTCTCCCATCTTCTTTTGTTAATTCCTTTATTTGTAGAAGAACTAAAATCTCCAACTTCTAAACCAGGGGGTAAAGAAATCTCCACATCTATTGTTGGTATATTTCCTAGAGGGCCTAAGGCCATGTCTGGACCAGTAATATCTGTAGTGAATGGATTTCCATTATTATTGATAAGAATCCCCTCTCCATTAGTGGTAACTCCAGGTGCCATATTGTTAGCAAAGCTATTTGTAAATGCATGTGTAATTTGGAGAATTGGACTTGTGAAAATTGCGGTTGGCTTACTTGTCATGACTGAAATACCACTTTCAGAATATGATGCTACAACGGTTGTTTTTTCTAATTCTAATTTCATCCTAAGAGGGGCTAAATCACTTACTTCACCCGCATCAGGAGAATATAAGTTTTCAATTCCTGTATTAATTTTTATAGCCGATAAATCAATTTTAATATTCTCATCTTCTATTGAATTAGATTGAATTTGTTCTGTCAATCCGTCTCCAAGATCTTTGGCAAATTGATGTATGCCTGTTTCTGTTAATTCAAATTGAATTGTTTTTCCAAATAGTGGTATTTCATCACTAAATATAGGTTCAGTAGTGTCAAAATATACGATTTGTCTTAGCAAGTCTGAAGGAATGGCTTCAATACTTATTTGATTTCCATTTTCATCTTCTGGAACCAAACTACCATCAACTCCGATTCTATAAATATCAATACTAACTTCTCCTCCCAAAGTTAGCGTAATTGCTTTTGACCACTCATCAATATCTAATTCTTCAAAGTCAAGTTTAATATCTGCTTTCATACATGTTTTTTGAGTTGCTTTACAAATTTCTCTTGCAGGTTCAACGGATCTATCCATGATTGGGTGGTCCCATTCCCAGGGATTATTTCCCTTAAGTTCGATAGCTGTATTACCAGAACCATCTAATCTTGATTCCAGACTAATAATTCCAGTCTTATCTTTCGTATCTAACCAAGAAGGAAGAACAATATTGAAAGAAACCTCGGTAGGTGGCAAATCTTCAGGAATCATTGTTTGGATATAATCTTCACCGAGATCTACTCCAAGTTCAAGTCCTGAATTCAAAACAGTTTCTAGGTCTTCATTAGATAATTCACTTAAGTTTACAGGAAGTGCCTCAGTATCCATTTGTTGAGTAATTAAATCTAAAAGTCTGAATTGAAATGTATTTTGAGTTGAACTAGTCATTAATACTGGAAATGTGTCGTCCATTGCGTACTCACCTTGTAAACAATAGTGATTATGTGGTGATGTCCCTACATCAGCACAAGTTCCAGAATCATGTACAAGGTTAATTCCAGCTGTATTTTCTACATTAGTTCTCCATTCTAATGGGCCAGTATCTATTTCTGTTCCAATAATACTTTCAAAAGCATCTGTAATTCCTTCTATTGGGAATTGTGATGCTAGTGTAGATAAATCAGCGATTTCATTATGTTGTACTAATCTAATCCCTTCACTAGTAATCCAAGGAGTTTCAGCAAAGTCCGCATTATCCATAAATTGGAATCCCCAATCATTCATTGTTTGGTCACTAATATAATGCACATAAAGGTCAATTTGAAGTTCTGCATTATTTTCATCTTCTAAATCTAAAGTGACATCAATATTAAGAGATTTATCGTTATCAATATCAATGTTTACAGGATCATTTGAAACTAATTTATACCATATTTCCCGATTTAATTGAGAATCGCCATCATTAGCATTAGTATTGTCAATCTTCCATATGCCTTTGTGGTATGTGCTTGAATCCATGTTTACATGTATCTTTTTTTCACCATAACATGCTAAATCTAAGGGGTCACATTCATCAGAACCGACTTCATTAATATCTCCATACGCTGGAGGGTGAATAGTAAATTGAGAATTATGTCCTGCTTGTGCAAAGATAGAAAATGGCATTTTAATTGTAGTGCCCATTTTTAATAATCCTTGTAAGGTATTTTCTTGGTTTGTATTTTCACCTCCGATGAAATTTAACTTGTCTTGGTCCAAATTTATTTCAACTGTTGATCTAATACATAATGGAGGATAATATGCATTCTCAGTACCTGAACCTTCACTTATAGCATCATTATTTGACATAAATGAACAACTTACTATGCCTCCAGGATTATCAATATCTTCTACAGTAGCAGCATAAAAAGTTGAAGAATCATCAGAAGTCCCAAAATTAGACGCCAAACTTTCGACATTTTCACTTGCACTTTTTAATACCATATCAGATACTGTATCATCACTTCCTCCTGGGCCATCAGCATCAATATCGAAATAGTTACGAACATAATCAACAGGAATTCCCATGGTTTCATCTGTATCTCCATCACCTTGACCATCAATATCAAATTCTATGCCGCTAAAAGATGTACGAGCAAATTCATGAATTCTCCATTCCATAGTCAAATCGATTGTAGCTGAATCTTGAAATTCAATTTGATAATTACCTACTACCCAATCTTGATGATTTGCTGTACCATCATCACTAGGGTCCCAATCATCACAAGCAGCACCTGAATTTATTGGAAAACTGTTTGTAGGCGGATCAGCATAAATGATGCATGATGTATTATCAATGCTATTATCACTAGAATCCCCAGCGTTTGCTGGTGTAACAATCATTCCCGAAATCATAATTAAAAAAACACAGACTGCAATACGACGTGTTCCCATGTGGCACCCCTTATCTCCGCTCATTTAACAGCGTTTGCCGTGTTAGCCCGACACATCCAGTATTAATGGAGGTGCGAATATGGAGTCGAGAAATCATTCAAATCCCCATTTAAGGATAAAAGAAAATATTTTATTTGAATTAGAGGATCTTGGTGTAAGAGAATCATTGAAAATGGAATTAGTTAAAGAAATACCTTCTCGTTGGGAAAAATTAGGAGATATGATATTACTCCCAGAGTCATCATTTAATTCGCTAGATTGGCAGAAAATAATTATTGAACATCCAAATAAAATATGGGATATTTTTTGTGGAGAATTGAAAGTATCAAAAATAGGAAGACAAAGAAAAATTAAAACAGGACCAATGAGAAAAAGTCAAGTTGAATTATTATATGGTGAAAACGGAATAGTTTTACACAAAGAAAATGGAATATTATTTGAATTTGACACAACAAAAGTAATGTTTTCTTCGGGCAATATCTCAGAGAGAATTAGAGTTTCAAAATTTGATTGTACTAATGAGATTATACTTGATTTATACGCAGGAATTGGATATTATACATTGCCACTATTATCCCATTCAAATGTTAAATTATTACATGCTTGTGAAATGAATCCAGATTCATTTAAAGAATTGAAAAAGAATTTAATTCATAACAAAGTCTCAGAAAAATGTATAATTCATGAAGGAGACAACCAATTAACAGTGCCAAAATTAGATGTATTTGGTAAAATAAATAGAGTGATGTTGGGTTTATTACCTTCTTCAGAGATGAGTTGGGAGTTAGCCATAAATTCTTTAGATTCAAAAGGAGGAATGTTACATTTGCATGGTAATGCCCCAGCAAAAAAGGAAAAGGAATGGGCAACCAAAGTAATTGGTAAATTAGAAACAATTTCAGATAATAATAATCGTAATTTTAAATTTGAACTTAGCCATATCGAAAAAGTCAAGTCTTATGCTCCAAAAGTAAATCACTTAGTATTAGACATCAGAGTTTTCAAGTAATATTGCTGCATTGTAAGAGTTTTCAATCTCACTTACATTTGATCTTGCTCCTAGTGAATAATCTATTACTACTCCATGAACATCAATAAAAAAGGCCATTGGAATTCCAGTAACTCCTAATTCACTTGCAAGAGGAGGTGCTTGAATAAAGGGTCTGTTAATATCTCTTCCAATCCGTTCTGAGGCATTTTCTTTCCATGAACTCATGTTACTATATTTAGGATCGGAATCTTTGTTAAATATTAGCATTTTATTCTCTGGTATTGCTTGATCATATGCATTTAGAGTAGTTTCACAATGTGTACACCAGGGAGTGGAAAAATATGCTACCCATACTTCATCAATTGATAAATCGCCCGATTTGAGACTACACATTTCAGTTTTTCCCACAGTTTCATTCATGCTACAAAGATATTTATGTCGTACACCTGAATTATCAAAATAATCAAACAAAGGTATGATTTGACAATCATATAAACTGATATTAGTTATATTCACTTCTCCCCTAGAACCACAATTTTTCATTTCAAGAAAATAATGTTCTATTTCTTCACTATTTTCTACAGTTCCAGAGCAACCAGATAATGAAAAAGCTAAGAATATTGCGATCAAAAAACTTGCTTTCATTTTACACATCATCACATCTCTTAAGGGGTCTGAATTGTAAACTTTAGCCGTAAATGGGATGAAAGATGTAGTAATCGGAGGTATATGGCCGAGGAGCAGGATGCAGTACTTATTCCAGAATCGGACATACTCATTAATCAACGTAGAAATGTGGATCAATTAAATTTAACATTATTTTCAACATCAATCGTTGTGGTAATTTTCATAATCTTAGCCTTAATCTGGGGTAATGAATATATTTCAGAAAATAAAGAAGAATTTAGTGAATTAGAGTGGAGTGAAGTACCATTAAAGGAGAGGTATAAATTAGATTTGAATTTGTCAAGTTGGCGTTCACAATTACCTGAAAAAGGTCCATATTCTGTCCTTCCAATGACTGAACATTTTGTTGAAGTAGATTTGCCAATTAGTGAACAAGATGCAGGCTATCCTGAAGATGCATTAATGCATGTGGCCTTATGGTTACCAAATGTAACTGAAGGAGAAAAGGTACCAGTAATTGCGACAGTCCATCCATACTATGATTTTGGTGTAGAAGGGGCTGATTCAAATCCAAATACAATTCCAGATCTTGGTGTAGGTCAATGGATTTTTGAAGAATTTATTTCACATGGATATGCATTAGCACAAATATCTACATTTGGTAGTGGTCAATCTACTCATTGTCAGGATGTTAAAGGATTGGGGGAACAAATCGGAATCCAAGCCGCAGTTGAGTGGTTAGGTACACAAAATTGGAGTAATGGAAATGTTGGGCTAATGGGTAAGTCATATGCTGGAACTACTAATTGGGAAGCCGCACAAAATCCTTCGGAACACCTTAAGACAATAGTCCCAATTAGTGGCTCAATTGGTGTTCAACAGATGTTTTATCGAAACGGTTCAGCAGAAGCTAGAGCAATGGGATATGATTTAGCTTATCAAATGGCTACAGCAGATCCAACTACGGATGATCTGAGGATTTGTAGTGATGATATATTTGGCCCAGCAATGCCTGTAACGACCTCTTTAGCTGCTGAATTTGGTGGGGCCGATTGGTCAGATTATTGGGAAGAAAGATATCATCTTGGAGATGTAATTGACAATTATAATGGCAGCGTGTATATTGTGTGGGGTATGCAAGATTGGAATGTAGATCCATATCATGCATTTCCTACTTATCAAATGTTAAGAGATGAGGGTTTAACTGTGAGGGGAATAATGGGACAATGGGGCCATAATTATCCAGATCAAGGAGAAGTACATTCAGGGTTAGGTAGTGGATATGGTCAAGAAGCCTATGAAAATATGAGTCGTATGGATTGGGCAATTGAATTATTTAATTGGTTTGAATATTGGTTGAAAGGAATAGGAGATGAAACAGAATCTTATGTTCAAATGCAAACACATGATGGTCGTTGGCATCTTGAAGAAACTTGGCCACCAGAAGATATGAATTGGGAAACTCATGACTTAAGTGAATGGTCAGGTTCAACAGGAGTTGTCAGTGCAAATAGCGCAATATCAATTATTAGTGAGCCGTTTGAAGAAGAAATACATCTTTCTGGATTACCAACATTACACCTTGATGTTACAACTCAAGGATGTAATGGCGGGCAAATTTTTGCAACATTATGGGATGAAACATTAGGTTTAAGATTAGGTCATGCAGTTATGGATATCCGATATCGAGATGGCGGCTATGATGCTAAACCAGTATCTCCCTTATTTGGTTCATATACCATGCTTATGGAATTTAATCCATTAGATGTAGTTCTTCCAGCAGGTCATGTTTTGTCAATAGAATTAACAGATACAGGTGAAGATTATCTTCCGAGTACATGTGCTGCAACAGGCCTTTCTGTAGATGGTGGAACTTTTGGAATGCCTTTGATTGAAAGACCATCAAATCATGACAATTGGTTTGAAGTTGCACATTATAATGCGTCCTCGGTTTGATAAAATGCGAATATTAGTTTTTGAAGATACATATGATATTTTAGAATTAGTTACAAATTTTGGAATAAATTTAGAGAATACAGAAATAAAACAATATTGGGATACAGGAGATCATATTATTAGGATTAATGAATATAATCCAGATATACTCATGTTAGATTACTATATTTCTCCAATTACAGGATTACAACTTCTTCAAGATCTTAATGAAAAAGTATCCTTGGAAAAGATACAACGCCCCAAGAAAATAATTGGAATCAGTTCTTCATCAACTGCGAATTCTAAATTTTTGAAATTTGGTGCAGATGATTCAGTAATTAAATTTGAATTAAATAAATTAGATATTTGGAATGAACCGATTAAAAAATAAAATGATTCACATGGGACATCAAGTTATATTTACTAATTTAGGGGCCCCTAAAAATATGGAAGAATATCCTAAACTGATGATGCTTCAATCGTGTCCCTTTTGTTGGAAAGTAAGGAGTTTATTGGAGCATTTAAAAATAGATTTTCAAGAATCACAGTTAAACCCATTGAGAAGGAAAAAAGCATTGAAATTTGCAGGCGATTGGGGTAAAGTGCCAATTTGGAGAGAATCAGAAGAAGACTTTGTTGTTGATTCCACTCCAATAATGATTTATTTAGATAAAAAATATAATGATTCTAAATTATCAGGTTCGAATTCAGAAAGACAAAATACATGGTTGAAATGGGTTGATGAAAAATTATCAAAAGCTACAATACCAATATTATATGGTTCAATAGGATCAGCATTAAGTAGCACCAGAACAGTTTCAAAATTAGAAAAGTTTGGTTTTTTTTCTAGGCATCTTTACGCATGGACAGGCTTCCCAATCATGTGGGGAATTATTGCTAAAACTAGAGTAAAAAAAGATGGAAGAAAACCAAAAAAACTCTGGCATGATTTATTAGATGAATTAGTTGCTGAATTCGATGGAAAACAATTTTTTGGAGGAGACACTCCAGATATTGTAGATATTGCAGCATTTGGAATAGTTCGCTCAATTAGTCCATTTAAACAATTTAAAGAAATAGAATCTCATGAATCTGGAATGATTTGGTATAATGCAGTAAAATCGACATTGAATTAATCATTCTTCTGCAGGTAACCATTCATCTTCCCCAGGTTCACGGTACCACCATTCTTCATTTTCATCACAGAACCATTCAACTCCGTCTTCATCTACTGAATAATTTTCATCATCTTCAAGATTTTCCTCTTCATCAATTAATCCAGATTCAACAGCAATCCGTCTTTTTGTTTCAAGAGCTTCTTCTTCATCGTCTCTAAAAACTCTCCCAGTAGGATCAACATTTGTGTTTGAACGATCAGCATAACCTTCTTCAACAGCATTTTTCGACTCTTCTGCAAATTCTAATGCCATTTTTTCTCTATAACTATCAAACTCTTCTCTACCATAAGAACCAGTAAATTGAGCAGATTTCTTACGCATTAAAGAATCTAAATCTACATTTCTTCCAACTTTAACAGATGGAGTATCAGGAACACCATCTCCTGTGTAATATTCTTCTTCCTCGTTAACTTTATCGAAACTTCTTCCTTCAGGATCAATGTCTTCAAGTTCTTCAATTAAGAGGTCATGTTCATCATCATCTATGCGGTCTTCTTTATGCGCTTTTACGATAATTTTAACAAATCGTCTAATTTCTTTTGCTAATGCCCTATCATCATCTATATCATCTGACATTTTTTCAATTTGTTTTAATAATTTATCATATGGAGTACCAGTTAATGCTCCAAGGAATTTACTAAATCGACTTTTATTTTTTGCCATGGTAACAGTCCTCCCAGATGATTATGGTGCTTCAAACTTATGATAAAAACATTAGGTTAAATCATTAAAAGCATCAGGAAGAAATGTCCAGCGAATATCTTCAGGGTTAATTTCATTATAGTGATTTTTAATTCTCTTCTCATTAGCAACTTTATTATGATATTTTAATAAATTCTTATATTCCCTAATCATATGTTTTTCAATCCCATCATAATTACCAGAAAAAAACCCAAAAACTTCTGTAAATAATTTCAAGTCTGCAATACTCATTTCATCTGTATCCGCAGCCCATCCATTTTTTGATTTCTCTATTTTTTCATCATACATTTTCAAGGCTTTTGTAGCTGCCCCATCTGGTTCAAATAATTGTTTACGTAATTTGAGCTTTTTCTCTTCATCGTCTATAAAAGTAGTATCAATTGCACGAGCAATGGGTCCCATTCCATCTATGAACTCATCAACTTTTGCTGCTTGATATGGATCTTCAGGAACTAAGCCCGCAACTTTCCCAGCATAACGTAGAATCGCTGATGATTCGGCAATAGTTCCCTTTGATGTTTGTAATATTGGTAACATATCCCAAGGTAGATCTCCTTCATCTTTCATTTTATTAAATTCAATTCCATTAACTTCAACATCTTCCCATTCAATTCCAGAAAGTGCTAAAGCAATTCTACTAGCCTCGGCTCTTCCAGGTACTGAAAAATAAACAAGTCTCATCATATAACGATGCAACATTATTTGGTTTTCAAACATTGTCCTTGATTGATAAAAATAAAAATCACTCTTTCAGAATAAACCCATCATTTTCGAAAGAATATATCCTTGGAACTCCTGTTGGGATTTCTAATTTAACAATCGAATCTTCATCTATTTCTTCTAATTTCATAACTATGCTACGTAAAGAATTACCATGAGCAGCAATAAGGATATTTTTTCCAGATTTTAATTCTGGCATTATCATTTCATCAAAGTATGGAAGCGTTCTTTCAGCAGTCATTTTCAAGCTTTCGCCATTTGGAGGAGGTACATCATAAGAACGCCTCCATATGTGTACTTGTTCCTCTCCGAATTCTTTTCTTGCATCGTCCTTATTCATGCCTTGCAAATCACCATAATGTCTTTCATTTAATCTAAAATCTGTGATTGTGTTTATTTTTCCAGATTTTGAATTTCCTTCAAGAATAATTTCAGCAGTTTTCTGGGCACGGATTAAGTCACTAGTAAATACTAGATCAAAATGAATTTCAGATAATTTTTTACCAGCATCTTTTGCTTCAATAAGCCCTTTTTCAGATAATTCTACATTTTCCCATCCTGTAAACAAACTTGCAGCATTCCAAATGGATTGTCCGTGACGAATTAGAATTAGGAGAGGCATTGCTTTCATGTTATGGTGAGGGATACCGTCCTTCAATATTTTCAAGGGAATGCTAATTGAACCATCCATAAGATTAACAATGGAGCAATACCCATGGCTAAATCTCTAAAAAATAATATCAATAATGTGCTTGATTGTGCAGCAGAAAATTTTTCAAATTCACTTTGCATTTTTTCATCAAGAATATCTGAAACTTTACCTGCTCCTTTACGTGCTACTTCTATAGCAGCACCAGTTGCAACAGAAGTTAGTAGTCCTGCAGGAGTAAATTTTCTTGCTTTGAATGCTAATAAACCCCATGTTTTCAAAGAATTTTTTGCAATAGAAGGGCCTAATTCCTCCTCCTCTTCCTGATCTTTTTTTGAAAATTTTCTTAAAATACCTCGAACACTGAATCCAGCATCAGCAATTATTCTTAGCCTGTCAATATTTCTCTTTTCAATTGCATTAAGCATACTTCTGACTCTTATTATTCTTAAGATATCTAAAAATATCCAAATTGATGCGAATAAAATTATCACTATCATTCCAAAATAATTTGTTTGATCCCAATCAGACCAACCTAATGGGTCACTACTTATTCGAAACACAAAAACTACTAACATTGGAATGAAAAAAGCCAGACATTCATTAAATGCTAGTAAACTATATCCTTTTACAGGTAAATCTTTGATGCGTTTTAACGCCCATTCTCCATGGGGAATTAATTGCTTTGTAACTCTGATAAAGGGATTAATTAGTAGAAAAACTCTCAAAATCATTGGTAAAAAAAGGAAAAGAATGTAAGTATCCCAAATATTTTCAGGAGGGAAAGAAATCAAAGCCAGCGGTTCGACCACATTACCTCTTACAACTCATCATTTTTCAATTCACGGACATAGAGTTGATGTTTAAGCACTTCTTCGGCCCTGTTATGGCATTTTCACATGGATTGTCTGAGTGGCTTACTTTGAATGTAAATCGTGAATGGATTAATACTAATATTAAATGGAAAGATTTTGGCACGGGCGTTAAGTTAGGAAAATTAGCAAGGGAGGGATCTACAAGTCTTGTACTCTATGATTGTGCTTGTGAAGTAGAAGTTGACGCATTTATGCCTCATATGCATCCTGGTGGTGAAGCATATCTAGTTTTAGAAGGAGAAGTATACGATGATGAAGGAACATATCCTAAGGGTTCAATTGTATGGATGAAACCAGGCTCTAAACATACACCGAAAACACGTGAAAATACTTTAATTTTAGTTTTATGGCCAGATGGAGTAAAGACAATTTAATCATCAAAAACTTGTACATCCATTGTTTTTACAACTAAATCTGTAAATTTACTATTGAATCTTGTAGCTCTTACTACATGATTATCAATCCAATGATAATTACCACCTCTTGGTTTTCCAAAAAGTACGCCATGATATTGGAATCCATTTTTTTTCAACCATTCTTCAGTAACTTCTCTATGTTCTTCAGTTCTCGAAGTGAAAAAATAAATCACATGCCCTTCATCATACCATTTATTGATCATTTCAAGTGCATCTGGATAATGTTCAGCATCTTTCATTCTCCATGGTTCTTCATTAGGAATGTCATCTCCTATTGTACCATCAATGTCAATTAGGTAATTTTTAATTTTAGCAGGTAGTACTGGACTTATCAAGTCGCCTTTTGAATTTACAGCCTTATTTAGTTCGTTCACATGTGTGCGTTTCTTACGCAGTTCTTGAATACTAGCCTTGTTAGGGAAATAATGTCCGAGCCAACTCCAACTGCTTTTAGCGACAGTGAGAAAATGGCTCAAGGGTGTGTAGAAAATGGGCATGGATCTCAAATTAAAGGCTAAATTGCAACAGCAGAGGTACCATTTAGTTGGCGAACATGGTGGAGTAAAAGTTTGCCATTGGACTAAGGAATCATTATTGAGAGACAGAATGTGCTATAAAGGAAAATTTTACGGTGTAAAAAGTCATAATTGTTTACAAATGTCACCAGTTGTAGATCAATGTAATTTAGCTTGTTCTTATTGTTGGAGAGAGCCACATATGGATACTTTAGAATTAACAGATCAAGATCCATTAGAATTGCTTTATGAAAGTGTACGTGCTCAACGTAGATTATTATCTGGCTTTGGAGGTAATGACAAAGTTGACAAAGAAAAATTAGTTGATGCACAAAACCCAAAACATGTGGCAATATCTCTTAATGGAGAACCTACATTATACAAAAGATTAGGAGAATATATTGATGAATGTCACAAACATGGAATGACAACAATGTTAGTTACAAATGGAACATTGCCAAAGGTATTGGAAAAGTTAGATCCCTTACCAACTCAACTTTATGTTAGTATTGATGCACCAAATAAAGAGGTTTTTGATAGGATTTGTAAACCAAAATGGAATAATGGTGCATGGCATAAATTTGAAGAAACAATCGATTTATTGCCTAGTTTAGATACTAGGATAGTTGCAAGACATACTTTGATTAAAGATGAAAATATGTTTGGTTATGAACAAGAATATGCAAAATTAGATGAAAGAGCACAACCAGATTGGATTGAAGCTAAAGGTTATGTTCATGTAGGACATTCACAAAATAATTTAGATATTACAAATATGCCTTATCATTCAGAGATTTTAGAATTTTCCAATACACTTGCAGAATTAACAGGACTTCAAGTATTAGATGATTCAAAGCCAAGTAGAGTTGCTCTAATTGGTAAAGAAAAGATACCTTTGCCAATACCTGAAATAATCAAAGAATTTCCTAAAGATTTAGGAATTGCTCCACCAACTAAACACTTACCTATTCTTTGATTTAAGCAGGGTCTAATCCAGGTAATATCTTGAGATTAGGATCAATTGTTACATCTACACCTAAATCTTTCATTGCTCTTGCAAGTGATTCAGATTGAAATTGAGGAGTCCAACGTTCTTCAATTCTCTTCCTTCCATTTTCAGACCATTTGATTCTATTTTCATTTATTTTTGCTTGTATTATTGCCTTATTCCAAGAAATCATATTTTCTGAATTATTTGGCCATGGTAATCTTTTTCCATTTTCATTATCTGTAATGGTGTGTGTGAAACCTGCTTCATCTACAACTAATGCAGGAGTGCCAACAAGAATGGCTTCCATTGGAGTTAACCCGAAACCTTCTCCGTGAGCGATAGCAATTAGTGCTGTTGAATTTCTGATTAATGCAGTAATTTCTTCATTAGATATTCTAGGCATTACAATTAATTCAGCAGAAATTTTACTTGCTTCTTTTTTCAATTCTTCAGTATTTCCTCCACCAATATGAACTAAAGGCAAATCTGAATTTTTTGCAATTCTTAATGCATCTAAACTTGCTTTCATATAACTTGCCCTACCTACAGTTACAAGATATTCTCCAGTTGGTTTTAGTTCAAAATTTTCCCATGTTTCTAATTCAGATGAAGATGCTTTTTTTGACCATAAAGTTGTATTTACAGCTGGCCATAATACACCCACGCCCCCAGATCGAGATTCATTGTCTCGAGAGGGGTAGTTTCCTGCTAATGATTGATTTTCTATAATATTCCATCCGTGTGCTTTTGCCAAACGCCTAGCACTTGTAGGAGTATTAGATGAGATGGATGTATTAGGTCTATTCCATAGAACTCTGTGCCATTTCTTATCCCATCTTTTATGATATGAAAGCATCAACTTTGTTAGCCATAATGGTCTTATTGGTTTTCCATTTATCTTTCTGTGTAGCACATCATCATGTAATCCTCTATGCATTTCAATAAGATAAGCATGCAAAGGAATATGTGTAGGTAGAATAGATAATACTTCTAATGAGCCAGATGCTGAAATCAATATTGCATTTGCATCATTAATTGATTTTTTCAAGTCGTTATTTTCAGTGTCATTAACTAGATTATTCCACTCTTTTAATTGTGATCTACCTGTTTTTGCAGTCATTTCATTAAGGCCCCCTTTCGGATTAATCCAAGGTTTTTTGGGAGTAATCAATGGGATGTTATTTTCTTTTAAGAAATTACAAACTTCTTCTGGCGCATTAAGTGTTACAAAAGTTATATTCCATTTTTCTTTATGTTTTGGAATTGCAGTAAGAATTTCTCTTTGTGCTCCACCTAATGGAGACATATCATTATGAAACCAAATTAGTGATGGTAAATTTTCCATAATATCCCTCTTATTTTAATATACGATTGTATAATTTTATTATTTCTTCAGTAACATTTTCCCAAAGGTATTTTTCTGCAGCAATTTTCCCTGCATCTCCCCATTCATTTAGTTGTTTTTTAGGAGATGAAATTAATGCATTCATTGTTTTTGATAATTCAATATCAGATCCAGAATTAAATGATAAACCGCTCTTTGCATCATCCACTAATTCTCCTAATCCATTGACATTTGACATTATCACAGGTAATTTATTATGCATAGCTTCCAATAATACAGTAGGTAAACCTTCAAACTTAGATGGTATTACCATCCCTGTAGAGTTTTCAAATAACCATTGTTTTTCTTCTTCGGATACAACGCCTAGTACATGAATATGTTTTGAAAATGAGATGTTCATAACTTGTTTTTCTAACCATTCCCCTAACTCTCCTTTCCCTGCAATGATCAAATCGAAATCTGGTTTTGAATTAAGGCCTGAAATTTCCCACGCTTTCAAAAGAACATCTAATCCTTTTTGCTCTGATAAGCGCCCAATGAATGTTAATGTAGGGCGTTCATTTTCAATATTATCTGGTAATTTTGATGGCCTAATCCCTGATTCAAGTATTGGAACAAACCCATTAGGAATTATGTCGATATCCCCCTTAACTCCTTTTTCCTTCAATAATTTTTCAAAAAACGGTGTTAAAACTATTCTTCCATTTGATGAATGCAATGTTCTTCTACCTTGGAGTGACCACCTTATTTTTTTAATGAGATTTGCAATAAATCCATGTTTAATATAATCATTATGATATGTAGTAATAATTGGTTTGTTTTGTTTTTTTGCTCTCTTCAAAACTTGACGAATTAATGTAGGCAAAGTATCATGTAAATGAATTAAATCAAATTCATCAATACTAAGATGGTTTGTTGATACAACAGGATCAACACCGCCTAAAACTCTTTTAGGACTAAATCGAACAACATTTATTCCTCCTCTTTGGAATTCTTTTTCATCATGTTTAGGAACATCTGCACACCATACAGTTACTTTATGTCCCCTTTTTACCAATTCCTTGCCAATATGTTCGACATGCTGATTTCCTCCACCAATATGTGGCCAAAACCATACATGAACAAGGAGGATATTTAATTTGGAATCGGCTTTATGAGGTCCCTTGCTCATGCCTCCGGCATGAGAATATGTTACTAATCTATTTGTACTATTTTTTATTTTTTCCAAATAATTTATTTTTTACATCATCTATTTGTTTTTCAGCATTTTTCTTTGCTTGTTCTACAACATATTCTGTAGCTTTTGCTTTTGCTTGATTTTTTGCATTATTTATTGCACCACCAGCAGCTTTTGAAGCACCACTAGCCGCTCTTTTCAAAAAACCCTTCTTTTCGGTCTCTTCGGTCATGTATTGAGGAACAGATGCACACACATTATCCTATTGATTATACTATAAATTTCAAGCGAGTAGTTCATCTAACATCAATATCTCGGCCTGTCTATGGAGCCAATTGAATCTGTAGCATTAGTGGGTGCTGGGACAATGGGAAGTGGTGT
>Ga0115011_10000222_pt1 | contig 51828 bp, 64 predicted proteins | sample TroAtlMetagenome_2_FD_88705 | JGI IMG/M metagenome (GOLD analysis project Ga0115011, IMG submission 88705) | Marine eukaryotic phytoplankton communities from Atlantic Ocean - Tropical Atlantic ANT8 Metagenome | ecosystem: Environmental > Aquatic > Marine > Oceanic | place: Tropical Atlantic... | reverse complement strand
TTTTCAAGATAACCACAATCTGATACTAATTCTTCACAAAATTGTGCTTCTGGTGATGTTGTACCATGACCATCATAAGAACCAGCAAAAGCATCTTCAAACTGTTCAACAGTTTCAATCCCACTATCATTCAATTCTTCAACCAATGCTACATCAGCATATTCAATTATATCTTGGATATAATCAAATAATACTAATTGCTCTCTTGAAAGTTCTTGAATGGATGATTCAGTGCCAATAGCAGTCATAAATCAAAAATCTTTGATGTTGGATACTACTAGAACACTTTAGAGGTGAGTAACTTTAATTGCCTACTATTTCATGCGCTTATTAACTCTACCTAGAATCTTAGTTCTACCTTTTGAATCCGGATTTTGTCCCGTCTCTTTCTTATACTTTTCAGTTTCTTGATCTTTCATAATTGACTTTAGATATCTTTCACCTTCACCTCTAATTTTATCACGTTCTGCTCTAGTTTTACCAGACGCTTTTGCGGGTTTGTAGTTAGGTGAAACTGTTGCTTTCTTCTTCTTAGATAGTAACTGAGATGCAGTGGGAGTTGATTTCTTTTCGGGTGCAGGTTTACCACCTTTCTTAGCAGCAATTCTTGCTAATGCTGCTTTCTTTCTTTCTGCTTTTGCAGAATCTAATTGTGATTGTCTAGAAGTGCCTCTTTCTTTCTCAGGTTGCTGCTCTCTAGTGGATGTTTGACGTTGAGAACCAATATCTTTTCTGTCTTTATATGATTTTGCTGGTACAGTTTTACCGCCACCAACAGATTTCATTCTACGTTTCTCAGGTTCACTTTTCTTTCTATTTGATCCAATTCTTCCACCTTCACCTTGTTTACGAATTTGCGATGAACCCATCACATCTTTATCGTATGCTTCAGTAATAAATTGTGAGAAAGTTTTCATCTTGGATAGAAAGAATGTCTTTCATTTATTTATTAGAATAGACCCCTATCGCTTTAAAGTCAAGCAATAGGGGTCAGTTCATCAACTGTCTTCTTCTTTCTCTTCGGGTTTTGGTTTATTCACTTTAGGACCAACTTGAACGCAATTATTTTCATAAAACGATCTCACACGCTCTCGACGTGCTTGAATTAAAATATCATATTCTTCTTTCTGAGCTTTAGTAAATCGAAAATCTTGCAATCTCCAAGACTTACGAAGATCTTGAAGATGTGGCAAGACGTTGACAGTAGAAGTAGGAAAGTTCATTAGACAGTGTAGTTGGTTTGATTAATTTCGTCACAAATGATATTCATTTTTTCAACATTGTTGAAGAAATCTTCAACATTTTCCTCATCAAATTGGTCAAATTCAACCAGTTCTTCAATTTGTTGTTGATTCATAAAGTGATCCATTACAATAATATAACAATTTAGAGGTGAGTAACATTATCTACATCTACAAATTTATCATAAATTTGCATTTCTTCCAATGTTCGCCCATCCCTATTTTTTCTAGAGTAGATATACTCTAACTCTCCTTGATTCCAAATGTGACATAATAATAAAGTATGAATATATCTGTGCTTCTCTATTTTTGTATATTCACAATTGGGTTTTGGTTTAACACCCAACTCAATTGTAATATACTGCTCACATTTAAAATAAACCCACCCAGTATGGTCACCCCACTGAACATAATCATTAACTTCTGGTTGGTAAGTCATATAAACGCAGACTCCAATGGAGTTAGTTTTACTTGCATTGCAGTAAAAGGTCCAGTATTATTAATATCTACCTGAGTTCCACACTTGGTGGAGTTAATAGGCGACGAATAGCATCGTTTTTTTGTGTTGTAGAAACCCCAAATTGTGCTGACAGGATCACTACTATAAGAGTAATTTGCGTGATGCAAAAGCCAAATAGAAACCACATTTCGCTTGAACTCGCGAACATAGTAGGAGTATCCTTTTGGTTCTTCATGAATAAAATCAGGAGGAAGTTCTAAACTCATTGCACACGTACAATACGAAGACGATCAGGACTAATACCTTCATCTAAAATTTCTTGGTATCGACATTTTGCCTGATCTTGAGTAAGTCCAGTGTCAGTGCTTTCTACCAATGTCCATCCAGAAGTCTCCAATTCTTCAATACGATAAAGTTTTTCCATAGTTTTAAGTGATAAATTGCTCAATAATTCCAGATTCAAGTTCCTCTACCAAAGCATATTTGCGTGACTTTGAAATGTTGTCACGAAGATTTTTATAATAACTAGCATTAAAATCCCCATCATCAGTATCAGCAATGATGTCAAAACACTCATTATCATCTTCTGCAATTATATTCCAAATACCTCCATATTCACTAGAAGGAAATGGAACATAGTGATCCACGACATAGAAAAACTTTTGGGTCATTGTTTTTAGTAAATTACCTATTAATTATATCAGGAAAGGAAGAACTCTGCAAGGTAGTAATCTACAGTAACTTCAAGTTTTGATGCTTCAGATTCAATTTTATTCCAAAAATCATCAGCAATCTCTTGTTCATCCTTTTGATTTTGATCAATCATACTCATAATTAATTGGTTATACTACATGAACAGTTTAAAGGTGAGTAACATTATTACCTGGGTTTTTCCACTTCTCTTCTTTCCATTTAACATCCAACTTTTTGTCAAATGTCATCAAGAACCTGTGCTTTTGACTTCGCTTTCGATATTCTCCTTCTAAACCTTTGCCACCACCTCTAGATTTTTTAGTATAAGATCCATCATCATTCAATACCCAGAAGTCAGCAACATTTGCAGATGTCATACCATAGTATTTAAAATTAGATGCAGCATAAATCACACCTTTATGAAACTTTCCATCAGCATAAGAAAGAATCGCCCTAACATCAACATCTTTACGAAATTGTTTGATTGATCTTGATACAAACCATGAGGTGATGTTATGTTCTTCCCCCTGCACATCTGGATGAATACACAATCGAGACAGTTCAAATAGTCCATTTTGTTCATCTCTTGCCAGTCCATACGCAGAGACAGCAATTTCAGGAACTGGAATACCTGTGAATACAATAGCACCCACACATGTACCCACAGGTCTTAAGATATAATTAGGATCACCCTTGAATAGTGCATAGTTATGCCCTGATCTAAATGTTTTAGAATGATCTTTCAGATAATGATATGTAAGGAGAAGATGTTCTACTTCTTTTCTTTCTACCTTTTCAATATAATAATCATTTTTCATTGCAAAACTCTACGATCTTTTTGTTGAATACTTTTTTCTTAAAATGTTTATGAAATGTCTGATAGTTATTATAACAGACACTTGACAAAAAAGAAAGAAACTTTTTACTTTTCAAGGTATTTACAAAAGTGTCAAAGTCAATATCTTCAGGTACATAGAAACAATCAACTGCACGATTTTTATCTGCAATTTCATCAAAAGTGTACATATTTAAATTATTATTAATTTTACGATTATCTGAACCTGTAGAAATACAAATAACACGATTTGTATCCCATTCAACTCTACTTTGATATTGTTCTCTACATGATTTCTTTCCCCCACCTGTTAGACTAATATATTGAAAAGAATCTTTATCTGAAACTAATTGAAAATATGAATAATATTCCATATTGTTCTGAGTGAGAATAGGAACATTTTTTGAATTAATTTCTACAACATCATTCCCATAAAAAATTAATGAATTTGATTCAGTTTTCGTTCTTTGAAACTCTACTATCGCACAGTTATCATATATCCAAGCATTTGCAATTTTTACATTCTTAATCAAAGAACTATGAGAACAAATCTTAAGAGGAATTTTAGCAATAATTTTTCCACCAATTTTTACATGCTGAATTGCACTGATTAACCAACTATATTCATGCTTTGCTTTAGCAAAAGGAAATTTATTACATTCCACAATATCAATCATTGCAGTATCATACTCATTTAGATTTGAGTTATGTGGTTCAAAGTTAGTATCAAATACAAATTCACCAAAACTAGCAATCATAGCAATATTGGGTGACAAAATAATAGTATCACCCTCAAATTTAAAATACTTATTAAATTGTTCAGTCGTAAGATAATTCATTTCACACACTCAATATACATGGAGAAAAGAGATTCATCGATGTACTTTTCCTCAATAAGCATCAAAAACTGTTCAGGTGTTGCTCCAATAGATTTTGCAATAAAATGATTTGTCTGAATCAATTCAACAAACATTTTAAAGTCAATATCACGATTCTTTCTGATTTCTTCAACACAATATGCAGTGCGATCAAGAATATTTGTAAGTTTATTACGTCGCTCTGTCAAAATAGATCTTTCTTCAGAAGTCATTGAACGTTTTGTATTTCTAGGATCAATAAAAGTTTGACCTTTTTTAAATGAAGAATTTGTAGTGATTTTCTCAATTTCATCACTATTGGAAATGATATCTAAACACCCATCATACATTAAACGATCAGAATTTATAATAACACGTTGAGAATTATTTGATGAAAATATTTCTTTTGAATACTCATCAACTTCCAGTGCAATGTTATATCCAGTGTCACTCATCTGAAAAATTGGTAAAGTCTTCATAACTCTACGAAGTGCAACCATAAAATCAACATTATCATGCTCTGAAACTTGTTTCGCAGCATCCATAATCATAGGAGCAATCTTATCATCACGATTACCATCAATTGATAGGGAAATGATATGACCAATTTTTTCCATATTGCCAGTAGTGAGTGATCTACTAATTTTTTGCAATGTTGCCCCCATATCACCATTATCATATGCAAGAATAACTACATTAATGTCAGGAATACTAAATGATCTTTGACACATTTGAGATGCAATAATCCACACTTCTTTGTTGTTTTTCTTTGCAATACGAATAGCATCTTTTACATATTGTTCTGCATCTTTTCCTTTAACAATATCACCACTAATACAATGAACATCAAAGTAATCACCAATAATAGATTTTGCAATTTTCTCTAGATTCTTCAACTGTTTATTAGTCATACTTACAAATTGCATAACAGAACGAGTAGAATCGTCTTCTAAACAATTGTCAAGTGCAAAATCATTTGCATTTACGTCATCACTTTCACCAATAAAGGATTTGTATATTCCTGACCAAAATGCTTTGCTCTTTTGCACATCTTGAGATGATTTAGAAAATGAAGGATTTAGATCCTGATTGTCATCATTAAGAGAATGTGCAAATTTACTCCAATCATAACGATAAAACTTAACCTGTGTAAGATTTTTCTCAAACTCAGTTGCACGTTTATAATTAATTGAATTCTCAAGTTTTACATTAGTACCTGCTTTCATTAACATATCAAGATAAGTAACCTTGAAAAAAGCATCTACGTCATTATGACTACTTTTTGCTCTCTGACTATTAGTCCCAGTAGTTAGAATGATAGGAGCATTTTTTCCAATTTGATTTACGAATGGCACACAACTATCAGTATGAGCACCATAATCTGCTTCATCAATTACGGTTATTTTATCAGCATAGTTCTCAATAACTTCAGCATTACTATTTCTGACAGTTTCACCTTCCTTATCACCACAAAGAGAAGCAACAACTAAAATTTTCTTTTTCTCAGAAAGATTTTTCATAAAATCTTCTTCAAATTGATCTGATGAAAGATCAAGAATTGAAAAATTAGAAAACTGCTTATATAGATAAACCTCTTTCTTGAACGAAGATAGCGCAGTCAAGTAATATGACCCAACAACCATAACTTGTCGATCAAGATAATCAAATAAACTAAGATATAGCAGAGTTTTACCAAAACGAGCAGCAAGTTCTGCCATTATCTTTGTTTTTCCTAATTCAAACAAAGAGATAAGATTATCCAAAGACTCCATTTGCCAGATGGTTAATCTTAAATCCCTCTTTTCAATATCATTTTGTAAATAATCAAACCAAAGTTCTGCTGGATTAGTATCCTCAAATATTGCCCATTCTTTTGCACTACGAGTGGGATCAAGAACATGTGCAAGAAAACATTTCTCATCTTCGTGCATCTGTCGCAGAATTTTTTGATCTTCAGAATCAATTAGTGCCAGTTTTGATGGTTGAAATCCAACAATTAAATACTGTTCTCTCTCAGATGCCTCTCTTTGTTGGGAAATGCGTTCCAATACATTAACACTTGATTGTCCACATTTAAATTCTTTAGATTTATATGCAGAACATTTAGTGTACTGATAGAATCCTATAGGATCACTCTCAATCAGACCTTTAATTTCTTCATTAATGTAAAAAATACCCTTTCTAGAAGAAGAAATGGCATTTTGAAAGTATTGATCCCAGGAGAGTTTTTTAGTCATCATAACAATAAAACATTTTAGTGGTGAGCTATATTTTAACCACCATCAATCTGACAACCTGCCATTGCACCACCAACAACACCTAAAGGAATTGACCAAATCCAGTTATCTTTAGTGGACAAAATTCCTCCAGCACCACCACCAAGGATTCCACCAAGAATAGACCCTTCTACACAAGAATTATCATCATATCTACCCACGTTGGGATATTCCTCTTCATAAATTTTTGAAGGTATGTCATTGTGTTTACACGGAATTCTTTTTCTTTTGTTTTTTACATATCCACCAACCCATCGTCCATAATTGTTATAATATCCAGGAATATATTCCTCTACATTCTTATAACAATAATTTTCATAATGAATACTTCTATGCCCATATCCACCAGCATATACAGGAGCAGCAGTTGCACCAATTAAAAGTAAAGCAGCAAAAACTTTCATTAAATTTATCTCAATAATAACAATTTATATTAAAAAAGCATCCCTGTCAAGGGATGCTGTGACACTATTCAGACTGTCTTGCCATTCGCACAAGATATTCTGCAAATTCTTCCATTCTATCCGGATGTAATGCCTGAATCCCAACCTCTTCTACAGCAATTTTCATCGATTTAATATGTTGCTCTTGAATCTTTTGCTCTTTGGGTAGGGTCATAGAATCTCCTTATCAATGTGTTGACATACTAACATGCCAATTCATAAGTAGTTAGCAATTTAAGTTTTTCTTTTGTATTGCGTTACAGGAGTTAATGGTTCAATCTGATCCATTTCTCGCCAGATTTTTTCAAATTCAGCAAAAATGCCAAAATTAGATCGATCAATCACTCTACCATTTGCAACGACCTGACTAATCATGACTCGTTTCTTTCATTTTCATTCTCTCTTTCTTTTTTGCTTTAATACGTTTCTTTACCATTTTAGCAAATCTCACATCTTCTTCAGTATACCAGTTAGGATGTTTTTTTGCTAATTTGATAATCTTTTTCGCTGCTTTTTTATCATTCAATTGAATATTCAATATAATATACAACTATTATTTAGTTTTAAAAAAGTTTTTCTTCTACCTCTGATTCAATTACACAATCGCTTGTTGGATATGATACACACAATAGTGCAAATCCCTCAGAAATTTGATCATCATCTAAGAAAGATTGGTCTTCTTGATTTACAGATCCTTCTAAAATTTTACCTGCACACGATGAACATGCACCTGCGCGACAAGAAAATGGAAGATCTACTTCTTGCTCTTCTGCCGCATCGAGAATATACGAATCATCTGCACAATCTATAACACTTTCTGATCCATCAGTCTGCTTGATAGTAATTGAATAATTCATGTACTTTTTTTACTTTCATGAATATTATATATCACAGGTTGTATATTGTCAACTCTTCTAGAAAATTCTTTCAATGTCTCTACTAACTCATTATTAATCCTTTCTAGTTCATTGACACGTTTAGTCAGTAATCCAATTTGCTCATACAAACAACTATCTGTTTGTATTTTTTGTGTAGGAGAAAAAAACATTTTAATCCAACTCTTCATGCTTACCTAGCAACTTACAATTATGTATTTTGAGGTGGTTTTTTTTCGTTAAGTTTTCTAACTGCTTCAACTACTTCGGGGGTTTCTTCCCACTCCCATGTTTGACCTTTAGTATCTACATATTGTTTTTTTGTCATTGATTATCCTCAAATGAACTATTTGGATTCATTATTCTTCAAATTACTCAACTGTCTTTCTAATTCACACTTAAGAAATGATAAATGATTATAAATGTGATTCTTCCATTTATTTTCCTCTGTCAGTTTAGCAATATTATTAATTTGTGTCAAGGCAACTTGCAACTTTTCTCTTTCAGTCATTTTTTACCTTTTGCATTGCTAATAATGTACCTAGAGGAATCCATGCTGGAGTTTCATCCACAAACTGAACTTGAACTTCAGTGATAATACAATTAATATTTTTATTATATGTTTGTCTAGTATTTTTTACCGGCGAAATAGGATTTGTCATTTTTCCACACGAAGTGTTTTTAAATAAATTATAACATCATTACGAATATCCATGAGCTCATTATAGCATTTTTGATTATGAGCACATTGACGAAGAGCAGAATCAGGTTTAATTACAGACTCAATAAAGATATCAAGACCTCTATTCCATTTTTCATCCCCACTTTCATTATCTTCAATACTATTCTGATCTTTCATTAAAACACTCCGGATTATCATCTTTGACAACATCAATCAATTCTTGAATAAATGCTGGAGGTTCAGCATTACGTTCTCCAAATTGCTTCATATTACTAATTATATGTTTAGAATCAGCACATGTTAAACCCGCTGCTAACATAAATTCTATCATGAAATTGCCTCCCAGTTATCGTCAGATGATTCACTCATCCAAAAACTATATTTACCATTAATAGATGATAAAAGCACTTGACCGTTGTTACGTTTCTCAACACGACATGAATGCAGTCCATACATCAAGTTTACAAATTGATTTTTTGCTTTAGAGTTCTTTGGTTGAACGCAAATAAATTCAGTCTTCATAATTCAATCAACCTAGACAAAGGTATCTTAGTGGGTTTTTAGTTGGTTGTCAAGTTCTTATAACAATGAAGCAATTCCTCTTCCATTTTGATTGCTTCTAGTTCCCATGGTTGGTCGGAATAATTCGTATAAGAGCAGTCTATGCCCTTCCAATAGCGTTTCTCTCTCTTATCTTTAAGATCCCCCTTAACGTGCTGATAAACGTGCCACAGTTCATGAAAAAGGGTGCTGACATAATCATCAATACTCATGCGATTATGCACTTCAATCTCAAAGCATCTAGGGCATGAGTTAGAATCAATCACAGTACACCATCCAACTACACCTTCACGAAGAAGTCCACGATGAACCACTGTGATGTCAAGTTTGTGACGTGGGAGATACTTATTAATAAACCACACAACAATGTCTTCACATCGTTTGTGACTATAGTTGTATCCAAGAGTTTCAAAATAAAGCATTAAGAGTAATAGTAGTGACCCTTGTTCCCCATTGCATCATCCATAAAAATGATCCAACGAAAATTAGTTTCTCAGTAGTGGTCATTGCCTCTTCTATGTTTGTTCATATACTATAGGGCAGAGTGGGGCAGAGACAGAGGTAGAGTGGACAGAAATTAAAGTGTCTGTTGACATTAAAACAATCAATTGATATAATTTTAAAAATACATACCATTTAACAATGATCACAGTGTACTGGTCTCCTTGGTATGCAGATAAGAAGATATATGATGAAAACTATCTAAATCATTATGGATTAGATAATGTTTATGCTGATCTTCTGGTGCATAAAGATCAATCAAATGCTAGAGATAACTTCTTTAATTGCTATGCATTCAAAGGTGCAATGAAGAATATGTATTGTCTTAGGAATCCTTACTCTGTTGATCTTCGATATGAGAATGGTAAATGTATTTCTAATGCACCACCAAAAGCAATTTATGATCTTGCAATGACATCACAAGTCAAAGCTCCTTCAATGCAAGATGCACTGACGATTAACTATGGTGCCAGTTGGATATTCTTTGCTGATAAACCTCTACACATACAAACAATGCACCCATATATGCATGGGACAGAGGCAAGTAAGACATCATTTTATGTCCCTGGATCTTTTGACATCTCCAAATGGTTTCGACCAGTTGAAACAGCATGTCAATTATTTCCTGGTGAGAATACATTTAAGTCTGATGAAGGTGAACCACTCATCTATGCAAACTTTTTAACTGATGAGAAGATTCAATTCAAGAAGTTCTATCTAACTCAGGATATTATTGATCACTCAATGAGTTGTATGAAACTCAAATACTTCAAGTCATTCAAGGCACTAAATTACTTGTATAAGATATTTGTTCAGAGTAAACTGAGAAATAAAATTCTGACTGAGATCAAGAAAAATGTTATTGAGGATGAATGATGTTTAAGAAGTCACTTAAGTTGACAGCATATACTTGGGAGAATGATATATTTACAAATGATAAACCAACATTCAATAAGACTGATCAGACTGATTGGATGAGATTATTGCCACCAAGTTATGATGTATTTGATCAACCATCAAATAGTTACTTTGAGATGGCAACTGCCAAGAATTGTCCTGGCATTAAGAACTTTATTGGTGGTGGAATTAAGTTTCGCATGTGGGCACATTTACATGCAAGAGTTCATCCAAATGGATTTGTAGAAGAACTTCCAGGATCTTTCAAAGGAAATAATCAAGCACCACTATTTGTTCAGCATCCCAAAGAACAATATGAGCATATCTATCAAAGAAATAAAACATCATTCAAATTGAATAATCCTTGGGTGATGGAATGCAATAAACCAACGAAATTTATGTTTGTTGAATCCCATTTCTCAACAAATCATTTGAGAGAAAATAATATTAATATTGCTCCAGGTATCATCGATTTTAAATATCAAAAGGCAACAAATATACATCTGATCATTGATGTGAAGAAAGAACCGTATGAGTTAATAATTCCATGGGGAACTCCATTGGTTACAATATTTCCTATGACTGAAGAAAAGATTAACTTTAATTGTCAATTATTAACTAAAGAGGAATATGAAAAAATCAACAATTCCTTTCCAAGATGTCCAATGAGAAAATATTATCAGTTAATTAAGAACCTTAGTTAATTTCTGAATCTCTGGTAGATACATATATTCTATTTCACTCTTGCGAAGTGTATTAACTGCATCTTCAATAGTTTCTACAAGAGGATCACCGCCAAGATTAAAACTGGTGTTGAATAAGATAGGGACATCACTCAGTTTTTCAAATTCTGAGATTAGATTATAATAGTGATTATTCTGCTCTTCTGTTACAGTTTGAACTCTACATGTATTATCTACATGAATCACTGATGGAATAATATCCACAACTCCTTCTTTTGCTTCAACCGCATACATCATATTTGGAGATTCTTCCATTCCTGCAAGATCAAACCAGTCATGAACTTTCTCTTTTAGAATTGAACATGCAAATGGTCTAAACCATTCACGATGTTTTATTCGATTAACAATATCCTTTCCATCTTTAATCGTAGGATCAAATAGAATAGATCTGTTACCTAATGCTCTTGGACCTCCTTCAGATTTGCCTTGGAAAATAGTTACAATATTTCCATCTCTAATCAGTTTAGCAATATCTTCATATGAAGTATCAACTACATCTACACCCATAAGATCGTTTAAATAAGTATCGGGGTCGTATTGTGGTCCATAATAAACAGTTGATTGTGATTCAGGTCTATTTCTTGTTGAGTGTGCATAGTGATACTTTGCAGCACCAACAGATGTGCCACCATCATGCGAAATAGGTTCACAATAAATATTAAGATTTGGAAACTCTTTAACATACTTATAATTTGCCACACAGTTCAAACCATATCCACCACAAATAATAATGTTTGTCTCTCCAGTCAATTCATGTGCTTTATGGATGAGTTCTACCATACGATCTGAAGTCTCTTCTTGAACTTTGTAAGCAATATCTTTTTGTACATCAGTATATTTTCCTGGATTATCAAAATCATGCTGCTCATGATCTTTTTTAATTATTTCATATCTGGGTAGATTTAGTTGTGCTGCATTTGGATATGTTGGAATAATTAAATTTCTATTTCCCCAACCATCAACGAAAAAGTTTGGTAGATCATCATTTGGTTTTCCATATGATGCAAGACCCATAAGTTTACCTGCTTCAATAGCTCTAAATCCACAGTATTGTGATACTGCTTCATACATTTTTGTGAGTCCAGGATACTCTGTCAAATGTACATTTGGTTCAATTTCACTATATCCAATAGATTCTTTTGTTCCTATGTGCTTATATACTGTATCAAACTCAATATAATTATGAACTTTAAAAATAGATTCAAACTCATAACACGGTTCGGTTATATCTCCAATTTTTAGAAAACTTCCTGCACCATCAGCAATTACACATGCAGCAGTTTCAAATCCAGAATTATAATACCCACATGCGGCATGCATTTCATGATGAATATTATCAATATAATGAGTTTTGAATTCAAATTTCTTTCTTGCAAGTTTTCTCACAAATCCCTCATAAACACTCTCTTGTGTCCATTCAAATATTGGTCCTGTTCTATGAGTATGACATATCAATAATTCATCAATATAATCTACATAATCAAATACCTTTTGAAGACCTAGAAGTGGATCACCATCCCACTTTGATCTAGATAATCGTTCTTCTTCAAGATAAAAAACTATCTCACCATCTACTAAAAGTGTAGTGCTGCCATTATGCCCACGCGAAATAGAAACAATAACTGACATAATTATTCCCCAACCTTTCGTTTAATATGACTTAAAATCTTATTTGTAATTTCATCCAATTCTTTTTTTGTAAAATCCATACAAGTATCATTATATCTGTCTATAAGTTCTCCATCTAATCCATGTATTCTAATAGGCGAATACTTTCTTTTAACATCTTTCTTTTCTAAGATGTTGAAGTGGTTTGGATATGAAATGTTCTCTGCAAATGTTGAACCAAGTATAACACTTCCGGGTTTATCAAAAGCATATGCCATATGCTGCCCAACAGAATCTATTCCAACAAAGTAATCTGCAGACTCTATAATCGCAGACCATTGTCTTATGTTTGTATCAACGTACATATTTTGATCATTATCAAATTTAAGTTCGTTGAATGTAATTAGATTATATTTTTTCCTAATTTTTTCCGAAATATAGAAATAATCATCAGTGGATAGTGATCGACTGGAGGGATCAATAGTATGTCCAGACTTATGAAGAGTGCAACCCCTACCAAAAGGTTGAATAACTACAGTTTTTTTCTTCCCATGATGTTCTTTTACATTATTGATTACATCTAATGCATTAATCTCTTCTAATTTAGATAAAACAATCTTTGGTTTTTCTAAATCTGAATGATCTTCTGTGTTATTGATTAACCAATCAAAAGATTCTGATAGAGATCTCTTCTGATTGTAGTATCCATGCTCTCTATATGGTTCTATTGACACCAAATCATTTGGTTTTATAATATTTTCAAACAAACCTTTATGATTGAGTTCAAAAGCAAGATCTTGAAGTTCTGGATGACCTACAAAAAAATCTATTCCAGATTCTGATAGTATATAAAAATCTGGACCATGCTTTTTATAATATTTTTGTAATGCCGGCAATGCACATATTACTCTACCTGCTCCACCATTTATAACAAAAACTTTTTTCATTCACTGAATAATAATGCTACACTATGTAGTTGATATTCCTAAGGAAGTTTTTAGTTTTATTAGTAAATTATTTTGAAGTGTATCAGTATCTTTTAAGTATTGTACATAATCACTAAATTGCTCATCAACATGATATGTAAATTTATCCTGACTTACTCCATCTGGAAATTCTATAGGAGTATTAAATGTTACAGTTTTGGTAGTATTATCAACAGTTGGATTTTTATTTTCTAATGCATCAATCAATACTTTCAAGTTAGCATTCGTTTTAGTCCAATTATCATGTTGTGCCTGAGTCATCTCAATATTTTCATATAATGATGCAGATGCTACAGGTCTTGGAAGATCTACAGGGTTAATAATCTGAGGTGTAAATTCAAGTGGTTCCGGTGAATCTAATGTTGCTGGAGATTGTGCTAATCTTTCTGCTTCTTCCTTTTCTCTCAGTATTCTGTTTGGTTCTTCTTTATTAAAAATTAGATCTCTAATTATAGTGTAATTGCTTGAATCAGTATTTATAAATTGATCATTATAATAATAGTCACCAATAGCAGGCGATCCAGTGGTTACTTTAATCCACTCTAATCCACTAGTCTTTACGAAATTTTCATTAGTTGTTATATCAATTACAATATCAATTCCATAATTATTTTGTTTTGTTCTTACGTAATTCATTTACTTACCTCAGTAGAATAATACGACTAATCCACTTCCTGCATCAGGATATTTTCTATTTCCTCCTCCACCATAACCAGCACTGGTTGTAATACCTGCGCCATTTCCATAAATGATGTCTGAAATATTCTCACCATTTTCATCAACTAATGTTGAAGATGGAATAACATAATCTTCTGAATAGTTTGAAGTTTTGTCTTGAATAAATCCTAGATTATGAGTTCTATTATATTCAGTCGCAGCATTATCATTGTGTGCATTACCATATGGCATACATAGGCACATTCCGTTTCCTGATTGTGCTGTTCCAAAGTAATAAGTATATGCATATCCCATACATGAATAACACCAAGTTTCAGATCCAGATATTCCGGTATAACTAGCACAATTTGAATAGCACCCAGGAAGATAATCTACACAAATATAAGAACAACCAGTTCCACCAAAACTATAATCATATCCATAGTTTTCATAGGTATAGCAAATATCAAAAGCAGATCCACCACCACCACCACCAGTAGTTTTGGCAACTCCAACCTCAGTAACTATTTTTTCTGATCTTCCATCTTTTCCATTATCAGCACTTGTTCCTGCCTGAGCACCAATTCCCATTGGAATTTCATTGTGGAATAATCCTGCTGATGGATCAGCAATTCCACCAATTTCTTCTGCACCAATAAATCCATAAGTAGATTCTTTTTGGTTTTTACCTAAGAAAATATATTGTGATTTTGTAGTATTGCTTACACATGCACATAGATTTGTAATGTAAGCACAGAGATAATAGCAAGCACAACCAGCGAGGTCCGTACCACCAAATTGGGCCCCACCAAATGTGGTATGATAACCTCTATTTGCATATAGACAAGTTACTGTTGGACTAATCCAACATGCGCTTTGATTTCCAGAAGCTCCTGCGGAGCCAGAGTTGATAACATCAAAACATGAAGTGTATAGAAATTGTGGAATTAAAACTCCATCTCCACCTACTCTATTAACATCTCCCCCACTTGAAGTTCCTCCTTTATTATAATATCCAGAAATATTATTAAGACCTCCACAAACAGGAAGGGAAAATCCAAAGGAAATCGGATTATCATTTGACGCATCTCTTGCAGTAGAGTTACCTGTACATGCCCAAGAATAAGAGGACTCTGTTGCATTTGTTGAAGAAACGGTTGTAAATCCATCACCAGACACACTACTAGCACTCAATCCACCAACAGATCCAACATTAATCGTTAATGTTTTACCAGGTACACTTTCATCTGAAGTAAATGTTTTCTCTGCATATGCACCACCAGCACCAGTTAAATGTCCAGTAAAACATGCTACATAATTTTTATTGGGAAATGCAACACCAGAACAACATTCATTAGATACATGACAATATGTTCCTGTTCTATAACAAGAACCAGAACCAATTACGATTGCTTTTACATTAGTTGAAGTTGCTGGAACATCAAAAGTTACTGAACCAGGAGTGTTAAAAACTTTTACATTAGAGAATACTCCACCGCCACTTCCCCCACCTCCTCCTCCAGAGGAGCCTTTTGTTCTACCTGATGCAGTTCCTAAAAATCTTCCCATAGTATTTTACCTCTTATACGGATTCTTCAATACCATAAACTGCCACAGAAACATCAATAGTTGATGCATATGCAACTACATTTTTTGATGCATCTATTACAATACCTGTCCTTTCCAATACACCTTGAGCACTCAATGATGCTTCATATTCTATGTATTCTGCATTTCCTGGTGTGTCGCTTGCAGAAACAGCCAATCTCACTGTTGCATCTGCCGCAGATCTATTTACGATATTAATATTTGTAACAGCAAGAGTGGATGCTGGTACAGTATAAACCGTATGATTTGTTGATGCTGTAGAAATTCCTACTTGCCCTAAGATACCGGACGCCATGTAAAAGATACTTTAATCTGTTATATTTATGTTTAATTAATTAAAGGAACTGTGGAAAAATGATTTAGTAGTAACTCCACTTCCTTTTTCTTTAATTTCTCCATTAACATCTAATGCTGATGTTGGACTTGATGATTGAATTCCAACACGACTATGTGTTATATCAGAAAAGATATTTCCCTTCGATACTAAATTTGCAGACTGTCTTGTTTTTCCCATTTCAATATCTTTTATTTGTATTTAGATATTAACAGTACCAATTCCAGATCGTAGAGATACTGTAAAGGCAATGCCAGATATATTTTGAGTAATAACACCAGATCTTGTGGCAATAGATAAACCTGCTGCGGGACCTTGAACTCCAGTCGCACCAATTCCCATAGTATATTCAATAACATCTAATATATCCCCTTCATTTGCAGATGTTGTTAATACAACGGTAGAACCATTAGATGCAACAAATTCAGTCCCATTTAATCGTATACCATTTAAATAAACATCTATATTGCCGATACTATAACCTCCAACAATAGTGAATGTTTGTTGTCCCTGAGTTGCAGTTGCTGTCTTTTCTGCTTTTCCTGGACCTGTTTCTTCTTCTTGGGGATGGTTTGGTGCAGCATCAATCCATACAGATGTAGATCCAATTCCTAATGCTGTTTCATCATAATAAATGAAAGTTCTACCTACACTATTATTAAACCAAAGATCTCCTGATGTTGGCGATTCTGGCGATTCTGTTCCAATAGAAACTGAACCACCACCTCCTCCTGCAATACTAACATCAATAGTATTAGTAGATGCATCATATTGGAATGTATTACCTGCACCAACAAAGTTTAATGTTTTTATTGGTCCACTTGCTACGCTAGATCCAGCAGAGTGAATACCAAGATTAAATCCACCAGTTGCAGTAACAATTCCAGCAAAATTAGAGTTACCAACGACCTCTAATACTGTCTTACCTTCACTGTAAGAAACAATACCAACTTTAAATTCTCTTTCTCGGCCGCTCAGAAACTTAGACATATCAGTTCAGTGTCTCCAATACGCTAACGATGCATTTTACATTACTTGCATCACTTGCAGACAAAACGATAACATCACTTGGTTCTAATACTAATTTTCCACTTAAAAGACTTGCATTGTCATTTGCTGCAATGGGAAATTCTTTTACAATTTCTGTTGTAACTGCAGTTCCTGTCGATGATCTCTCATGAGATACTGTGACTGTATATGTTTCAGATCCTACATTTGCAACCTGAGCAAGTAGTACAATGCCACTATATCCAGTGGGTGCTGTATAAATTCCTACTGGTGATGTTGATGCAACTTTTGTAATCGTTTTGTAGTTATTGAGTGCGAGTGCCATTTTATTAGATTCCTCCTAATGCTAAGATGAGTGGCGTTACGTTTGCATACAAACTCTTGGTATATGCATTACCAGAAATATCACCAGTGCTTTGATTAATAGTAACTCCATCACCAATTCTAAAGTTACCTGCTTGGTCTGTGCTAGTATAAACAACCAAGCCACCATTTCTTATATCTATTTCATTTGCCTGTATAGCAACTCCACCAGTAGAAGGTAGAGAATTTGCAATTGTGACACCAGATCCAACATATTCAAATGAATGCCCCGATGCCAAAATACGACTTTGTTTAAATACAGGCGCTGTAGTACCGACACCCACGACATAAGGTACATTTTCAGTTGTTGTTACTGTCGTAATACCATTCGTCGGTGTTGTTGAACTTTGAACAGAATAATATTTTGCAATGGTTTCTATTGATAACGATAATCCACTACCACCTCCACCACTAGTAGTAATGCCCGGAGTAGAAGTGTAACCTCTACCATTTGATAAAATATCAACAGAAGTAACAACTCCATCTGTAAGTGTAGCAACTGCTTGAGCAGCAATGCCCCAGCTTTCTGATGGATCTCCAATCATCAATGTTGGTGCTGAGGTATACCCAGAACCGCCGTTATTAATAGTTATCTTTTTAACTTCTTTGTAAAGATCGTCAAAGTATATTACTTGACCATCATAAGGTCTCTGAACATTGATTTTAATAGACCCACCACTTTGATAAGTATGGGGAAGGGTTGAAGTTCCAACATATGCATCAAATTTAGTTGCTGAACTAACTGCATTTACATTGAAAACATATCCATTGTTACCCGATGGGAATGCAACTGTTCCACCACCAGGAGTACAATTAAAGTTAAGTCCAAATATTGTAATACCCATTCCAACTGAAAGGTTATGATCAGAACTTGTGGTGATAGTTACAATTCCAACAGTATTATTATATTCTGCGGTTGCAATACCAAGTGTTGGAGTGCTTATATCTATTACAAATTTGTCTGCATTTGCAGCAGTTGCTGTAGTAATAATACCAACATATTGTGCAGGTCCAACACCTTCAGAAACTAATCCAAAGTTACCAAAAGATGAATTTGAATTAGTTATGTCACATTGTCCACCAGACCCACAATAGATTGCAACATCATTACAAATAGTAAAAACTGAGACCAACTGAGCATATCCTTCGTTTGTAATTGATACGCCAATACCACCCTGATTATATTGAGTATAACTATCAACAACCATACTCTTTAGATTTCCAATAGAATGAGAACCATCAATTCTCATTCCAATACTATTGGGAACAAAATTAGTGCAATTCTGGATATATGGAGACTGGGTAATATTATCAGAACCAGATGGATTGAATGCGACAATAGCACCAGTATTTGCAGATCCTACAAATGAAACATCTGAAATATAATTACCATTAGTTACATAGAATAAATCTGCATTATTTGATGGAGTAATTGATACTTCTCTTAAATTATCTCCAACTATACTAACTTGTTTGGGTAGTGTAATTGGGTTATCTTCTGTATAGTCTCCTGCAAGAACTTTAATTACTGTACCAGCATTTGCAATATCTACTGCAGATTTAATCGTAAGTTTAGCATTATCAATCGATGTTCCATTATTTGAATCAATACCATCTTTTGCAACATATAGAACATTGGGTGCTGAGTTAATACCTGTAGCAGATGCATTAATTGTAACATTATCACCAAGAAATATCTTACTATTGGTAATAGTAACAATACCAGCAGTAACAGATTCTGAATCACCATCAATAGTAACAGATCCAGAACCTACTGTAAGAACTCCAATGACCCTAGCATTACCATCAACTAGAAGTGTTGTGTTTCCAGTTCCAATGTGAACAGTTCCAACACCTGTACTGAATGTAGAAATTCCTGTTACATCAACACCACCAGAAAGAACATCAAGTCCAACTCTTGCAGTAACAATACCAACAGAGTCTACGTTTTTAACATCTTCATATGTAATTGTTCCACCAACTGTAATATTGCCATCAATATATTGATCTCCTTGAACATATAAAGCATATTCGTCTTTGGCTGTGGTTCCTACGCCAACATTCTTCGTGGTATGAATACCAGCAGACCCTACTGCCCATGTACCTGCAGCTCCAACCTGACCAGATCCACCAACCGCAGTGCTTGCAATACCTACCCACTTAGATCCATTATAAATTAATAGTTCATTGGTGCCTGTTGTTTGATCAAAACTAACATCATCAAGATCCTTTATAAATCCAGCACCACCACCACCAATAGTTGCAATTTGTTGTTGAATTCTATTAATAAACAGGCGATAATGATTTTGTAATTGATCAAGAGTTACAAAGTTTTTATCCAGAGGTGTTAATGGATCTGGAGATTTGTGAGAGGGATCTCCCGGAAGATTTGGATTATCTTCTGTTAGAAGAGTCTTCTCATTGAATTTTGAAAGTACATCCTCAATATAACTAACTTTTTCAATCAGAGACTTATTAGTTTTTTCAATAGAATCGAGTTGAAGTCTTCCAAGAACTTCTTGAACTTCTTCTTTAATGTCCTCAATATTCTTATTCTGTTGCTTCAAATGAGTTTCATTAACAGTGAGATTTACTTCCAAATCTCTAACAGTTTGAAGAATATTTTGTTCTACCTCATCAACTTCTTCTTTTAGTTCTCCATAATGCTTTGAAGTATTTGTTTCTAAAGATTCCTTTAACTCTCTTACATCCTCAGTAAGAGTTTCTTCGATAAATGAAAACCGATTTGAGAAATCATTAAGTTTGTCAGAGTAACTCTCCAACTTTCTATTTTCATGAATTTCTCTACTCTTAAAATCTTTTTGTAACCCATCATATGTGTTTGAGATTGAACTAATCTCTTCCCTTGATTCTTTAATTACATTTTGAAGATCTTCAATTCTTTCATTAGTTTTCTTATCTACATTTTCAGAAAGCGATTCAACCTTTTCTTTTAGGGAATTAACTTTTAAAAGAACATTTTCTTCAAGAATTTTTACTTCTTTTTCAGACTTAATTTTAGATTCAATAAGAAGATTATTATATTTTGGAATCTCATTTTCAGTAAAATCTTTTACTGTTGATGTGAGATTTTCAATCTTATCTTTATAAAAATCAATCGCAGTTTTAATTTTTTCTTCGGTTCTTATCTCTGTCTCAACAAAAAACTTTTTATATTTTGGAAATTCTTTTTCAACAAGATTATCTACTCTCTTATTAATATCTTTGTTCGTTTCCTTAAAGATTTCTTTGACTTCAGAGAAATCTTCAATAACCCCATTAATAGCATCTTGATTAAGAGTCTCAACACTTGATAAAACATCACTCTTAATAGACGTTAAGTTTTCCTCAATATTACTTTTTAGATCTATAAATCTACCATCTACTCTAACTTCAGATTCTGAGATTAATTTTTTATACTTAGGTACGTCAATACTAAGAAAAGATTCTACAGAATCAGAAAGATTTACAAAATCTCCCTTTATTCCAATAATCGTATCTCTATTAATAGAGGATATTCTGGTCTCAATTTTAGATATTGACTCTTCAACAAAAAGAAGTTGTGCCATCATGGCACTGTCTAAATCTTCTTTTTTAATTAAATCCTTAATTTCACTCTTTACTTCAGAAATTTCATTATAAACATTGTCTACTTTTTCTAAATTTTCTTTAAAAGTATCAAATGTAGTAGTAAAATCTGATAAAGATTGAATATGATTTAGATTTGTTTTAAATGTATCAAATGCTTCAGAAACATTCTCAATTTTTTCTGGACGTGCAGAAGAAAACTCCTCATTTACTTGATCTAAAGGAGTTTTCTTATCATGTTCAAAAAAATCTGAAGGCTTCTTTAATCCCACTTCTATATAACTCCGTCTGTCATACTATTTATTGTAGTCCCATTCTACCAATATTTAATAAGGTAGTCAAATTAATTAAGTAGTAATACCAGCATTTACAAATGCCATACCTTCAACCAATCTTGATACTGTTGAAGCAGATGATACTAACCTTACGTCATAATATTGCCTACCTGCATCTAAAGCAACTGTTTGAGCAGCAGTCAAAGATATTTTTACTCCGCCAGTTGATGAAGTAATTCCTACTGTAAATGATGTCAAATTAGTTGAATCATAATGCTTTTTTATCTTTGCAGTTGCACTATATCCAGAAAGATCAGTTGCAGATCCATCACTTTCCTTTGCAATAAAGGTTTTTGAAAAATCTGCACCTTGCGGAATAGATATGTTTGTTACTGGATTGACTGCCATTGTAGGTTTTTAGTTATTTATCAAGTCTTAAAGACCCATACAGAATCGAACACATCTTTTATTTGATTTCTATGCCATTGTGTTCCTGGAAGTTGAACTGGTGATGACTGATATCCATAGAGTGGCCAAGAAGCATCCCCATTATTGCCTGCTTCTCCATAGTCATTATATCCCCATAACCATAATGTACCATCAGTCTTAGTTGCAGCTTGGATATTATAATTAGAAGTAGGATCAGACCAAGTTGTATCTGAACCAACTTGAGTTGGTGATGAACGAGGTATTACATCATTAATACCCATACCTCCAGAACCATTATTTCCCCATCCCCACAATGTTCCATCAGTTTTGGTTGCTAATACTGCTTTACCAGACCACGTATTAGAAATTTTAGACCATGTTCCTGGAATTTGAACTGGTGATGAATACTGTACTACACTATTTTGACCTAACTGTCCAGAGGGATTATATCCCCATGACCATAATGATCCATCAGTTTTGATTCCAAAAGAAAGATGATGACCAGTAAAAATATCATTCCAATCTGTATCTAAACCAATTTGAACTGGTGATGAATACTGTACTATACTATTTTGACCTAACTGTCCAGCATAACTACGTCCCCATGCCCATAATGATCCATCAGTTTTGGTTGCAATAGCAGCAGTTTGCTTACAACTTGCTTTACTCCATGTTCCTGGAATTTGAACTGGTGATGAACGTGCTATCTCATCATTTTGACCTTGCTGTCCATAATTATTGTAGTAACCCCATGCCCACAATGATCCATCAGTTTTCATACCAAGAGAAAGATAATTTCCAGAGGAAATATCACTCCAGTCTGTTCCTGGAATTTGAACTGGTGATGAATAGTCATGACCACTACTATCACCTTGGCCAAGGAATCTATTCGCACCCATACCCCACAATTCACCACTACGGTTGAGGAGAAGTGTTTGGCCATTTCCACCACTTATCATTGTCCAGTCTGTTCCTGTAATTTGATGTGGTGATGAACGATTGGAATTATCACCTAGACCTAAACCTCCATAAGCGTTCCTACCCCATCCAAATAAAGTTCCACCAATGCCATCGGATGCTTTAGTTTCAAAGGAATAACTTGAGATGCCAACGCTATCACTGGTTCCCAACGTATCTTTAACTGAATTTACAGGAACCTCAACAAAGTATGTTGTACCTGCGCCAAGAGTTGTATCTGGTGTGATGGTAAGTGTTGCATTACTAATAGAAATTGTTGAACTAGATCCAACAGTAGTAATATCAAAACTTTCTACAATAGTGCCATCAATTGCATTCTCTCTTAAATGGATGATACCTACATTTGATGTAATTGGTTTTTGATATGTTAAAACAATACCTGTTGATGTTGCAATATCTGTAGCTCCAATACCGGGAGTGTAAATTAGAGGTTCTAATAATCCTCCAATATTTGTTAATCCTGAACCATCACCATAGAATGATGTTGCAGTAATAATTCCTGATGTATTAATACTTCCTGTGGTTCCAATACCAGTTACCGGCAAATTTGTAAGTCCTATTCCAGACCCAACAAATGATGCTGCAGTAATGATACCGGTAGTAACAATACTATCAAATGCAATGGTTGATGCTGTTCCTACAGCAACTCTATTAGTAGCACCATTAACTACAATACTACTAGTTCCAATGGTTGCAATACCACTAATCGTTATATTTCCAGAACTATCCCATACTGGACCACCTGAAGATAGATGGTAATAATGTACAGATCCATCATCTACAGAAGATAAGTCACTTTTGCCACCAAATACAAGACCATAAAAAGTTAATACAGCATCTGGTGGGGTTGTAAATGTAATATTACTTCCTGAAGTCGTATAATCTGTCCCTGCTTCTTGTACAACACCACCAAGACTGATAATAACTTGAGTATCATTTACTGGAGTAATAGGATCACTTCCAGAAGTTAATGCAAAGGTAGTATTAGATCCATTAAAAGATCCTGATATATTATCAAGTTCCTTTATATTCTTTGGATCTTGAGTATTAAAGTTAATCCAAACAGTACCATTCCACTGATACACATTCCCCGATGTGGTATCAATATAAATTTGGTTTACATTTGGACTTCCAGGGAATGATAACGCCATTATTCCTACACTTTATTGTTATTTATCATGGACCCTTAATTGCCCAAACTGAGTAGAATGATTGTATATCACCAGTCCACTTTGTCTCTGAACCAATTTGAACTGGTGATGAACGAGGTATGAGATCACCTGTTAATAATTTTCCAGTGGCATTATCTCCCCATCCCCACAATGTTCCATCAGTTTTGGTTGCCACAGTGTATGACACCTGATTCCAATCTGTTCCTGGAATTTGTACTGGTGATGAACGAGGTATTACATCATTTTGACCCAAGAACCCTTGAGTATTATATCCCCATGACCATAATGTTCCATCAGTTTTGATTGCAAAAGTGTTATTACTTTCGCCTTCACCAAGTTTACTCCAAGTTGTATCTGAACCAACTTGAGTTGGTGACGAATATTCTATTTGATTATTTAGACCTAAACCTCCATAAGCATTCCATCCAGCGCACCATAATGTTCCATCAGTTTTAAGAAGACGCGATGACCCTGCATAGTGAGTCATTGCGCTGCTCCACGTTGTATCTGAACCAACTTGAGTTGGTGATGAACGTGATATTGTATCATTATGTACTAATTGTCCATCTCTATTATAACCCCAACTCCATAGACTTCCATCAGGTTTAATTCCAAATGCACTATTAGATCCTCCTGCAACTTTAGACCATGTTCCTGGAATTTGTGTTGGTGATGAACGAAGTATTACATCATTTTGACCCAACGCACCACCGGTGGAACCCCCGGAACCATTTTTTCCACACGCCCATAATGTTCCATCAGTTTTGATTGCAAAACCTGATCCATTTCCGTGAGCAATATAACTCCATTGTGTTCCTGGAATTTGAACTGGTGATGAATACTGTACTACATCATTTTGACCTAAATCACCATAGTTATATCCCCATGCGAAAAATCTTCCATCAGTTGTAAGTGCATATGCTGAATGATCACCATATTCTATATTTTCCCATTCTGCTCCTGGAATTTGAGTTGGTGATGAACGTTGTATTTCATCACCTAGACCTAATTTTCCTAATGTGTTCTGACCCCATGACCATAACGATGCTGTTGCAGGGGCAGTTTGGAATGAATAAGTTGAAATTCCCGAAGATGATGAAGTATTCAATATATCTTTATATGCACCTGCTGGCATCGCAACATAATAAGATGTACCTGCACCAAAATTAGAAGTTGGGTCAATTGTGATTTGTCCACCACTGATCGTAATTCTATCACTAAACACATCAAAACTCTCTACTGTTGATCCATCAGCAGCACCTTCTTTGAGTGTGATGGTTCCAGTATTAGGGTTAACTGGTTTGTTGAAAGTAATGACAATATTTGATGTGTTACCAACTCCTGTTGCAGCAATACCAGGACTGTATAAAATGGCGTGCATTTGTCCACCAATATTTGTAAGTCCTATTCCAGACCCAGTAAATGATGATGCAGTAATAATTCCTGATGTATTAACACTTCCTGTGGTTCCAATACCAGCAACAATAGTTAAGTTTGACCCATCTCCATGGAATTCAGTTGCTGTAACAATACCAGGATTGCCACTACCAATTATAATACCACTTTCATTAATTGTGGCTCCTGTTCCTACTCTTATCTCATTTGATGGTCCATCAATAACAACACTACTAGATCCAACAGTGACAATACCAGCAACAGTTACATCTCCTCCAACGTTCCATATAGGACCACCAGTATTAAGTGAAGATGTGGTAATTGATCCTGCAGCAACACTATTCATGGATACTGATGATCCATAGAACATACCCTGGAAAGTCAGACCTGCATCTGGTGCAGTTGTAAATGTTATCTGATCTCCAGAAATTGTAAAGTCATCACCAGCATTTTGTAAGATACCACCAATAGCAATGGTAATTTGATTTGCACTTAATGGGTAAACTTTCGTTGTTCCATTTGCAAATGTGAGTGAAAATGTTGTAGTAGAACTATTAAAAGAACCTGATATATCATCAAATTCTTTTAATGCTGTTGTTTGCGTAGATGCAACAGAAATCCATACAATTCCATTCCACTGATAAGTAAAACCTGACGTATTATCAGTGAAATATTCATTTGTGTCTGGAAATGATGGAAAATTAAGTGCCATTATTGTTTATTTTTTAGTTATTTATTGAATCAATGTTCGTACCTATCCTATTCTATTTGCAGTAAATTGAGCGTGGCCACTGGTAGTAGTAATTGACCAAGTTCCAGGAACTTGAACTGGTGATGAACGAGTTATTGCATCACCTAGACCTAACTGTCCAGCACTATTAAGTCCCCATCCCCATAATGATCCATCAGTTTTGGTTGCGTATTTAAAATCATCCCCTCCATTTAAGTGAGACCAAGTTGTATCTGAACCAACTTGAATTGGTGATGAATAATTTATTGTATCATTTAGACCCAGTTCTCCTTGACCATTCTCTCCCCATGACCATAATGTACCATCAGTTCGTAAGACCGTTGCGCTACGACTCATTTGACACATAACCTTCTGCCATTGTGTTCCTGGAATTTGAACTGGTGATGAACGATTTACTAGATCATTTTGACCAAGCGAACCTCTAGTATTATAACCCCATGAATATAATTCTCCACTAGTATTGGTTGCATAAGCAACCAAAGCATCCATACTTGTAGAATTCCAATCTGTTTCACTTCCAAGTTGACTTGGTGATGAAAAAGAGAAAGGAAATCCTGATGCGAAGTTTTTACCTAAAACGCCCGCATAATTTCTTCCCCACACCCATAATGATCCATCAGTTTGAAGCACAAGTTTGTTTTGAGAACTGGTATAGCAATCTTCAACTGACCAATTTGTTCCTGGAAGTTGTTTTGGTGATGAATAATTTATTGCATCATTAAAACCTAAGTCTCCATAAGAGTTCCAACCCCACATCCACATTGTTCCATCAGTTTTGGTTGCTGCGTTGGAATAACTACCGCTAATCCCAGACCAATTTGTTCCTGGAATTTGAACTGGTGATGAATACTGTATTGTAGCATCATTTATACCCAATGTCCCAAGATTTGCTGTTCCCCATGCCCACAATGATCCATCGGTTTTTATACCCTGACCATAACCTGCAGGTCTATGCATTCTACTCCATGTTCCTGGAAGTTGAACTGGTGATGAACGATTTATTTCATCATTTTGACCCATTCGGCCCTCGTTGGCAGGACCAGACATATAATATCCCAAAACTCCCCCAGATGAAGTTTCAAATGTAAAATTTGTAATACCTAAATTGCCACCAGTTTTATAAGTATCTTTAACTGAATTTACAGGAACCTCAACAAAGTATGTTGTACCTGCACCAAGTGTTGTACCTGGTGTAAGTGTAAGTGTTGCACCAGAAATTGCAATAGTAGAACTAGATCCAACAGTAGTAATATCAAAACTTTCTGCAATCGTACCATCAATTGCATTCTCTCTTAAATTAATAACTCCAGTATTTTTTGTAATAGATTTGGTAAATGTAATTGCAATACCTGTTGATGTTGCAATATCTGTAGCTCCAATACCGGGAGTGTAAATTAGTCCTGCAAGATATCCACCTATATCAGTTAGATTTCTACCATCTCCAGTAAATGATGATGCAGTAATAATTCCTGATGTATTAATACTTCCTGTGGTTCCAATACCAGCAACAATTCCAGTTAAGTTTGACCCATCTCCAACAAATGACCCTGCGGTCATGATACCAACAATATCAATTCCACTCTGATTAATAGTACCTGCAGTACCTACAGTAATTTGATTCGTATCTCCATCAAGAGTAACACTACTTGTTCCTGATGTCAGAATACCACTAACAACAAAATCACCAGAAGAATTCCATGAGAATCCACCAGTTGATAGTGCATCTGGGACTATACTTCCATCAGGTAATGTTGATTTTGATTGATCAGTTTGTAATACCTGACCAAAAAATGCTAATCCACTATTAGGTGGTGTAGAGAATGTAATATATTCACCAAATACAGAATAATCATCTCCTGGATTCTGTAAAACACCACCAACACTAACTATTGTCTTATTAGTTTCTAAAGGACTAATCACATTTCCATTAGATTTGAAGTCAAAAACAGTTTCAGTTCCATCAAAGGATGCAGAAATGTCATCGACCGGTTTTATATTGCCAATTTTTCTATCAACAACACTTATCCAAACAGTCCCATTCCAGGTATATGTAAAACCAGAGGTACTGTCTTCATATATATCATTTAAACTGGGATTATCTGGAAAATTAAGTGCCATTATGCTTACTTTTTAGTTATTTATTATATTACTTTGAATGCAGCTGAAGCAAATTCCGCAACTTCTATAGAACCATTCCATTGTGTTCCTGGAACTTGGGTTGGTGATGAACGAGGTATTGCACCATTAAGACCTAGCATACCACCACCATTATATCCCCATGACCATAATGTACCATCAGTTTTGGTCCCTATAGCGTTGTAATTTGTAGATTTTACATTATTCCATTGTGTATCTGAACCAACTTGAACTGGTGATGAACGATTTACTCTATCATTTTGACCAAGTATAGCTCTTGAATTATGTCCCCATGACCATAATGTACCATCAGTTTTTAATCCAAAGATACCAGTTTGAGATGCAGTTCTGCTTCTGCCCGCAATAAGACTCCATTGTGTATCTGAACCAACTTGAGTTGGTGATGAACGAGGTATTACATCATTTTGACCCATATTTCCATGAGTATTATATCCCCATGACCATAATGTTCCATCAGTTTTAATTCCAAACACACCTTTTCCAGCTGCGTTTGCAGAACTCCAGGAACCTGGAATTTGAACTGGTGATGAACGATGTACTACATCATTAAGACCAAATTGGCCATTAACATTATAACCACCTGCCCATAATGTTCCATCAGTTTTAGTTAGAATTGCAAAAAGTTCTCCGCCACTTGCAGAACTCCAATCTGTTCCTGGAATTTGAACTGGTGATGAACGAATTACTTGATCATTTTGACCTAATTCTCCATAGTTAAAACCACATACCCATAATGTTCCATCAGTTTTAATTCCATAAAATGAGCCCCCACCCATTTCAATAGAACTCCACTGTGTTCCTGGAATTTGAGTTGGTAATGAACGAGATATCCTATCATTATGTCCAAGATTACCATACTCTTGACTGCCCCATGTCCATAATGTGCCATCAGATTTTACTCCTCCAAAGTTTTGACCAGCGCCACTGGCAGCACCGATGCCGGCGCCACCGGAAATAAAACTCCATTGTGTTCCTGGAAGTTGAACTGGTGATGAACGAGGTATAATATCATCAAGTCCCAAAGTTCCTGGATCGTTTATGCCCCATGTAAATAATGCATTATAAGGTTCAGCAGGATCATTCTTCATTGCTTCATAACCATACCAAGTAACACCTTGGTCTCTTGTGGTTATGTTAAAGATTTGTACATCATTTGCATCACTGCTATCAATTAATGTAGGAGTAGTACCGCCATTCCAAATAATAGATGCTGGCCATGTAATCGTTCTTGCGGTGGTTGTATCATCTTTAGTTCGTATAAAAATAAGTTCTTGTACTACTTCTGTACTTGCAAATGCAACTGTTGTATTTGTATCTTGCGTAAAGTAAATTACATTACCAACAGAAAGATCAATCGTTGTTGTACCTGATTGTGCTGCTGTTGTTTGTCCCACATATCCTGCACCTGCAATACCTGATAGATTTTCACCATTTCCATAAAGTGTTGTGGCAGTGATTACACCAACATTTAAGTTGGATGAATCTGCAATACTAGTAACAGTACCACCAGAACCAACAAAAGATGTTGCGGTTACAATACCAGCACCAGTCACATGAATTCCGGGAGGAGTAAACGTATCTATAGGTGAAACTAATTGTGCCTTTTGTTGACTCATGGTATCTTTTTTAGTTATTTATGAATCTGATTTAAAGATATCAATTATGAATTTTGCCTTGCAGCAACACTATTGTCATATAAACTCAGAGTTGTCCATTGTGTTCCTGGAATTTGAATTGGTGATGAACGATCTATAGTAGTATTATCACCAAAACTTCCTGCATAATTTCTTCCCCACGCCCACAATGTTCCATCAGTTTTTGTCAGTGCTGTCATCATAGATGAACCATATGAGTTTTTATCTGGTATCACCCATTGTGTTCCTGAAAGTTGTTTTGGTGATGAATATTGCACCATGTCATTTAATCCTAACTGCCCATTACCATTACTTCCCCACACCCACAATGTTCCATCAGTTTTATCTGCAATTACCGTGTCTCGATTTTGGACATAATTATTCCATTGTGTTCCTGGAATTTGTACTGGTGATGAATACTGTACTACATTACCTTGACCCAGTTGACCTTCGGCACCAATTCCCCACGCCCATAATGTTCCATCAGTGTTTTGTGCAGTCTGTACGTATCTACCATTATCAATTTTAGACCATGTTCCTGGAATTTGTGTTGGTGATGAACGATCTATTTTATTAGTAATACCTAACTGTCCTTGAGCATTATATCCCCATGTGTATAATGATCCATCAGTTTTTATGGCTGAAGCAAAGTATTCACCTCCACTTGCAGAACTCCAATCTGTTCCTGGAATTTGAACTGGTGATGAATACTGTACTATACTATTTTGACCTAACTGCCCATTACCATTACTTCCCCATCCCCACAATGTTCCATCAGTTTTAATACCGTATGATCCATAATATCCACAACTAATTATATCCCAAGTTTCATCTGTACCAACTTGAATTGGTGCTGAACGTTGTACTATATCACCTAGACCTAGTTGTCCAAACTGATTATATCCCCATGACCATAATGTTTTATCTGATTTAATAGCAAATTTTCTGGCTCTGGCGACTGAGGTTGATGTCCATTGATTTCCTGAAAGTTGAACTGGTGATGAAGTTCCACCTGGCCATGCATTCGTATTATCATTTCCAACTTGTCCATAATCATTTCTACCCCAAGAGTATAAATTTCCTGGTTCCGAACCACTAGAAGGATCATTCTTCATTGCTTCATAACCATACCAAGTAACACCTTGGTCTCTGGTAATGAGTTTAAAGATTTGCACATCATTAGCATCACTACTATCAATCAATGTAGGAGCAGCACCACCATCCCAGATAATGGATGCTGGCCATGTAATGGTTCTTGCATCAGTTGTATCATCTTTTGCTCTAATAAAATCAAGAACCTGAGTTGATTCAGTATTTGCAAATGCAACTGTTGTATTTGTATCTTGCGTAAAGTAAATTATATTTCCAAGCGACAAATCAATCGTTGTCGTACCTGATTGTGCTGCAGTTACAACACCAATGAATGAAGATCCTGCAACACCTGTTAGATTTTCACCATTTCCATAAAAACTCACTGCAGTAACAATACCTACATTAACATTTGGAGTTCCTATGATGGACCCTGCCGCACCAACAAGGTTGCCGTCAAAAGTAGTTGCAGTCAAAGTACCAGAAACATTCACCCCTGGTGCGGTCATTACTCCAACTGGTTGTATTAATTGTACTTTTGTTTGACTCATGGTATTTTTTTAGTTATTTATTGAAAATTGCTTATAGCCCAAATTACATTGCCAACATTTAATCGACTCCATTGTGTTCCTGCAACTTGAACTGGTGATGAACGATTTACTCTATCATTTAATCCTAACTGTCCTTGAGCATTATTTCCCCAGACCCACAATGTTCCATCAGTTTTGGTTGCAGCCTTTAGATCAGAAAAGATAGGGCCACCATCAACATAGTTCCAATCTGTTCCTGGAAGTTGAACTGGTGATGAATGATATTGATCATTCATCACTGTCTCCCCCCAAATCCATAATGTTCCATCGGTTTTTATAGCAAGTGCTCCTCCACTTCCAAATGCAGCAAATTTACCTCTAGTATTCTCCCATTGTGTTCCTGGAAGTTGAACTGGTGATGAACGATGTACTACATCACCTAGACCCAAGTCTCCATAACCGTTGTAACCCCACACCCATAATGATCCATCAGTCTTAGATGCTAACTTACTATAATATCCCGAAGATATTGTAAACCAATCTGTTCCTGGAACTTGAACTGGTGATGAACGATTTACTACATCATTAATACCCAACGCACCGCCAAATCCATAACCCATCCCCCATAATTCTCCACTAGTGTTTATAAAAGACCAACTATGGAAACCATTATCAGTTCCTTCTTTCCACGTTCCTGGAAGTTGTGTTGGTGATGAACGAGGTATTATATCATTTTTAGCTAAAGTTCCATAACCATTATATCCCCACATCCACAATGATCCATCAGTTTTAATTGCGTACATATTGTCCAGTCCACTACCCACAACACCAGCTGATCCATCCGGTCCATTACTTTTCCACGTTGTATCTGAACCAACTTGAATTGGTGATGAACGAGATACATTATCATTTTGACCTAAAGTACCATGATTATTATATCCCCATGACCATAATGTACCATCAGTTTTTGTCCCTGCTGATTCATTATATCCTCCCCACAGACCAGACCAATCTGATCCTGGAAGTTGAACTGGTGATGAATACTGTACTTGACTATCAAGACCCCTCAATACCCCATTTCCTCCCATACTAAAAACTTGATTGGGAGGAAGGGGTTCTGCAGGGTCATTCTTCACTATTTCATAACCATACCAGGTAACACCTTGGTCTCTTGTAATTAGACTGAAGATCTGAACATCATTTGCATCACTACTATCAATTAATGTAGGTGTAGTTCCACCATTCCAAATAATACTACTTGGCCATGTAATAGTTCTTGCGGTGGTTGTATCATCCTTGACACGAATGAATTTTAACTTTTCTACTGATTCGGTATTTGCAAACGCAACTGTTGTATCCGTGTCTTGTGTAAAGTAAATAACATTGCCAAGAGATAAATCAATAGTTGTTGTACCAGATTGTGCTGCTGTAGAAACTCCAATAAAAGGAGTTGCACCTATACCAGTCAAATTACTTCCATCACCATAATATGACGTTGCTGTTGCTATACCAAGAGTAATATTTGGTGTTCCCAAAATACCTGTTGCTGTTCCAGAAAAACTACCAATAAAATTTCCAGCAGTCGTTACTCCAGATACCAATATTCCTCCAATGACATTTACATTTTCAGTAGCATTAATTAGTTGTGCCTTCTGCTGACTCATTATGCCCTACACTATTACTATTGCTTTTTATATTTATAAACTTCTTCAGCGGTGATAATACTTGAACGTTTACGAATCAACTCTTTGATCGTAGGATCATTCTCTTGCTCTTTTGTTGGTAGATAAATTGCCTTTAAATGTGTTGCACAATTCTTTGGAGGATCAGTTAGATAATAAACTGCTATACTTTTACGATATTTATCTTCTGGACACTGAATGGGATCTGGAAGTCCATGATAAGAATTCTGAGTTGTGTCAAAAATAATTGCACGATTGAATATTGTATCAATCTTTACGGTATTTGTTTTTGATTGTAAATGTAACTGACCACCCCATGAAGGATTCCATCCTTCGCCAAGATAGATAATCAGATTTAGTTTTCTCTGCAACTTCAACTTTGGATGAATAGAATAATCCAAATGCATATTCAACTTATCACCCTGACCATGAACATGCATACCACCTCCATGCAAACCTACATCAGGATATAACTTTTTAATACCAGTAAGTTTCTTCAGTTTAGAAATAAACTGTTGTGAGTTTAGATAGCAAAAAGTAGAGTATGCATTTCGTGGAAAAAAGTTCCAAGAATTACATGCTCTCTTCTTCTCTAATGGGTTATTGTATATGTGCCAAACGTCTGAATTATAATCAGGAAACTCATGACTGATTGCTAATGCAGTTTCCTCATCAAAGAAATTATCAATGACTACATGATCATAAGGTTTTGCATTCAAAAATTGTTCCTGAAGATTCAAGTAATTAAGTTTATTGATCATAGATAATAATCTTCAGTATATATTGTAGAGTGCATACTAACATCTTCTTCTACAATGTGTAAGTCTTTAGGTTTGAAATCTTTTCCTGTTCCAATCCAAAGTTCTCTATCAACCTTGCGTTCAAATCCTCTAGTAAATAAGAAGTTATGATCAAGTGTTTGTAGATAATCTGCATTAGCCCACCAGAAGTTACCACTGAAGTGTGGTAATGGTTTCTGTCTTACTTTTACACCAACACAATTATATTCATCTAAATGATGAAGGCACTGCTTCCATTTATCAATAACATAGTATTCCATGAACAATCTCCATGCCTGAAGTTGTGGATGATATGAATCATTCTTACTTGCACCTTTGCCATGGAAGAATAGAACTTTATAGTCAGGATTCTTCATGATGAATTCCATCATAGAAACCATCGTCCCACCTTCATCACCAGTAAAATCATTGTATTGAACAATTGCATTTCTTGGTTTGGAGAACATTTCATACTGACCACTCACACCAATATGAATAAATTCTGCGGCATCAACCAATCCAGATGTATATAATCTGTGCATCTGCTGCTGATAGATAAATCCTGCAGTATTAGTTTGATATAGATGATAGAAAATTGCTAGTTTCATGAATTGTTTTGCTCATAATAGTCATCTGTAGGGAGTCTGAAATCATTGGAAAAGAAATTCTTAAGATCATATTTCTTCCACCAGGATTCCCAATCCAAGTAAGGATCTTTATGTACTTCCCATTGTATTTGAATCGCAAGAGAGATAATAGGACAGAATGATAGATATCCTCTATTGGCATGTAACCAATTGATTGTATTGTTCTCACAGTTATCATGATACTCTTCTTTTCCAAAATTTTCAAATAAATCAAAATTCTTTAAGAAAAAATCTGCAGTTACCATCATTACAAACTGACTACCTGACGTTGTTCTCCAATATCCTTCAATACCAGGAACAACTATACATCCCATTCTAATGGTGTCTGGTAGCAGATATTGAGTATTGTGCCATCCAGATAGAACTATATCATTATTGACTCTATGAGAGATATGCTTATAGTTCTTCAACATGTAATGAATAGCATGTTCAGAATGAATATAGTCATCCTGAATAAAATACACATACTCTTTCACATGTTCCTTTGCAACCTTATAGCAAGTCGCAATTGATTGCATGATACCTTTTTCTACAGTGTACATCATGGTTACTGGAAATTGTGCAAGACCAGTAATTTGATTGAGATCACTTAAAAACTCTTCGCAAGAATGGTCATCGATAATTTTGAGTTCTACTTCTAAATTAGAATCCCTACATTTTGCATAGTTAATAGAATGAATTAAAGATAGAATAGATCTCTTTGATACTTCTACCTTTGAAGTTCCTGAGTATCTGAGACTCTTTTCGTTGCACTTTAGTGCGTTACTCTCAGAATGGGATTGGAGTATGACAAGTAAATGAGTTTTATTTTTCATGAAAAAACAATAATTGAACTAATCTTGCTGATTGATCATCAGTGCCAAACCACTCACCATTAGAGTGCCACATGAATGGATTAAACATCACAAGACGATTATACTTAAATGAAATATTATCCGTCTCAATCCATTTACTACGATCTTTTCCTTCAATATTAAAGAAGTTTACCATATCATCATGGGATTGTATACCATGTTGCCCAGATTCTACCATATCTGGTGCAAACTCCCATCCAGTTCTTTTATGTTTCCAAAACTTTGTACCACCTGTTGGATGAAATGTTGGAGTAAGATAAATGATTCCTGCCCATACTAATCCTGGATTGGGATCAAAATGAATATCTTGCGTTCCATGTTGCCCTATCTTAGTTCTTCTAAAATAGGAACACTTATTACAGGGTTTTGTTGTAAGTTCCATGCTAACAACTTCTGAACACATTCTGGTAAGATCTTCTCTACCATGCTCATGTTCACTATCACGACCAGGCCAGTTCCTTACATTATCTTCTTGATATTCTACATTCAATGCATAGTCACGAACTGCATCTGGATTTTGGTAGAAATTATCAACTACAATTAAATTCTTTCTGAAAGATTTTTCCATTTATCTAATGCTTCTCTTGCCATTTGCAATGCTAGTGGTTTATCACCTGTTCCTGTATGTATAAGGAATTCTCTCTGCCAGGGTTCCCATGTAATTCCAGTATACCTGAGACCATACTTTGCCATGTTTTGAGAGATACAATACTCATCAATGTCACCTTCACGAACAAAAGTGATACTTCTACCTTCCTCTGGAGTAATTTCCAAAGGTCTCCACAAGTCATGAGTGGAACGATATGATATAACAAAGTTTGATGCAATACCAACATCACGCCCATCACGCATAAAATAGTGGTTTAAATGAAACTTAATGCTAGCATTATAGTTATCATTAAATCCAATATGATGAGGAAAAACAATAGTGGCAGCATCAGGAAACTGTGGATGAATCAGAACATCTGCATCCACAAGAAGGTTTACATCAGCATCTTTCCCTGCTTCCCATACCTGCATCTTTTCATAGTTAATATGAAACCCAGGAAACTTTCTCTCAGTAATTAAATTAATCTCATAATCATATCTCTGTGCATATGCTTGCACAGTAGGAAAAGTCATTTCAAATAACTCAGGAAAAAAGTTATCGATATTAACAATATGTAGAATCTTTTTCATACAATATTACCTGCAATAGAAAAGTGAACGTGATTAAACATCTAATTTAAGATAAGAGTTTTCAGATAATGACCAAGGATTTTTATTTCTTTCCCAAAGATTAATTACGTCTTCATTTGACCAATAGAAAGGTTTATCTCCAGCAACAGACATGTGCATAAGATCTGGTTGAAGCGGCATGAACATCATAAAGTCTGGTTTTTGCCATACTTCAGAGATTGTATTACCTTCCCAGATAGCAGGATCAGTACCTGTTGTTTGGAGAGTATCAAAAATATCTTTATACTTTTTAAAAACCTTGGCATTAAGCATGAAAGTCTCTTGAGTATACCATGTTGTGCGATAAAAACCAACTGGTGTTGGTACTACATGACAAGGACGAACATATACATGAGCAAAATGATTATCTGGATATGGAAATAACTGAACAAAACATTGAGGAAACATCCCAATGTCATGTTCAGGCGAAATACTACTTAGATATTCCCATGCAGATATCATTCTCATAATTGCATTATCCTGATGCAATTGATCATCATCCATAATGTAGACATAATCTTCATCAGGTAATGTGTAGATGTAATCGTATGCAAGTTTTACACTATACCTAGATTGTATATGAGGACTTTGCCCTTCAGTATTTCTTTCTCCAATAAATTGAATATCTACTTTCTTGCCAGACTTCTCTGACATCCCATTGATTCCATTCTTTAAATGTTGACTAGAACGATCATCAAAAATTTTTACATCAACATTCTCAAAGTCTTTGATATTCCTGAATATAGAATTAAGACAGCGTAATGCACACTCTGTCTTGTTCACAATTCTTTTGCTTTGAATAGAACCTCTATCACAAGTTCTTATTACAATATGAAGATTATTGGTCAAAAACATATTTCTTATCAATATTCATAGAAACTGCAATTCTTCGTGCATCAGTCTTAGGAACTTCATGGTATAACAATGCAGGGAAAACAACCAACATACCAGTTTCAGGTTGAACTTGTATTTCATTCTCAAAAATAATTGGAGCACATCCAGGTTCAACATCAACATAATAGACAGCAGCAAAATCGCTTGGAAAGTGTGAGTGTCTCTTAGTATAATCACCCTTCTCATACATCATGGCCCAGAAGTTGAAACAAATAAAGTCAACTTCACAATTAAAATAATCCTTTGATACAAACTTACAAAAGTTCAGTACTAAATCAATGATTGGTTTGAACTTTGGATTATCATTATGTGTTCCGTAATTTGAGTGCCATGCATTGACATTACTCTCATTAGATTTTGGATTGTTATTGCGATGATCAAAGATAACCTGCTTGAGATAAGCATTCATCTCATCCTTATTACTAAGGATAGTTGTGAATATAGGTAGTGTCTTTTTAATATTTTTGATTTCTACAGTGTTCATCATAACCAGGTTTTGTGGATAGTTGAAAGTCCATGATTATTGTCATATGCATAGATTCCTTCCTGAACAATTGGAAAGATATCTGCACGAAGAATAACATCAAGTGTTGTAGTAATTCCTTGCTGCAAAACATAAGAAATCATATTCTTTGCAATTTGTGGATCAATGGCATATGCATGAGCACGACACATAAAACGATAAAGACCATTATGATCTGTTCCATGAGGAGGAATCGAAAGTACTTCTGAACCACGTTTCTGCTCTGATGATCCCAGATATACAATATTATTAAAATACTTATGAAACATATAAGGACGTTCCATAACTGCATCATGTTCAAGAATTACAATTGGACTATCAATACTTAAACAGTGACACCACAATGCAAAGTGACTATAGAAAGTTGCGATCTGAGTTGGAGTAATCCATGAGGTATGAACACGCAAGAAATTAATAAATGCCTGATCTTTCAAACCTTCAGGAACCTTAATTTCTCCAGACCTACCATTGAATGCTTCAAAAAGTTTATATGGTTGTCCTACTGCTTCACATGATTGAACGCATTGCTGAGTTAATTTTTGAGATGTTTCATCTTCAGGAAGTGTAATAATATAAGCACTTTCCACACTAGTGTCATATGATGCCAAATAATTCATACAAATTTCGGATAAAATGTCTTATAATAATCAATATTATTTTTAATCACAACTTGTGATTGCTCTGGCGTCATTACTTTTGGCCAACGCGGTTCTAACTTACGAAGTTTAGTTCCAGTCTTGTGCGTGACCATTGAACGATACACAGTATCATGTTCATAATAATCGGAAGGTGGAATATTGTCAAAGTCGTGCTCAAAGTATTCCTCACCAAAGAACTGATAGAGTTGCTGAAATGTTTGTCTTGGATTTTCGTTGAAGTCTTCGTGTCTTAAGAAAAAGAAATTATTTGGATGTTTTTGTGCCATTTCCGTTACATGTGCAATCATATGCAATGGACGACCAAGATTTGCCATACTATCAGTACAATACAATTCAATTCTTTTTTCAAATGGTAGGTGTTGGAAATGAGTTCCTTCACCTCCAATTTGAATATTTGGATACTTATTAAGAAGAGTTTCAAAAGAACAAATAATATCTCTCAGATCTCTGACAATATAAATGTATTTTGAATTTGGATTGAGTGCAAAAGTATGATTCAAGTATTCAGACCATACCCTTGACTTTGATACAACAACTGGTTTGTCTGTCATACTCTCAAACCATCCACGAAAACCTTGTCGTAGGAAGTTTAGATATGCATCGTTAAGTACATCTTTATCAAGTGCAATAAATTCACTAACCTGACTTGAAATACTCCTACAGGAATCTATAAAATAAGGAAGTGGACATGTACCAGTTGTAAAAAATCTTGGATTCTCATTCAATATGTTCATGATCACTGATGAGCAAGTTCTAGGAAGTCCTAGACAATAATGAAGTTGTTGCATAATTTAAATGTTTTTTTAGGTTGGAGTTTTTAATAATAAAACTGTGTTTAGTGTATATCCAATGGCCGCGCTGCGTTGCCATAACGTTCCTGGAATTTGAGTTGGTGATGAACGAGCTTGTGAAGCACCTCCCTCATTTTGACCCAACGCACCATAATTATTGTATCCCCAACTCCATGCCGTTCCATCATTTTTTAGTGCAACCTGCACATAATAGCATGATGACATAGAAGACCAATTTGATCCTGGAAGTTGAACTGGTGATGAATTGTTTATAGTTTGTGTGTTGTTCCCGTTTCGCCCATACCAACCATATCCACCAAGACTAAATAGTCTTCCATCAGTTTGAAAGGCATAAGTGTTATAAGATTGAGATTGGGGAAGATGACTCCAATTTGTTCCTGGAATTTGAGTTGGTGATGAACGTGATTCCTTATCATTTAAACTTAACTGTCCATAGCTGTTCTTACCCCAACCCCATAGGGTTCCATCAGTTTTGGTTGCCAACTTATTATAGTAGGAATGACAAATATTATTCCATTGATTTCCTGGAATTTGAACTGGCGATGAAACAGACTCCAAGGCGGCCGAACTTATATTTATTCCTAGGTCTGCGTGTACATTAGAACCCCAACTCCATAGGCTTCCATCAGTTTTGATTGCAAGTGCGCCGATGCGATTGCCAGCAATTTTAGACCAAGTTGTATCTGAACCAATTTGAATTGGTGATGAACGTATTACTCTATCATTTTGACCCAACATTCCATTGCCATTGTATCCCCATGACCATAATGTTCCATCAGTTTTTATTGCTAATTGGAATGTGTCTCCACCATGAATGACACTCCATTGTGTTCCTGGAATTTGTACTGGTGATGAACGAGGTATTGCATCATTTTGACCTAAATCACCATACGGATTATATCCCCATGACCATAATGTACGTTCCACCCCATCATCACCAACTTTGATTGCCAGTGCTGCATGATAATTTCCAGAAACACTATCCCACTGTGTTCCTGGAATTTGAACTGGCGATGAACGATGTATTAGACTACTATTACCTATAGCTCCATATGAACCACTTCCAACAGTCCATAATTCAAAAGGTCCAGCTGGATCATAATAACTGTTCTGTCCACTCTTAGTTAGATCATAATGATTATCTAGATCCCAGGTGTTTTTTCTTATGCTACTCATTGTACCTCAGAGTAATTGATTCCACTATCTAACTTATTTAGTTTAGTCCAACTCACGAAAGAATATTTAGTCCCACTTTGAAGTTCTGAACTATAATGAACATGAGTAATTGCTGATGGAGCAAGAATCATTGTACCAACAGGTATATCTTTATTCGTAAACTGCTGACGAGGATAGACTAGTTCCCCTCCACTATAACCATGGTTGAGTTTAATTGTGCCAGTATACAAACTATCATCAGCATGTGGACGAAGACCTCTCTGACCTTCCATTGTATACTTAATAATAAAAGGTACTTTCCAACCAACAAACCATTGATCACTTGGCAAACCAATCTTTTGTTCCAAGAAAGGAGAGATGACACGCTTCCAGTGCTCACAGTAGTTTAAATAGAATAAATCACTAATCCTATTAATACGTATCTCTTGACCATATACAGGATCTCCTGGTTGGTTCTGAAACCCACCTTCAATGTTCTCTGCAATATTGATCAATGCCTCGCAGAATTCTGGTTTCCAGAACTCAACAGCATACATATCATTTCCAAGATCCCATGTCTTGGGATTTTCTACTACTGCATCTAAGTAAGTATTATTCATTTCAGCAACTCATCACACTTATCATAGAAAAGACTGTTGTATATATTTAATCGAGTTTCAAATAAATGATAGAACATATTCACTCCAAGATGATTTGAGTATGTTGTTCCAATACCATACTCACCACGTCCTTGACCAAGATCCCATACATGATTTCTTGGGCGACGTTGAAAATGAGTTGGCATGTAAAATTCTACCTCCTTACCACGTTTCTCTGCTTCAAGTGTATAGAAACCACAAGTATCAGCATTACGATGATCTGGCATAAATGTCATCTTATCAAACTCTTCAAACATCTGACGACTTAGACAGAATGTTGATGGAGCAGCATACATGTGCTCAGGATTCTGAAGATGAGCTCCAATCTGAGCATTGCCAATCAATTTACCTTTCTCTGCTTGATCAAAAGTATACTCAAGTGCATACTGATTTAGTGGAATGCAATCAACATCAAGGAGCATGACAGTATCATATCCTTTATTGAATAGTTCATTGAATCCATACTCAACACCTTGAGGATGAATAACTTCTTCTCCATGTGTTTGAGAACATAAAGGAAGAAAGTCTGCTGTTTTGTTTAGTTTTTTAAGAACCTCACTTTGAAGACGTACAATCTCCTCATCGATAGAAAGATTATAAAACGTAAATATTGCTCTTTTCATGCTCCTTTCACCTTTGCATACATATTTGCTGCTGCCACATATCTAGGTTCTTCAGAATCTGGTAGAACACTCTTATGAGATAACCATCCAGGAAAAATAATCCAACTATATTCATGCCCTGCAATTGATTGAAACTGATTATTAAGTGCAGGAGCTGTTCGTGGATCATGAAATTCTGTTCCACCTACTGCAGGATCACCAGGAACTTTGATGTAATAAACTCCAGAAAGAAATGCAGGATTATGATGATGCCATGGGTTTTGTTGTCCTTTCTCCATAGATTTACATGACTTATATACCCATGCACTAGATCCAGTAAATTCAATGCTCTGTTGCTGCGAACAAAACTGTGGTATTACTTCAAGATAGTTTTCACATGCTCTTACAAAAGTTCTTTTTAACTTTTGCCATACTGCAGGAGCATTATCCTTAAAAATTACCAGTGATGTCTGATACTTTGGAGTCAACTCATCCTGAGTATAGACGCCATGTTCAATCAACATATCAGTACTATCAATCATGTCCTGATGATCTTGAGGATAAATGAAATCACTGCAATCGGTTCTTACAGCAGACGTTGGAAATAGATTATATGTTTCTACCTTCATATTTAATAAAATTTAGATGAATAATTTGATTGAATTCCTTTACCGGATATTATATCATTGACTCTCCTGTTCCACAACTCAGGAAGTTGTTCTTTGCCAATAAAATCACTAATTCTAAAGTAGTGCCATGATCCAGGATATAGTGTACCTTTACCCATATACCCATAGTGAGCAAGAGTGGAACGATGACTATCAAATCCAGTAGGATAGATTAAACGATAGTCCATACCAACTTGATTTGCACGATTTGTAATTTCTTGTGCAGTATCAATCAATAACTCACCACCTTTCTCAAGTGGAATATGATATGCCTTGAAACTAGGTTTCCCTAATTTATCCCATGCTTTTTTTGAAACAAGAATTAATCCAGGTGCAGCATACAAATGATTTCTATGAATCATATGTCCAATATTTTGAGCATTGCCTACAAAGGAATCATTTGCCTTAGCCCATGAGTATGCAGAGTGTAGTACTTCTTCATTAGTAGGTAAACAATCAATATCAATGAAGCATACTACATCATCTGATTCCTCTTCCATCATTTTAGTTTCAAATTCACCATGAGCAAAAAATGCTTCATCAAAAGTGTTAAATGAAGGATACTCATGATAACAAACTTCCAGTCCTACTCTTTCAGAACACCTTCTATGATCATCAACAATCTGTTTGGGAAGATTGTCAGTATAAAAACTATGAAACTTCATTCTCTAATACTTCATGTAAAACTTTAATTGCATCATCCCAACAATTATATTGGGATTGTTTAATCACTGTTACATTATCTCCATACCATTTATACTTATCTGAAGCCCAGGTGATGTAAGAAACCAGAGGAGGCATCACAATAACTCTTTTACCCATTGCACCAGCAAGATGGGCAGTTGCAGTGCATGATGTGATGACTAGATCACTCTCTTCAAAAATATTGTAAGTGTCAGTCCAATCATTGATTAAATGAACTAAGTCCCATACTGGAGCATTCTTTGGAAGGTCACATCCTTCCATTTGAATCGAGAATAACTGACCATACTTATCCAGTTTGAGAATTTCTTCAACTGGAATACTACGAAACTGATCATGTTCAAACTCTGGATTACCTTTCCATCGAACACAAATCTTCTTTCGACCCTTTGCAACTTCATTCATCTCAGGAACTGGTTTTGCTTCCATTTTGAGATAAGGAAACTCCACACCTTCACAAGGGTGATCTAGTTTCAAAAGATATGGAGATGACATTGCAGGAACAAACTTATTCCACTTAGTTCTTACGATATCTTCAGTTAGATACACATTCTCATAACCACATGCTTCAAACAAAGATTTTGTTTTTGGTGTTGCAAAGATCTTAAGTGTATTGCAATACTTCTTGAAATGATTTGCATATCGAATGAAGATCATTTCATCGCCCATACCACCTTCAAGGTAGTATGCAATAGTATCTACCGTTTCACCATTCCAACGACTTTCTTCACCAATATTGTACTTTAGTTTCAACAACCATTCATGACCCCACACACGAAGATTAGCACCTGTACGAATATATTCATATCCTTTATAAAAATCTTCCTCCATAAGAAACCATCCATAATTAAAAGAAGCCTGTGGAATTATATCTGCAAGTGGTTTCAAAATACGAACACTCTCATCAAACTTACCCTGTGCAGTTGTATACAAAGAGAGATCGATTTGAGTCATAGGATCTTCACGAACTTTTTTTGGTAGTGATTTGATTAACTTTTCTGCTTCAGGAGCACGACGCAGATAATACAAACACTTTGCTTTGTTTATTTTAACTTGTAGAGTTGGATTTTTAATATTTTCAAGAACTGCAAGTGCTTTAGCAAATTCTTTATCATCATGATGAATCTTTGCAAGAGAATTTGCAACTTCTTCATCATTTTCATGGTTAAGATATGCAATTGCAAGTCCTTTTGCTGCTCCTGGTTCTCTCTTTTCAATCAATTCAAGAATAAGTTGTCTAATCATAATTAATAAACTCTTTTTGTTCCTGCTTCTAATCCAATATTTGGTCTAGTATCATATAACTTATCTCGATACGGTCCATTTACTTCCACATAATGCATGAAGATTTGATACTGTGTTGTTCCTTGGAATGGTTCTCGCCAATGAATGACTTTATCTCCACTATAAACTACAGCATCACCTTCACCTAGATTTGCATGGGCTACACGATTTTCATCTTGAAATGAAAGTGGCCATAGTGCATCATACTCTCCACCTAATGATACAGAGACAGAATGCTGACATTCTGGACGATCCTTATGAGGAAGTAGATCTGCTCCATTGAAGTAGATCCTTGCATATGTGTATGTTGGTAGCAATTTCTTTCCAACACTTTCTTCTACCATGGGTAGACACATTAGCATCAACATATCAAATGCAGGATCTCCATAGATACCAAGAGATTTTTCTACCTGCTCATCACCTTTATTTGGAACTTGATCATTCCTTCTCAAAAGTTCAAAGTAATTTCTTAGATATTGAGCAAGATACTGTGGAATAAAACCTTGTCTTATATCAAATCCTTTCTGTTCGTATTGTGTCATAAAGCCGCTGCTCTGTCTCTAACCATGAAACCAATGTATATCTGAATCCATACTTAACTGGATGCACTTTATGTGCAAATTCATGGGAAGACGGGAATGCTATCATCATACCTTTCTTTGGTCTGATAGTCAATCCTAAGTGAGTAAACTCAAGTTCTCCACCCATATAGTCATCATTGAGATAGTAAAGAATAGAAATATCTCTAGGAGAAATTCTCTTCCACTTACCATCCTCAAAAGTTTCAGAATCATTGTGTTCTATATAGTGACCTCCAACAGGATAACCTAGAAACTGAACTGGTTCTATATTTTTAACTTTTGAATTGTATTTCTTGTGCATGTATTGATCATAACAAGACATAACTGCTGAATTAAGATTCAACAACATTTCATGTGGTATAGGATACCACAAGGTTTTTCTTGTGGTATGTTCAACATCTTGATCATTACTCGACCCAACAGTCGCATATGATGTTTCTTGATTTGTCAATTTCATCAATTCACGAATGTGATATTCAGGTATCACATTTGGTTGAATAATAATTTGATCAAAGAGATTCATATTTATTACATTTTTAATAATTTAATTCAAATTTGATAATTTAACTCAGAATTTCTTTTGTACCTACCACAGTATTTGATGTGGCAAACGACGACTTGAACGTCCACTTGTCTGTTCCTGGAACTTGAACTGGTGATGAACGAGAGGAATTATCATCATTAAAACCAAATTCTCCAGCGGCATTATATCCCCACACCCATAATGATCCATCAGATTTTTTACATGAAGCACTATAACCACCAAAAAATGTCGGATTTGACCAATCATTTCCTGGAAGTTGAACTGGTGATGAATAATCCGTTACTGAACTATTACCTATTACTCCATGGGGTCCGTATCCCCATGCCCATAATGTTCCATCAGTTTTTGTTGCTAATCCACTGTAATAGGACCCACTAGCAACTTCAGACCAAGTTGTATCTGAACCAACTTGCCTTGGTGACGAATAATCTACTTTATCATTTGTACCTAAATTTCCAACGATATTATATCCCCATGACCATAATGTTCCATCAGGTTTAATTCCAAAACCATTATAATAAGTAGATGAAGTTTTGCTCCAGGTTCCTGGAATTTGATGTGGTGATGAACGAGGTATTACATCATTTATACCAGATCTGCCCTTGATGTTGGACCCCCATACCCATAATGTACCATCAGTTTTGAGAGAGTGTACATTATATCCACTTGCATTCGGGACACCCCATTGAGTTCCTGGAATTTGAATTGGTGATGAACGAGTTATTACATCATTTTGACCCAACGCACCACCCCCACTTGTAGTATTATTTCCCCATACCCATAATGTACCATCAGTTTTGGTAACTACAATTGGTCCATTAGTATAACCGGCGCCATTTTCCGCTATTTTATTCCACTGTGTTCCTGGAAGTTGAACTGGCGAGGATCTTGCAAAGTATCCTGCGCCCTGGGAATGGTTAATACCTAAAGCACCATCAACATTACCACCCCATATCCATAATGTTCCATCCCTTTTTATTGCCAAGGTTGTCCGGTTGGATGAAGCTTCACCAGACCAATTTGTTCCTGGAATTTGAACTGGTGATGACGCTGGGTTCTGATTCCCTTGCGATAAAGTTCCTGCATACATATTGGATCCCCATGCATATAATTCATATGAGGGAGTCGAATTATAATCCCAATACCCGGCATTATCCTTATGGTATGCGTCAAATAAATTCCACACACCACTTTTTTCTGTAGTAATCATTTTTTACTCTTAACTTAGGTTTTCCCAACGTTGAGATAATGAAGAGGAATAATATTCGACATTAATATCTTCTTTTGTTTCTACTCCAGGACCAGTTCGTTCACCAATCTTTTCCTGTTTGGTGATTTCTGTCCAACTAGCTAATGCATCAGCAAGACTAGAACCATTAAAAGTTAAACCTGCATTTCTATCAATAATTTTACCACGTAAACCAGCAATTTTTGCTTCAGTTGTTCTGAATGCTTCGTGATTAGTTACAATCTTGGTTGCCATTGCAAGGGTAGATAATCCTCTTGCAGTTGCTTCTGTTGCAACTGCACCAGCATCGGCACTATTATCTGCAACATATGACTTTGCTAGGTCATACTTATAAACACCGGCAATACTAGCAGTATCTCCATACTTACTAAATTGAGTAATACGAAGTGCTTTCTCTTGAGCATATGCCTCAGAGGTATTTCTAGTTTTTAACGAATCAAATGCTTCTTTAAAAACTTGAATATATTCTGCTTCAGTGATTTCAAAGATATAATTATCAGTATCAGCAGATGCTGTATCATCAGCAGTTGCATAGTCCCAACCATTAAATTGATAAACTTGTCCAATATTGTCCAAATTTGGATTACATGGACCAATTATCGATCTTTCCAATGCAATTGATTTTCCAGTTACTGAATCTACTTTTTGGAACTTAAAGAATTTCATTGCTATTCCCGTATTTATGAATATTTATAAGTTATTATTATTTATCAGCAATATAGTTAACTATATTACTGATTTTGTAGGAAGGCAAAATTTAGTCCTTGGCCATATCCACCCGCTCCAAACCACGTTGTATCTGAACCAACTTGAATTGGTGCTGAACGAGTTATTTCATCATTTAGACCTAACGGACCATAACCATTATATCCCCACATCCACAATGATCCATCACTTTTGACTCCAGCAGTATTGCCGACACTATTATCTATATTAGTCCACTGTGTTCCTGGGACTTGAACTGGTGATGAATACTTTATTGTAGTGCCATCGCCCAGGTTTCCATAAGGATTCCATCCCCATGCCCATAATGATCCATCAGTTTTGATTGCCATACCGCCGAATGGTTGACCTGAAATAATATTCCAATTTGTTCCTGGAATTTGAACTGGTGATGACTTAAATACCATATCATTTTGACCTAACCCACCAAAACCATTATATCCCCATGACCATAATGTACCATCAGTTTTGGTTGCACGACTGTTCCACGAACAATCTATTTTATTCCAAGTTGAATCTAAACCAACTTGCATTGGTGATGAATACTTTATTATATCACCTAGACCCAGTTCTCCCTGAGCATTCTTCCCCCATCCCCACAATGTTCCATCAGTTTTTTTTGCAAGTATAGAACCTTGGCCAGCATCAACCAGACTCCAACCTGTTCCTGGAATTTGAACTGGTGATGAACGATGTATTGTACCATTTTGACCTAACTGTCCAAAACCATTATCTCCCCATCCCCATAATGTTCCATCAGTTTTTATTGCTAAAGCAGCACCATTGTATTCACCTGTCATAGCGCCGGACCAAGTTGAATCTAAACCAACTTGAACTGGTGATGAATACTGTACTATACTATTTTGACCTAACTGTCCAGCAGTATTAACTCCCCACATCCATAATGTACCACCAAATTTGGTTGCCAGCACATTACCATAAACACCACTAGAAAGAGCTGACCACGTTCCTGCAACTTGAGTTGGTGACGAACGATTTATTGCATCACCTAGACCTAAATTACCATTGACGTTGTGGCCTGTTGTATATAACGAAAAAGGTCCATCAGAACTTCTAAAAGTCCAATTTCCCTCAAGGTATTCATCCCTTACATCTTGTAATCCCCATACCCCTTTCTGTGTCATGATTCTATCCTCCTAATCAGGTTGTTTTGGCAGATAGAATTGCTTCCAATCTATCAGCTGCGTTTCCTTGAACCCTCACTTTATATCCACTTGGCAAGAACTTTGGTTGCTCAAGAATCTCAACAGTGGCATCAGCAGGAATTATCAACTCATATGCAAAATAACCAACAATAGTATTGCCAGAATCAGTCCAAACAACAGTTGCTTTTACATCATCAGTTCCATCATCATTTGCAAGAAGAATACCCTGAAGAACAGTATCAGCAGCAGCGGTATATAAGTCAGTGTAAGTTGTTGCAGCAGTAATGTCAGTACCTACACCAATAAATGCAGAACTTCCATCATGCGGTTCTAATGAAATTGTTGCATGCAAATCACTAGAAGCACTTGCTTCAAGTTGCAATGTTTCTCCTGTATTGAGAACCTTTGGTTGCTTCAGCATTTCAACAGAAGATCCTGCAGGAACTGGTACTGTATGTGCTATTGAATATCCACCTGCATACATTTGACCACTAATATCTGCACTCGATGTCCCATCAATATTCGTTATATGAACTGAATGTACAACAACAGTATCAGTTGCTGTATATGCAGTTGCCATGGAATTGGTAACAGGATATCCAATGGCACTTGAAATGCCAGTATTGAATTGCCCAGATCCACCGCCGCCACCACCTCCTCCGGAGATGCTGATGTCAATAGTTGTTCCAGTTACTACAAAAGTATGTCCTGTTCCAACAAAATTAAGTGTTTTTAAAGGACCAGATGTAATTGAAGTTCCTGCAGAACTGATACCAAGATTAAATCCACCAGTTGCTGTGATGATACCAGCAGAATAAACGTCATTGACGCTACTGATACCACAAGAGGTCAGATCTAGATTATCAGATCCTGCCAACTCCTGAATCTGATTTGCAGTACTATTGAAGATTAAAGGAAAGCGGTTTGCCATTGTTTTTTTACCTTATGAATTTATTTAGAAACTAGCGGTTCCAATACCGGAACGAAGAGATAATGTTAGACCTATACCAATAATATTCAATTCTACAGCTTGAGATCTTCTACCAACAGTAAGAGACTTACCTGCTGGTTGATTAGGTGCAGCATCAACCCATACTGATGTCGATCCTACTCCGACTGTTGGTTCATCATAGTATATAAATGTTCTTCCCAAATCTACACTAAACCAAAGATCTCCATTATTGGGAGAAGTTGGAGATTCACTACTGATACTAACTCTTGCCCCACCTGATCCAGATCCACCATTACTTGGTGCAGCATCGACCCAATTTGAACTTGTTCCATATCCAACTGTGGATTCATCATACCAGATGAAGGTTCTTGCATAATCAGGACTATACCAAAGATCACCAGAAGTTGGTGTAGAAGGTGCTGCTGTACTGATACTAATAGAACCACTTCCACCACCACCACCACCAGTTATAAAGAGAGTTCCAATTCCAGAGGAAATAGTAACACTTGAAATTCCTGCTCCTCTAAAGTCAAGAATTGTTACTCCTGCACCAATAAATCCACCTGCAGTTTGAAGTCCTACACCTGCTGGTGGTAATCCAGTCAGTGCAGCTCCACTACCATGGAATGATGTTGCTGTTACAACTCCTACAACGTAGACATCATTACCAAATGTAGAAAAACCAGTCACATTCAGACTGTCTACAGAAAGTGCAGTAATAATACCACTTGAACCATGAATATTGGTAATCGTTCCAATCGTACCACTAAGATTAGTGGTTCTAAGACTAGTAATATCTGCTTCAACAGAGTTTAAAGTGGCAATCGTACCAATGCCACTAACATACAAATCTGTAGCTACAAGATCATCAAAGAAAAGATCATCTGCGTTAATATCCCCACTAATCCTTACATCACCATAAACGTATAGTGCTGTTTGTCCTGTACTTACAGGAGAACGAACTTCCAGTAAATATCCTGGCAAATTTGTTCCGACACCAACAGAACCACCCACACCCAAAGCGGTGAAAGTGGTTCCGCTCAATCCAACTGCTAAATCTTTTGATACTTCTACATCATCAGCAAAAGTAGAGATTCCAGATGAATAGACATATGTTACGCCAATTCCACCAGAAACATCAAGAGTGCGTGAAGGTATGGTAGAACCAATACCAACATTTTTTGTAGAAGCATTCGCTAGGATGAGGTTATCATTAACCTCAAGACCATTCTTTACTACAAAATTTTTATTTACCCCCATGGGTTCACTATCCCCCGTGTGTTTATTCTATTTAGTATCTAATTTATACCAGCAATAAATGTTTTGCATTTAACCGAAGTTTTGTCCAGTAACAACTGCATACCACGTAATTCCACCATCAAAGGTCTTATAAGTGTAAATATCAACACCACTTACAGATGGAGATAGAGTTGGGAGTGATCCTCCGTCAGGCCATTTAATCGCAAGAGCACTACCTCCATCATCTTTAACATCACCAAAATCAACTGTATGGAATGGAGAACCTGATGCCCCTTGGACAATCTTCAAAGTAAAGGAACTACAATCAGAAGGAATGTTTTGTATAGTAATCTGCGTTACATTTTCACTTGTAGTTAAGTTGAAGACTTGAGATGCTGCAAGATCAAGAGTAACAACTCCAGAAGAACTTGTTACATCTACATAATTAGCACTTGTTGTCTTAAATCTTGATAGACCCTCAACGTCAAGTTTTGCTCTAGGTGTAGTAGTAGCAATGCCAACCTGATCAAAGATGTATATATCACTATCTTGTGAAAGACTTACATTACCAAAACGACGCCAGGAATTATCTACACTATAAACCCAACCA